>Ga0209594_1000211_pt1 | contig 42572 bp, 37 predicted proteins | sample AshMeaCrysSpring_FD_184126 | JGI IMG/M metagenome (GOLD analysis project Ga0209594, IMG submission 184126) | Groundwater microbial communities from Big Spring, Nevada to study Microbial Dark Matter (Phase II) - Ash Meadows Crystal Spring... | ecosystem: Environmental > Aquatic > Deep subsurface... | reverse complement strand
CAAGGAGCTCGAGCCCGGCAAGTCGGTCGAGGGCGCGATCTGGGTGGGCCGGTCGGCCGCCGAGGCTGAGATCCGCGCCTCCTACGAGCGCGAGCAGGAGCGGCTGGCCTCGGGCGGCCACGGCCCCGACGCCGAGTCGTCGGGGACCGACGCCGCCGCCCCGCCGGGTACCGACGCCGCCGCCCCGCCGGCCACCGGCTGACCCCGGCAAGCCCCGGGCGCCACTCCGGCCCTGCGCAACACCGCCCCAGCACCGCCCCAGCCCTGCCCCGCGCAGCCACGCCCCGCCTCGCCTCGCCTCGCCTCGCCTCGCCTCGCCTCGCCGATGATCCACGGCGACCGACCCACCCCGTGACGTCCGTCGGCGGTAACAGAACACCCCCCACGGTGGATCCATCGCCGCCGATCAACGCCCACAGGTCGCTCCTCTGCCGTGGATCATCGAGCGGACGCCCGGCGGCGCCGCCGCGGCCGTTCGCGGCGCATCGAGTTCCGCCCGCCGGAGGGGGCGGTCACGCTCGGGTGCGTACCGCAGGGACCGGCGAGGACGCCGGCTCCTCCTCCTCGGGTGCGGCCCGTCGCGAGGACGGCCGCCGCGCGGCGGGCTCGGGGCTGAACCGCCAGGCTGCCACCAGCGCACCGACGACCCCCCAGGCGACGATCACCGCGAGGTGCCCGGGGTCGAGCACCCAACCCGTGGCATCGGCGGCCATCGCGGCCTCGAAGGCGTTCACGGCGTGGCGCAGCGGGAACACCCAGCTGAGCGCGTCGAGCCAGGGCGGGAAGTCCGCGCCCACGATGAAGATGTCGCTGAAGAACGACAGGGTGATCAGGCTGCCCAGCGACACCGCCAGGGCGGACTGGATGGAACGGGTCGAGGTGACCACCGCCATGCCGATCGCGGCGAACGACAGCGTCGACAGCACGAGCACGACCACGGCACTGGGCCAGGACGGCGGCACGACCACGTCGTACACCGGCACGCTCAACCCGTACACCAGCAGCATCGTCACCAGCGCCAGCACCACCGCCGCCGCAGCCTGCCCGCCCAGCACCGCCCCGGCCGGCAGCGGCGTGCCCTGCCAGCGCTTGAGCACGCCTGCCTGGCGCTTCTCGGCGAGGGTCTGCGGCAGGTTCACGACGGCGACCAAGGCGGCGCCGTAGACGGTCATGGTGGCCGAGAAGAGCTGGGCCAGCCGCACCCCGTCGGTGGTGGTGCCCTCCCCGCCACCGAAGACAGTGGTGAGCAGCAGCACCAGCAGCACCGGGAAGGCGATGCCGAAGAACACCGAGCTCCAGTCGCGCAGCTGCGAGGTCAGCGCGTGCCGGGCCTGGTCGACGACCAGCGCCGGCTGCGACGGACGGCCGCTGCGACGCGGCCGGGCGTCGGCCCGGTGCCGGCGGACAGCGGCCGGGGACGGGGCAGCCACCCTGGAGCGGCCCGCCTCCGCGCGCCGCGCGTCCCGGCGGATGGCCCAGGCTGCCAGCAGCCCGCCGGCGACCCCCCACGCCGCGATCACCGCGAGGTGGTCGGGGAAGAAGCCGGTCGTGTCGACGAACGGGTTGAAGGCGTCGCCGAGGGCGTTCACGACGTGCTTGAGCGGGAAGACCCAGCCGATCGTGTCCAGCCAACGAGGCAGCTCGGCCACCACGAACAGGTCGGAGACGAACGCGAGCCCGATCGCGATGCCGTTGGCCAGCGCGGTAGCCGCCTGCATGGACGGCGCCAGCGCCGCGATCGCCAGGCCGAGGGCGCTGAACGACACCGCGGTGACCGCCACCGTCACGACGACACCGGGAAGCCGCGCCCAGAGCACCTGCACGTCGAAGAAGACCACCCCGACCACGAGCAGCAGCACGACGGAGGCGAAAGCCAGGATCGTCCCCGCGCCGATCCGGCCGCCGAGCAACGCCCAGGTCGGCAGCGGCGAGCCGGTGAACCGCCTGAGCACGCCGTTGAACCTGATCTCGGCGAACCCGATGGCCAGGAACGAGAAGGTGGCCATCGCGATGCCGAACGACGCGAACGCCGGGGCGAGGAACTGGGCGAGGCGCACGCCGGAGCGGAAGTCGATCGTCTCGTTGCCGACGAAGGAGGAGATGACCAGGAAGAACCCGAGCGGGAACGCGACGGCGAAGAACAGCACGACCGGTGTGCGGGCGATGCCGGTCAGGTCGTGGCGCACCTGTCGGCCGAGCCGGCTGAGGTCGGCGGTCATGGCGCCGGCACCACCGGGTCGCCGCCGTCGGTGAGCTCGAGGTAGACGTCCTCGAGGTCGGGTCGCGCCAGCCTCAGGTCGGCGAGCTCCACACCGCGGTCCAGGGCCCACTGGGTGAGCCGGTGGACGTCGGAGGTCGGCTCGGCCGAGTGCACCTCGGCGGTGGAGCCGGCCAGTGTCACCCGGGTACCCACGGCGGGCAGGCCGGCGGGCGCCACGTCGTCGGGCAGCCGGAACGACACGATCGTCTCGACTCCGGCCCGGGCGGCGAGCTGCTCGGCGGTGCCCTGCGCCACCACCCGCCCGCGGTTGATCACGACGAGCCGGTCGGCCAGGTGCTCGGCCTCGTCCATGTAGTGCGTGGTCAGCAGGATCGTGGTGCCGAGGTCGCGCAGCCGGTCGACCATCTCCCAGGCCCGGCGCCGCGCCGACGGGTCGAAGCCCGTGGTCGGCTCGTCGAGGAACAGCACCGCCGGGTCGCCCACGATGCCCAGTGCGAGGTCGAGCCGACGCCGCTGCCCGCCCGAGAGGGTCTTGACCCGCGCGTCGGACTTCTCCTCCAGCCCGACCATGGCCACGACGTCGTCCACGGCTCGCGGGTGCGGGAAGAACCCTGCCTGCAGCCGGACCAGCTCGCGCACGCTGAACTCGTCCTCGAACCCGGCCTCCTGCAGCACCACCCCGATCTGCTCGCGGAAGCGGCGCCCACCGGTCGCCGGGTCGAAGCCCAGCACTCGAACGTGACCGTCGTCGGCGCGGCGGTAGCCCTCGAGGATCTCCACCGTCGTCGTCTTGCCCGCGCCGTTCGGCCCGAGCAGGGCGACGACCTCGCCCGCCTCTACCTCGAGGCTGACCCCGTCGACCGCGCGGACATCCCCGTAGGCCTTGTGCAGGCCCTGCACCTCGATGGCAGCCACATTCGAGCAGTACCGGCCGGCGGGTCCGCTGTCACGGGCCGAGAGTCACTGCGCGGGCGTGCTGCCCGCTTCGGCCCGCTCCTTGCGCCGGTGCGTCCAGTCGTAGACCACCTGGGTGCGCAGCACGGTGTCCTGCAGCGAGCGGTTCTCCCCACTCACCACGACCCAGAACAGGCCCGGCATGAAGAGCACGCAGAACGTGGCGCGCAGCGCGCTGCCGGGCCAGAGCAGCCGCTGACCCCGGAAGTTGACCACCCGCAGCCCCATGATCTTGCCCCCGAACGTGCGGCCGCTGGTCGCCCAGGCCACGGTGAAGATCAGCCACAGCACCCAGAGCCCGACGAGCACCAGCGTCGGGAACGGGGTACTGGGCAGCCGGGGGTCGGTCGGGTTGACCACGAACACCAGGCCGACCAGGCCCAGGTACAGCGCCCCGACGGTGAGGGCGGCCACGGTGACGTCGACCAGGTTGGCGACCACCCGGCTCACGAAGCCGGCCCGGTCCCCCTGGAAGTGGCGGGCCTCGCGCGGCACCGCGATCTCGTCGGCGCGGATACGGTCCAGCCGGGCGGTGGACCGGTCGGCGGTGCGGCGCTCGGTGCCGCGTGGCTCGGGGGTGGGACGCCCGCGCGACGAGCCGTCCGCGCTCATGCCCGGTCTCCCGGCGGGCTGGGCGGGGACCCCGGGTGGGGCCCGGGTGCGTCGTGGTGACCGGCGGGGTCGTCAGGGTCGGCGTCCTTCGCCACCTCAACCTCGGGCGGCTGCTCGATCTCCAGCGCCACGTCGGTCTCGACGTTGCGGCGCCGGATGCGCAGCAGCCACTTGTCGGCCAGCCGGGACACCGCCTCGTCGGCACCGACGCTGTGCATCCGCACCGTCCGGATGCCTTCGGCCGCGATGCCGCCGGTGGAGGCGCGGATGATCTCGGGCAGGTCGATCTCGTCCACCACGTCCTCGGCCAGTCCCGCGATGTCGACGCGCTGCTGCACCAGAGCGGTGAGGTCGAGCGTGTCGAGTGCCGCCGTGACGACCCGTTCGAGGTCCACCCGGCTCAGGACGACCTCGGTGAGGTCGATCTGGTCCAGCGCGGCGGTCACGACCCGGCCCAGGGCCACCTGCTGCACCACGATGGCGGTCACGTCGACCTCCTCCAGCGCCGTGCCGACGACCGCCGCAAGGTCCAGGTCGGCCAGGGCCGACTGCGCCACCGGGTCGAGGTCCAGGCCGGCCAGGGCCGAGGCGGCCACGGCGTCGAGGTCCAGGCGGGCCAGCACCGCGGTGACGACCGCGTCGAGGTCGAGGCGGCCCAGCACCGCTTCCACCACCGGCGTCAGGTCGACCTGCGGAAGCACGACGTCGACGGTGCGCTGGGTGGCCGCAGCCCCCGCGGCGACGGCCGTCGACACGATGCCGTGGCGCTCGGTCTGCCAGAGCCGACCCCACGCGTCGAGCCGAGGGCGCAGCCGTAGCGCCCGCGGCACCAGCGGCGGGTCGACGGCGAGCCTGGCCGCCGGGGCGAGGGTGCGCGCCACCCGCCGGCTGGTACGGGCGCCGAGCCGACCGGCCGCGAGCGCCGCCCCGAGCACCATGTCCTGGCCGGTGACCGCCGGCAGCACCGGCGCCACCACCCGGGCGCGCACCGCACCTACAGTGGAGCCGTGCAGGTGCTCGCCGGGATCCCCTACGAGACGTTCCCGACGATCCAGGTCGGACCGCTGACGATCCGCGTCTTCGGCCTGCTCGTGGCGCTGGGCATGGTGATCGGCATCCTGGTGGCCGCGCGGCGCAACGAGCGCTTCGGGGTGGCCCGGGGCGAGACCGAGCGGGTGGGCTTCTGGCTGGTGCTCATCGGCCTGGTCGGCGCCCGCCTCACCTGGGTGCTCAGCCACCTGGAGGAGATCGCCTCCCCCGTCGACGTCGTCGCCGTCTGGGAGGGGGGACTGCAGTTCACCGGCGGATTCCTCGCCGCCGCCCTCGCCGCCCCGCTGCTCACCCGGTCCTGGCCCAAGGGACAGCGCTGGGTGTTCCTCGACGGAGCCGTGCTGGGGCTGGCCATCGGCCAGCTGGTCGGGCGCGTCGGCTGCTACGCCGTGGGTGAGCACCTGGGTGGTCCCACCGGCTTCTGGCTGGGCGTGACCTACCTCGGCGGCGTCACCATCGAGGGGCCGCTGGAGGTCGGGGTCACCTATCACAACACTGCTCTCTACGAGTTCCTGTGGCTGCTGCCGATCATCGCCCTGCTGCTGTGGCTGGACCGACGGGGCGCGAGGCCGGGGCTCATGACGGCGGTCTTCGCGATCTGCTACGGCACCCTCCGCTTCCTCACCGACTTCCTGCGCGCGTACGACCAGACGCTCTTCGGCCTCACCGGCGCCCAGTACGGGAGCATCCTGCTCGTCGGAGTGGGTGTCTGGCTACTGGTGGTGATCAACCGTCATCCCCTCGACGCCGCCCCCGACGAGGCGGACGAGCCGAGCCCGGAGGGCACGACAGGTACTCCGGCCTAGGACGGCAGGCTGGCCGCGGGGTACAACTACCGGCGCCAGGGGGCTCCTGCCCCGCTCGTCGCGCTACCTGGAGGCTGCCGTGCTCAACGTCGCCAACCTGCTGGAGTCGTCCGCCCGCGACGTCCCGACTCGGGACGCGGTGGTGCTGGGCCCCACGCGTCTCACCTACGCCCAGGTCGACGGGGCGGCCAACCAGGTGGCCAACGCCCTGCTCGAACGCGGCCTGCAGCGGGGCGACAAGGTGGCGCTCACCTGCCCCAACCTCCCGTTCTTCCCGATCGTCTACTTCGGCATCCTCAAGGCCGGCGGCGTCGTCGTCCCGCTCAACGTGCTGCTGAAGAACCGCGAGATCGCCTACCACCTCACCGACTCCGAGGCGCGGTTCTACTTCTGCTTCCAGGGCACCCCAGAGCTGCCGATGGGGCTGGAGGGGTACGCCGGCTTCACCGAGGTGCCCTCCTGCGAGCACTTCGTGATGATCACGGCCGACCCGGTGGCACCGTCCCCGATCGAGGGCACGACCACCCTGGGTCAGGTGATGGCCGGGCAGTCACCGCGGCTGGACAGTGCGCTCACCGAGGCCACCGACACGGCGGTCATCCTCTACACCAGCGGCACGACGGGGCAGCCGAAGGGCGCCGAGCTCAGCCACGCCAACCTGGTGCTGAACACCGTCGTGTGCGAGAAGCTGTTCGGCCCGCCCCCGGCCGGCACTCACGACGTGCAGCTGGTGGCGCTGCCGCTGTTCCACTCGTTCGGCCAGAGCGTGCAGATGAACACCGGCTTCTCCATGGGTGCGACGCTGGTGCTGCTGCCGCGGTTCGATCCGGTCGAGGCGTTGCAGACGATGGACCGCGAGAACGTCACCTACTTCGCCGGGGTGCCGACGATGTACTGGGCGATGCTGTCGGCCGGAGCGACCGGCGCCGACATGGCCAAGGTCGCCTCGAACCTGCGGATGGCCGCCTCCGGCGGCGCGTCCCTGCCGGTGGAGATCATCAAGGGCTTCAAGGAGCGCTTCGGGGTGCAGATCCTCGAGGGCTACGGGTTGTCGGAGACCAGCCCGGTGGCCAGCTTCAGCCGCACCGACCTCGAGCCGCGTCCCGGCTCGATCGGAGTACCGGTGTGGGGCGTGCAGATGATGCTCGTGGACGAGGCATGGAACCCGGTGCCCGAGGGCGAGGACGGCGAGATCGCCATCCGCGGCCACAACATCATGAAGGGCTACTACGGCAAGCCCGAGGCCACCGAGGCGGTGATGCACGACGGCTGGTTCCGGACCGGCGACATCGCCCGCCGCGACGCCGACGGGTACTACTACATCGTCGACCGCGCCAAGGACATGATCATCCGCGGTGGCTTCAACGTGTACCCGCGCGAGGTCGAGGAAGTGCTGATGACCCACCCGGCGGTGAGCCTGGCCGCTGTGGTCGGGGTGAAGGACGAGCAGTACGGCGAAGAGGTCAAGGCCTACGTCATCAAGGCCCCTGGCGCCACCGAGACCGAGGACGACCTGGTGGAATGGGCGCGCGAGCAGATGGCGGCGCACAAGTACCCGCGGGTGGTGGAGTTCCGCGACTCCCTGCCGATGAACGCCACCGGCAAGATCCTCAAGCGCGAGCTGCGCTAGCCCCGCCCCGACTCCTCCCGACTCCTCCCGACTCCTCCCGAGGTGATCTTGGAGAAGCACGGGCCTACGTCGGCGTGTCGCCGGCGTGTCCTCCAAGATCACCGAGGAAGGAGAGGAGCACGTCGGTGTAGGCGGCTCGCCAGGCGGGGTCGGTGAGGGCGTGGGCGGCCCCGGGTAGCACGACGTGCTCGACATCGGGACGGGCCGCGCACCAGGCGCGCACCGTCGAGGGTGGCACCACCTCGTCGTGCTCGGACTCCACGACCAGCACCTGTCCGGGGTAGCCGGCCAGGACGCGCACGGCGCCCGCGTCGGCCCCACCCGGGACACGGCGTGCCAGCGGGGAGTCCAGGGAGTCGTCGGTGTAGAGGGCCGGTGCCCGCAGCAGCAGCCGGGCCGGCCGACGCAGCTGCGTGAGCAGCACCGACAGGAAGGCTCCGTACGACGCGGCGCACACCGCGACGCGGGCCGGGTCCACCTGGCGTTCGGCGGCGAGGGCGTCGTAGGCGGTGAGCACGTCGGTGAGGTTCTGCCGGGGTGTGAGCGCCGACAGCCGGCCGCTGCTGCCACCGTGCCCGCCGAGGTCCACCGCCAGGCAGGTCGCGCCGAGCCGCCGGGCGACGGCCTCGGCGCGCTCGACGTTGGTGCCCCGGTCGCTGCCCAGGCCGTGCACGAAGAGGGCCCCGGCGCCGGTGGGCTCCTGCGGGGTCACGACGGTGGCCGCCAGCACCCGGCCGTCGCTGGTCAGCCGGACCTCGCGCCGCCGCACCACGGTGGGCGACGCTACGCGAGCACCGCAGCGCGGCGGCGAGGAAGAAGCAGCGACGCGGCAGCTCCGACCACACCGCCGCCGACGACCACGAGGAAGCCTCCCGACGCCCCGATCTGGTCGATCAGCGGGCCCGCCGCCGCGGCACCCGCGGCGACCCCCACGGCCAGGGACGTGTTCGTCCAGGCGAGCGCCTCGGTGACCCTCGACCGCGCACTGGCGTGCTCGGCGAGCCCGAACCCGGTGATCAGCGTGGGTGAGATGGCCAGCCCGGCGACGGCGAGCACCAGCGCCAGCGGGGCCAGCGAGCTCACCAGGGCGGTGGGAACCAGGGCGAGCGCGAGCAGGGCCAGCCCCAGCACGAAGCGCCGGCGGGTCGGCTGACCCGGCGCGAGGGCGCCGAAGGCGATCCCGGCGACCATGCTGCCGGCGGCGAAGGCGGCCAGCACCAGCCCCGCCTGCGGCAGCCGGCCCTGCTCGTCGGCGAAGGCCACCGTGCTCACCTCAACCGCCCCGAACGCGGCTCCCATCCCCACGAAGGCCGCCACCAGCGGCAGCAGCGTGCGCCACGGCAGCGGGTCGTTCTCGTCGCCAGGCTCGGGTCGGTGCCGGGGCGGCACGCTGGACCGGCAGAGCAGGTAAGCCAGACCACCGCCGCAGGTGAACAGCAGCGTGCCCGCGACCGCCGGCCCGGCGCCGACCTGCGTGGCCACCAGCGTCACCAGCACCGGTCCCACCACGAAGATCACCTCGTCGAGCACCGACTCCAGGGCGAACGCGGTCGGCAGCAGCGACGTGCCCGCGAGGCGGAACGACCAGCGAGCCCGGACGAACGACCCGAACGGTGGCAGGCTGGCGCCGACGGCCGCGGCTGCCAGCGCGACGAGCGCCACCGGCAGTCCCGCCTGCACCGCGAGCACGAGGGCCACCACGGCGCCGGCGTGCACGGCCAGCAGCGGGCCGACCACCCTCGGCTGGCCCAGGCGGTCGGCGACCCTGGCCTGCAGCGGCTGTGCCACCGACAGGCTGAGCAGCAGCGCGGCAGCGACGACGCCGGCCTGTCCGTAGGAGCCCCGGCTGCCGCTCACCAGCAGCACCACCCCCAGGCCGAGCATCGAGATCGGCACCCGGGCCACGAGGGCGCTGGTGGTGAAGGCGAGCGCGCCGGGCCCACGCAGCACTTCGGAGTAGGGGGAGACGAGGGCTCGCACGCCGGCGTCAGGCCCCCGCGCACTCAGGGCAGGTGCCGAAGACCTCGAGGTGGTGGGTCGGGTCGGCGAACCCGTGCTCGGCGGCGGTGCGCGCGGCCCAGGCCTCGACCGCGGGGCCTTCCACCTCCACGGTCTTGCCGCACCGGCGGCAGACCAGGTGGTGGTGGTGAGCGCTGCTGCACCGGCGGTAGTGCGCCTCGCCGCCCGCTGGGCGGAGCACGTCCACCTCGCCGGCCTCCGCCATGGCCTGCAGGGTCCGGTACACGGTGGACAGCCCGACCTTGGACCCGGCCTGCCCGAGCCGGGCGTGGATGTCCTGGGCGCTGCGGAAGTCCTCGGTCTGCGCGAGCAGGTCGGCGATGGCGGCCCGCTGCCGCGTCGCCCTGACCCCGGTACCGCCGCCCGCCTCGCTCACGGCCCTCATCCTGCCCTGCTCGCGGTCCCGCCCGTCATCCCGCGCGGGCCCAGGGTGCGGCGCAGCGCATCGTCGGCCCGCGCGGGCGCCGCCGGCGTCAGCGGGCGGCGAGCAGCGGCAGGTAGCCGCGCACCGAGCGGGCCAGCGCCTCGCGGTGGGAGGGCACCGCGCCGTACAGCGTGCTACGGATGCGCGTGGGACGGCCGATGCCCGCGGCGATGGCGTCCAGCTCGGCCGGGGTGTGCGCCGAGCCGTGCTGCGACCCGGCCATCCGGCTGATGGTCTCCTCCATCAGGGTGCCGCCGAGGTCGTCCGCGCCGGCTTGCAGCATCACCTGGGAGCCCTCGACCCCCAGCTTCACCCACGAGGTCTGCACGTGATCGACCCGGCCGTGCAGCATGAGGCGCGCCAGCGCGTGCACGGCGACCGTCTCCCGCCGGGTCGGCCCGGGCCGGGCCACCCCGGCCAGGTACAGCGGGGCGTTGTGGTGCACGAACGGCAGCGGCACGAACTCGGTGAACCCGCCGGTGCGGTCCTGGATGCCGGTGAGCACGCGCAGGTGGGCCACCCAGTGCGCGGGGGTGTCGACGTGCCCGAACATCATCGTGGCGCTCGAGCGCAGGCCCGCCTCGTGCGCGGCGGTGACGACCTGCACCCAGCTGGCGGCAGGCAGCTTGCCCTTGGTGAGCACCCAGCGCACGTCGTCGTCCAGGATCTCCGCCGCGGTGCCGGGGATGCTGTCGAGCCCGGCCTCGCGAAGCGCGGCGAGGAACTCCGGGACGGGCATCGCCGCCCGGGTGGCGCCGTTGACCACCTCCATCGGGCTGAAGGCGTGCACGTGCAGGCCGGGGACCCGCGCCTTCACCGCCCGAACCAGGTCCGCGTAGGCGGTCGGAGGCAGGTCGGGGTGGATCCCTCCCTGCATGCACACCTCGGACGCGCCCACGTCCCATGCCTGCTCGGCCCGGTCGGCGACCTCGTCCAGCGACAGGGTGAAGGCGTCGGCGTCGCTGCGGCGTTGGGCGAAGGCGCAGAACCGGCAGCCGGTGTAGCAGACGTTGGTGAAGTTGATGTTGCGGTTCACCACGTAGGTGACGGTGTCGCCGACGACGTCGCGGCGCACCTGGTCGGCCAGCGCAGCCAGGGCGGCGAGCTCGACGCCGTCGGCGTGGGCGAGGGCGAGGTAGGCGTCGTCGGACAGCCCGGCCGGATCACGCTCGGCCGCCCGCAGCGCAGCGGCGACGTCGGAGCCCAGCCGCCCCGGGGCTGCGTCCGCGCGCACCGACTCCCGCAGCGCCGCCCAGTCACCGTAGACCTGGTCGAAGTCGCTGCGCCGGTCGCTGCGCCGACCCTGGGTGTCGATCTCGTGGTGCAGCCGGGTGCGCCCGGCGCTGCCCCACTGCGGGTCGGGCTCCTGCCACGGCAGGCCCACCGGCCGTACCCCCTCGCGGGCCAGCCCGGTGCCCGGCTCGGCGAGGGCCGCGACGTGGCCGGCGACCCGCGGGTCGATCCACTCCTCGCCCCGCTGCACGTACTCGGGGTGGACGGCCAGCCGCTCGCGCAGCACGAACCCGGCCTCGGCGGTCCAGCGCGCGAGGTCGTCCAGCTGCGGCCACGGGCGCTCGGGGTTCACGTGGTCGGGAGTGAGCGGGCTGACCCCGCCCCAGTCGTCGGCCCCAGCCGCCAGCAGCCGGTGCAGGTCGGCTGGGTCGGACAGGTTGGGCGGCACCTGCACCCGCGCCGACGGGCCCAGCACCAGCCGGGTCACCGCCACGGTGGCCAGGTACTCCTCCCGCTCGAGGTCGGCCTCGGCCTGCATGGCCGTGCCCGGCTTGGCCCTGAAGTTCTGCACGATGACGTCCTGCAGGTGGCCGTAGCGGCGTCCGACGGCGCGCAGCGCGAGGATCGACTCGGCCCGCTCGTCCACGCTCTCCCCGATACCCACCAGCAGCCCGGTGGTGAAAGGCACCGATTGCCGCCCGGCGTCGTCGAGCACCCGCAGCCGCACGGCGGGGTCCTTGTCGGGCGAGCCGAAGTGGGCCTCCCCCGGTGTCTCGTGCAGCCGCCGAGACGTCGTCTCCAGCATCATCCCCAGGCTCGGGGCCACCGGCTTCAGCCGGGCGATCTCCTCCCACGACAGCACCCCGGGGTTCAGGTGCGGCAGCAGCCCGGTCTCCTCGAGCACGAGCACGGCCATGGCCCGCAGGTAGTCCAGCGTGGAGGAGTACCCGCGGGCGGCCAGCCACTCCTGCGCCACCGGCCAGCGGTGCTCGGGCCGGTCGCCCAGGGTGAACAAGGCCTCCTTGCACTGCAGCGCCGCGCCGGCCCGGGCGATCGCCAGCACCTGCTCCGGGGTGAGGAACGGCTGCTCGCCGGCGGCGGCGAGCCGTCCGGGCACGGTGACGAACGTGCAGTAGTGGCACCGGTCCCGGCACAGCCGGGTGAGCGGGACGAACACCTTGCGCGAGTAGGTGATGACGCCCGGGCGGCCGGCGCTGGCCAGCCCGGCGTCGCGCACCCGCGCGGCCGCCGCGCAGAGCCGTCCCAGGTCGTCGCCGCGGGCGTGCAGCAGCACCTGCGCCTCGGCGAGGTCGAGGGTGACGCCGTCCTCGGCCCGCCGCAGGGCGCGCCGCAGCGCCGAGCGGGTGGGGGTCACCGCTCGGTCCGCGGCCGGTTCACTCGTAGCGACCCCCGGAGTCTGCCATCGCCACCAGGGACGCCGGCGGGGCGAACCGCTCGCCGTAGCGCTGCGCGAGCTCGCGCGCGCGGGCGACGAAGCCCGCCGGGCCGCCGGCGCCGCCCGGGTACCCGTTCACGTACTGCAGCACCCCGCCGGTCCAGGCCGGGAAGCCGATGCCGAAGATCGAGCCGATGTTGGCGTCGGGCACCGAGCGAAGTACGCCCTCCTCCAGGCAGCGCACACTCTCGATCGCCTCGGCGAAGAGCATCCGCTCGGTCATGTCGGCCATCGGCACGTCGTGGTTGGTGCCGCCGTACAAGGCGGTGAGCCCCGTCCACAGGCCCAGCCGCTTGCCCCCCTCGTACTCGTAGAACCCGGCGCCCGCGGCTCGGCCGCCGCGCTGCTCGTCCACCACCATGGTGTCGATGACATGGTCCCAGGGGTTGTCGGGGTAGGTGCCGCCGGCGGCCTGCACGGCGGCCCGCGACTGCTCGCGGATGCGCCGCCACAGGGTGAGGCTCACCTCGTCGGTGAGCGCCAGCGGTGCGGTCGGGTAGCCGGCCTGCATCCCGGCCTGCTCGATGGACGGCGCGGGCACCCCCTCGGCGAGCATGGCGATGGCCTCGTTGACGAACGTGCCGATCACGCGCGAGGTGAAGAAGCCCCGGCTGTCGTTGACGACGATGGGCAGCTTCTTGATCTGCAGCGCCACGTCGATGGCCCGGGCCAGCGCCTGCTCGGAGGTCTGCTCGCCCACCACGATCTCCAGCAGCCGCATCTTGTCGACCGGAGAGAAGAAGTGCATGCCGATGAAGTCGGCGGGTCGGGTCACGCCCGCGGCCAGCCCGGTGATCGGCAACGTGGAGGTGTTGCTGGCCAGCAGCGCGTCGGGGGCCAGCAGCGGCTCCAGCTCGGCGTAGACGCCGTGCTTGAGCGCCTGGTCCTCGAAGACCGCCTCGATCATCAGGTCGGCGCCCTTGGCGTCGTCGTAGGAGTCGGTGGCCAGGATGCGGCCGAGCACCGCGGCCGCCTTCTCCTCGCTCATCCGGCCGCGGGCGACCTGCTTGCCCAGCAGCGTCTCGGAGTAGGCCTTGCCCTTCTCGGCCGCCTCGACGGTGACGTCCTTGAGCACGACGTCGATGCCGTTGCGCGCACAGACATAGGCGATCCCGGCGCCCATCATCCCAGCGCCGAGCACCGCCACCTTGGTCGCCGGGCGGTGTGGGACGCCGGCCGGGCGGCTGCCCCCCTTGGAGACGTGCTGCAGGTCGAAGAAGAACGCCTGGATCATGTTGGACGAGACGGGCCCGGTGGCCAGGTCGACGAAGTACTCCGTCTCGATGACCAGCGCGGTGTCGAAGTCGACCTGAGCCCCCTCGACGGCCGCGGCCATGATGTGGTGCGGAGCCGGCATGGGCGCACCCTTCACCTGCTTGCGCAGGTTCGCGGGGAACGCCGGCAGCATCGCGGCGAGCCTCGGGGTCGAGGGCGTTCCGCCGGGCATCTTGTAGCCAGCGGCGTCCCAGGGCTGCACCGGCTCGGGGTTGGCCCGGATCCACGCGTACGCGGCATCCATCATCGCCTCGGGCGAGTGCATCAGCTCGTCGACGAGTCCCACCTCGAGCGCCTGGGCCGGCCGGTAGCGCTGGCCCTGCAGCAGCATCTCCATGATCGCCTTCTGGATGCCGAACATGCGCACCGTCCGGGCCACTCCGCCGCCGCCGGGCAGCAGCCCGAGGGTCACCTCCGGCAGGCCGATCTCCGAGCCAGGGACGTCGAGGGCGACGCGGTGGTGGCAGGCCAGCGCGAGCTCGAGCCCGCCGCCCAGCGCCGCTCCGTTGATCGCCGCGACCACCGGGCGGCCCAGCGTCTCCAGCCGGCGCAGCAGCGCCTTGAACTCGGTGATGCTGGCGGCCAGCTCGCCGGCGTGCTGCGGCGTGACGCCACGCAGCCAGGTGAGGTCCGCGCCGGCGAAGAAGGTCTTCTTGGCGCTGGTGAGGATCACCCCGGCGATGTCGTCCCGCTCAGCCTCGAGCCGCTCGACGGTGGCCCGCAGGCCCTCGCGGAAGGTGTCGTTGAGGGTGTTGGCGCTGTGGCCCGGCTCGTCCATGGTCAGCACGACCACCTGGTCGAGCCCGGACTCCCAGCCGATCATGTTCGACATCGTTGTCCCCGCCCTGTCCTCAGACCCGCTCGACGATCGTCGCCACGCCCATGCCGCCACCGATGCACAGCGTCACCAACCCGTACCGGCCGCCGCTGCGCTCCAGCTCGTCCACCACCGTGCCGAGGATCATCGCGCCGGTGGCGCCCAGCGGGTGGCCCATGGCGATGGCCCCACCGTTGACGTTGACCTTCTCCATCGGCAGGTCCAGGTCCTTGACCCACTTGAGCACGACCGCGGCGAAGGCCTCGTTGAGCTCCCAGACGTCGATGTCCTCCACGCCCAGCCCGGCCGTCGCCAGCGCCTTCTGGGTCGCCGGGGTGGGGCCGGTGAGCATGATCGTGGGGTCCGAGCCGGTGACGGCGGTGGCCACCACGCGCGCCCGCGGCGCCAGCCCCAGGTCGCGGCCGGCCTGCTCGCTGCCGACGAGCACGAGCGCGGCGCCGTCCACGATGCCGCTGGAGTTGCCGGGTGTGTGCACGTGGTCGATGCGCTCGACCCAGTGGAACTTCTGCAGCGCGACCGCGTCGAAGCCGCCCATGTCGCCGATGCCGGCGAAGGACGGCTTGAGCGCTGCCAGGTCGTCGGCGGTGGTGCTCGGGCGCATGTGCTCGTCGTGGTCGAGCACGAGCAGGCCGTTGCGGTCGAGCACCGGTACGACCGACTTGGCGAAGCGCCCCCCGCTCCAGGCCTCGGCGGACAGGCGCTGGCTGCGCAGCGCGTAGCCGTCCACGTCGTCGCGGGTGAAGCCCTCGATGGTGGCGATGAGGTCCGCACTCACGCCCTGGGGGACGAAGTAGGTGCCGTAGGCGGTCTCGGGGTCCATCGCCCAGGCCCCGCCGTCCGAGCCCATCGGCACCCGCGACATCGACTCGACACCGCCGGCCAGCACCATCCGGTCCCAGCCCGAGGCCACCTTCTGGGCGGCCAGGTTGACCGCCTCGAGGCCGGACGCGCAGAAGCGGTTGATCTGGACGCCTGCCACCGACAGTGGCAGACCCGCGGCGATGGCCACCGTGCGGGCGATGTCAGCGCCCTGGTCCCCCACCGGTGTCACGCAGCCGAGCACGATGTCGTCGACCATCCCCGGGTCGAGCCCGGGGTGCCGGCGCTGCACCTCCTCCACCAGCCCGACGACCAGCGACACCGGCTTCACCCGGTGCAGCGAGCCCCGCTTGCCCTTGCCGCGGGGGGTGCGGATCGCCTCGTAGATGAACGCGTCGGTGGCCACCGGTGCTCCTCTCGCACGACGGCACTCCCCGCTGATGAGGAGGGGAGGGATGCTTGACTATCGACATTACTCGCCGGTAACTCGGGGGCCAACAGGGAGACGACCGTGACGCAGACCGCACCGACGGAGGGCGCGGCCGGCCCCCTGGACGGCCTGCGGGTGGTCGAGCTCGGCGGGATCGGTCCCGTTCCGCACGCCGCGATGATGCTCGCCGACCTCGGCGCGGACGTGGCACGGGTGGAGCGCCCCGGCTCGTCCGGACTGGGGGTGGGCGACGCCCAGCTGCGGCACCGACGGTGGGTGCCGGCCGACCTCAAGGTCGAGGCCGACAGGCAGACCGTGCTCACCCTGGTGGCCGCGGCCGACGTGCTGCTGGAAGGCTTCCGTCCCGGGGTCGCCGAGCGGCTCGGGCTCGGGCCGGAGGAGTGCCTGGCCCGCAACCCGCGCCTGGTCTACGGCCGCGTCACCGGGTGGGGGCAGCACGGCCCTCGGGCCCAGCAGGCCGGGCACGACCTCAACTACCTCTCGCTCACCGGCGCCCTGGCCGCGGTGGCGCGTCCCGGCGAGCGGCCGGTCCCTCCGGTCAACTTCGTGGGCGACTACGGCGGTGGCTCGATGCTGCTGGTCACCGGCGTGCTGGCCGCCCTGTGGGAGCGGGAGCGCTCCGGTCGGGGCCAGGTCGTCGACGCCGCGATGGTGGACGGGGTGAGCCTGCTCGCCCAGCTCGTCTGGTCGATGCGCGCCGTGGGCGCCTGGACCGACCGGGCCGGGGTGAACCTGCTCGACGGCGGTGCCCCCTTCTACGACACCTACCGTTGCGCCGACGGGCGCCACATGGCGGTGGGCGCGCTCGAGCCGCAGTTCTACGCCGCGCTGCTGGCCGTGCTCGGCATCGACACCGATGGGTTGCGCCCCCAGCTCGACCCGGCCGGCTGGCCGCTGCTGCGCAGTCGGCTCTCCGACGCCTTCGCCACCCGCAGTCGCGACGAGTGGGTGGCCGCCTTCGCCGGCGTCGACGCCTGCGTCACACCCGTGCTCGACTGGGGTGAGGCCGCCGCCGACGAGCACCTGGCGCAGCGCGGCACGCTCGTCGAGGTGGACGGCTCGGTGCAGGCCGCGCCGGCCCCCCGCTTCTCCCGCAGCACCCCACGCCGACCCGCCCCTCCGCGGCCGGCCGACGACACCGCCGCGGTGCTCGCCGACTGGTCCGTCCCTCGACAGGAGTCCCCATGACCAGCAGCCTCGAGCCCACCAACCCGTCCGAGCGCATCGGCGTCGTCGGCGTCCTGGGCGGGACGGGTCCCCAGGGGCGCGGCCTGGCCGCCCGGTTCGCCGCCGCCGGGCTCGATGTGGTCCTCGGCTCGCGCGACGCCGCGCGGGCTGCGGCCACCGCGCAGACCCTCGGTCGCGGTGTGCGGGGAACCACGAACCAGGACTGCGCGAGCGCCAGCGACATCGTGGTGGTCGCGGTGCCCTACATGGGCCATGCGGCGCTGCTCGCGGACCTGGCCCCCGCTCTGGCCGGCAAGGTGGTCGTCGACTGTGTCAACCCGCTCGGCTTCGACAAGCAGGGTGCCTTCGTGCTGGCCGTCCCCGAGGGCAGCGCCGCGCAGCAGGCCGCGGCACTGCTGCCGAACTCGCGCGTGGTGGCCGCGTTCCATCACGTGTCGGCAGTGCTGCTGGAGGACCCGCAGGTGGACCGCCTCGACACCGACGTGCTCGTGCTCGGCGACGACCGGGAGGCCACCGACCTGGTGGCCGACCTGGTGGCTGTCATCCCCGGTATGCGCGGCGTGTACGCCGGACGGCTGCGCAATGCCCACCAGGTCGAGGCGCTGACGGCGAACCTCATCTCGGTGAACCGCCGCTACAAGGCGCACGCCGGCATCCGCGTCACCGACGTCTGACCCCGCGCGCTTCCCCCACCGCAGTGTGACGCGACGCCCCGCGAATGACCACGTCATGTGGGCGTTTGTGCGCTTGGCGGGGCGTGCACGCCTCGTGAGGTGACAGAACGCCCACGTGACGTGGTCATTCGCCGGCTGCCGGCTGGCGGGGCGGGGCAGGGCGGACGCCGGGAGGGGAGAGGTCAGGCTGTCGGCGCTGCGGCGTCGGGGGCCTCGCTGGGACGCTGCGGACGCGCGAAGCGCAGTCCGTGGGCAGCCGTGGCGGAACGGCGAAGGTCGGTCAGCTGCTGCTCGGTGCCGACCGCGATCACGACGTCTCCCGGACCGATCACCACGTCGCCGGGGGGGTTGGTGACGAAGCCGCCGCCCTCGTGCTTGCGCAGGGCGAGCAGCAGGGCGCCGTCCCCCTCGTGCATCCGGGCGTCGCGCACACTCGCGCCGTCCAGGCTCGAACCGGCGCTGACCGCCACCTCCTCCAGCTTGAACTCGACGTCCTCGTCGTGCATGGCGACCTCGAGGAAGTCCACGACGTGCGGCTGGAGCGCGAACGCGGCGATGCGCGAGCCGCCGATCTGCTGCGGGTTCACCACCCGGTCGGCGCCGGCCCGGCGCAGCTTCTGCTCGGCGTCGGCCGTGCGGCTGCGGGCGATGATGACCAACCGGGGGTTGATCGCCCGGGCCGTCAGGGTGACGTACAGGCTGGCCGCGTCGTCGTCGAGGGTGGCCACCAGCGTGTGCGCTCGCTCGATGCCGGCCTTCTTGAGCACCTCGTCGTCGGCAGCGTCGCCGAGCACGTTGGGGTACGGGCAGGCCTCCAGCCGTTCCTCGTCGGCGTCCACGACGGCCACCGGCAGCCCGGACTGCGCGAGCCGGGCGGCGGTGGCCTTGCCGACCCGCCCCCACCCGCAGATGACGGTGTGCCCGCTCATGCCTGCGATCGCGCGCTCCATCCGCCGCCTCCCCCATGCGTTGTCGAGGTAGCCCTCGATGATGAGCCCCAGCAGTGCGGTCAGGGTGTACAGCACGACGCCCACGCCGAGGAAGAGGAAGGCCATCGTGAAGACCTTCTCGGCGGTCCCGAACGGCTCCACCTCGCGGAAGCCCACGGTGGTGACCGTCGTGACCGTCTGGTACATCGCGTCGATGAGGCTGAAGCCGAGAAGGCGGTAGCCGATCGTCCCGATCGCAACGACGACCACGAGCGCGCCCAGGCTGCGGACGAGCAGCCGCTGCACCGACGTGCGCGTCGTCTCCGCCCGAGCCGGGCCCGATGCCATGGGCGGAGGGAAGTGCACACGCCTACCCCACCGACAGGGCCGTCCGACCCCTTGTCCTTCTCAGCCCGCCAGGGCGCGGAACTCCGCGGCGAGCGCAGGGTAGAGCCGGCGGAACGAGGCATACGCCGCCGCATAGGAGTCCCCGGCCCGAGGCTCGGTCACCTCGCCGGTGGACACCAGCGCCGCCGAGGCCTCGGGCACCGAGGCGAACCAGCCGCCCGCGACCGCGGCGAGCAGGGCCGCACCGTAGGCAGCCCCCTCGGTCGTACCGGTGAGCACGAGGGGGACGCCGAGGACGTCGGCGACGACCTGCCGCCACAGCGGGCTCTTCGCCCCGCCGCCGGACGCACGCAGCTGCGCCGGCAGCGGCACCCCGGCGGCGCGCATCAGCTCCAGGGAGTCCCGCAGCCCGAACGCCACGCCCTCGAGCACGGCGCGGGTGAGGTGGGCTCGGGTGTGTCGGACGGTCAGCCCGACGAAGGCGCCGCGCGCGGCGGGGTCGGCGTGCGGAGTGCGCTCGCCGGTGAGGTAGGGCAGGAAGCGCAGCCCCTCCGCCCCGGCCTCGACGGAGGCGGCCTCGGCCACGAGCGCGCCGAAGTCCTCGCCCGGGGCGAGCGTGTCGCGGTACCAGCGCAGCGAGCCGGCCGCCGAGAGCATCACGCCCATCACGTGCCAGGTGTCGGGCAGGGCGTGGCAGAACGCGTGCGCCCGGCCCTGCGGCTCCACCACCGGGCCGGACGTCGGCACGAACACCACCCCGGACGTGCCCAGCGACACCGCACCCACCTGCGGGGTCACCGCCCCCACGCCCACCGCGGTGGCCGCCTGGTCGCCACCGCCGGCCACCACCGGCGTGCCGGCGACCAGACCGGTCGCCCGCGCGGCGGCACCGGTCACCGTGCCGGTGACCTCGGGTCCCTCGTGCAGGGCCGGCAGCAGCCCTTCATCCAGGCCGAGGTCGTCGAGAACCGCCTCCGACCAGGTGCGCCCGGCCACGTCGAGCAGCAGCGTGCCCGAGGCGTCGGCCATGTCGGTGGCCAGCTCGCCGGTCAGCCGCCAGCGCACGAAGTCCTTGGGCAGCAGCACGTGGGCGACGCGGGCCCAGGCCTCCGGCTCGTTCTCGCGCACCCACAGCAGCTTCGGCGCGGTGAAGCCGGTGAGCGCGTCGTTGCCGGTGAGCGAGACGAGCCGGCGCGGACCCACCCGCGCCCGGATCTGATCGCACTGGGCGGCGGTGCGCTGGTCGTTCCAGAGCAGCGCGGGCCGAACCACCTCGCCGGCGGCATCGAGCAGCACCGAGCCGTGCATCTGCCCGGTGAGACCGACCGCGGCGACGGCCTCGCCGGTCAGCCCGGCTGCACCGAGGGCCGCGCGCACAGCCGTCCCCGTCGCTTCCCACCACAGCTCGGGGTGCTGCTCGGACCAGCCCGGGTGCGGCGTGGCGACGGGGTACTGGGCGGTCCCGACGGCCACCACCCCACCGTCCGGCCCGACCAGCACGGCCTTGGTGGCCGTGGTGGAGGAGTCGATGCCGAGCAGGACCCCGTCCCGCCGGGCCCGAGCCGCGCCCGCCACCCTCAGCGAGCGCCGAGCAGGTGCTCGATCGCGAGCTGGTCCAGCCGGCTGTAGTGCAGGCCCTCCTCGGCGGCCGCGTCGGCGTCGAAGTCCTCGAACGCGCCACGGTCGGCGAGCAGGTCGGCGTAGGACTCCCCCGGCGCCAGGGTCGGGACGGCCAGCTGGGGCGAGCGGGACGACTCGAGCGCCGCGGCCACCTCGGGGTCGGCGCGGAAGGCCCGCGCCCGCTCCTTGAGGATGAGGTAGGTGCGCATGTTCGCCGCGGCCGACACCCAGACGTCCTTCGGGTCCTCGGTGCGGTACGGCTTGTAGTCGAAGTGCCGCGGGCCGGTGTAGCCGCCGGTCTCGAGCAGGTCGACCAGGAAGAACGCGCTCTTGACGTCCCCGTGGCCGAACACCAGGTCCTGGTCGTACTTGGGCCCGTGCTGGCCGTTGAGGTCGATGTGGAAGAGCTTGCCGTGCCAGAGGGCCTGGCTGATGCCTGCAACGAAGTTGAGCCCCGCCATCTGCTCGTGACCCACCTCGGGGTTGAGCCCGACCATGTCGGAGTGCTCGAGGGTGGAGATGAACGCCAGCGCGTGCCCGATGGTGGGCAGCAGGATGTCGCCACGAGGCTCGTTGGGCTTGGGCTCGAGTGCGAAGCGCAGGTCGTAGCCCTGGTCGAGCACGTACTGGCAGAGCAGGTCAAGACCCTCCTGGTAGCGGTCCAGGGCCACCCGCAGGTCCTTGGCGGCGTCGGTCTCGGCGCCCTCCCGCCCGCCCCAGAACACGTAGGTGTGCGCCCCGAGCTCGGCGGCCAGGTCGATGTTGCGCATGATCTTGCGCAGGGCGAAGCGCCGCACCGACCGGTCGTTGTTGGTGAAGGCCCCGTCCTTGAACACCGGGTGGGTGAAGGTGTTGGTGGTGGCCATCGGTACGACCATCCCGGTCTCGGCCAACGCCTTGGTGAACCTCTCGATGCCTGCCTGACGCTCGGCGTCGGACAAGGTGAACGGCACCAGGTCGTCGTCGTGGAAGGTCACGCCGTAGGCGCCGAGCTCGGCGAGGCGGTGAACGGCCTCCACCGGGTCCAGCGGCGCCCGGGTCGCGTCCCCGAACGGGTCCCGGGCCTGCCAGCCCACGGTCCACAACCCGAAGGTGAACTTGTCGTCGGGGGTCGGGTCGAACATGCGCGCCACCTCTCTGGTCGGTCGAGGGCCAGCATCCCTGCTGCGGTCCCGGCATCACAAGGGCCGCACGTCCCGCCCAGCCGACCCGCCCGGGGGCGCGGATCGTCCGGCCGGGCGCGAGGGCAGCTGGGCCGAGGCTGGCTATGGTCGCGGCCATGAACCAGGCACCGGCGTGGCGGCACTGGCTGCGATGGCGCGCCTCCGACCTTGGTCGAGCCCTGGTCGGGCTGGTCGCAGCGATGTTCGGCCTCTGGCTCGCCGCGGAGCTGCTGCCGGGCTTCTCGGTGGACGGCTGGCAGGAGGTCGCCACCGCTGCCGTCGGCATCACCGTGCTGGGCGCGGTGCTGCGGCCGGTGATGGTCTGGCTCGCGGCCCGGCTCGGCTGGCCGGGCAGCCTGGTGCTGGCCATGTTCGGCCAGGCGGCCATCGTGTGGCTGGTGTTCTGGGACCCCCAGCGCGACGCCGACCGGGTGACCTTCCCCTGGGCCTTCGCCGCGTCGTGGGTGGTCGCCATCGTCACCACCGCCGCCCTGTGGGTGGCTACGGCCGGCACCGACGAGGCGGTGACCGCGAGCCTCGTGCGCCGGGCGCGGCACGGTCGCGGGGTCGCCCCGATCGAGGACCCCGAGGTGCCCGGGATCGTGTTCGTCCAGGCCGACGGGGTGCCGTTCCCGGTGCTGGAGATGGGCGTCAAGGGCGGCACGCTGCCCACGCTCTCGCGCTGGGTCCGCTCCGGCTCGCACCGGATGGCCGAGTGGCGCCCCCGGCTGCCCGCCACCACCCCGGCCAGCCAGATGGGCATCCTGCACGGGACGATCGAGGGCATCCCGGCCTTCCGCTGGCTCGACCGCGAGACGGGGCGGGTGTTCGTCGCCAACAAGCCTGCCGACGCCAAGGACATCGAGGCGCTGCACTCCGACGGCCACGGTCTGCTCGCGGACGACGGGGTGTCGGTCAGCAACCTGTTCACCGGCGACGCCCCCACGGCCTTCGTCACGATGAGCGCCATCGACCGCACCCAGGAGTCCCGGCAGACCCGGACGGCCGTCTCCCGCTTCCTGGCCCGACCGGACGGGCTGGCCCGCGGCGTCGCTCGCACCCTCTCGGAGGTGGTGCGCGAGCGGTTCCAGGCCCGCCGGGCAATCCGGCGGGACTTCCAGCCGCGGGTGCACCGCGGCTGGGGCTTCGCCGGCGAGCGTGCGGCGCTCAACGGGGTGCTGCGCGACCTGAGCACGTCCCTGGTCGCCGAGTCGATGCTGCAGGGCCGCCGGTGCGTGTACGTCGACTACGTCGACTACGACGCGGTGGCGCACCACGCGGGCATCGTGCGGCAGGAGTCGTTGGAGGCCCTCGGCGGCATCGACGTGGTGCTCAGCCAGCTGGAGAAGGTCGCCGAGGTGGCCCCGCGCCGGTACCACTTCGTGGTGCTCTCCGACCACGGCCAGTCCCAAGGCGAGGTCTTCGCCGACCGGTACGGGGAGGACCTGGCCACCTTGGTGGGACGGCTCGCCGACGCGGAGGTCACCGCGGCCCTGGCTGCCGACGCGGAGGGTGCCGGCCGGGTGCACGGGCTCACGACGTGGGCCAGCGGTGGGGACTCCAGCCTCGACAAGACGTTCGTGCGCATCTCCGACCAGCTCAGCCGGCGGGCCGACCTCGAGCCGGCCGCACCTGCCGAACCGGCCCCGCAGGCCGAGGCCGCCGACCGGTTCCTGGTGTTCGGGTCGGGCAACCTGGGCCTGGTCTACGTCGCCGGCCAGGACCACCGGCTCAGCCTGGACGAGCTCGACCAGCGCTTCCCGGCGCTGGTCCCCGGCCTCGTGGTGCACCCCGGTGTCGCCTTCGTGGTGGTCGACACCGCCGAGCACGGGCCGGTCGTGCTGGGGGCGCAGGGCGAGCACCGGGTGCGTGACGGGGTGGTCGTCGGCTCGGACCCGCTGGCCGCGTTCGGCCCGGACGCCCCCGCCTTCGTGCTCCGCGCCGCGACGATGCCCGAGGCTCCGGACATCTACGTCAACAGCCTGCTGGACGACATGGGCGAGGTCGCCGCCTTCGAGGGGCTGGTGGGCTGCCACGGCGGCCTCGGTGGCTGGCAGGACCGCGCCATGCTGGTCTGGCCCTGCGAGCTGCCGGCCCCGGAGGAGATGATCGTCGGCGCCGACGCCATGCATGAGGTACTCGCGGGCTGGCTGCGACTGCTGGGGCATCGCGGCGCCCTGCCGCCGCGCCGGCCCCGACCCTACGACGAGCACCGGGCGTACGCGGCCGGGACGCCCGGCTGAGCCGGACGGGACAGGGCATGGCCGGCCGGGGCTCCCCGGTGGACCCGGAGATCTTCTGTCGCCGGACGACCGCAGGCCCAAGCCGTGCACGAGCGGGTGCCGGCGCTGCTCACAGCGGCCGGAGTGGTCGTCGAGGTGCCGGTGACCCGCAGCCAGGTCGCCTACCGCAGCCCCCGCCGCGGCATCGCCTACCTGTGGGTCCCGGGGCTGTACCTGCGCGGGCAGCGACCACCGCCGTTGCTCTCCCCCGCCCTGCCGCGGCCGGACCCCTCACCGCGCTGGATGCAGGAGGCGCACCCGACCCCGACCCGGTGGACGCACCACCTGGAGGTGACGGCGGCGGACGACCTGGACGATCAGGTGCGCGCCTGGCTGCTGGAGGCAGCCGCCGACGCGGCCTGAGCAGCCCGGTGGACCCCGGCGTCAGAGGACGGCGAAGGACAGCACCAGCATGGGCCCGACGGCCAGGGCCAGCCCGCCCCAGACCATCAGGTCCGAGCCGGAGCGCACCAGTGTGTCCACGCCGCGACCCAGCCCGCCGGTGCCCAGCAGGCCAGGTACCAGGTGACGAACAGGGCCATGAACACCGACGGGCCCAGCATCGTGGCCGTGTAGGAGCGGGACGGGCGGCTGCCGAGGACTCCGGCCAGACCAGCCGAGCCGATCATGGCGAACACGGGCAGCGCGACCAGGCTGTTGGGGACGCCCAGGGCGGAGGACTGCCAGTGCGAGAACACGTTGCCGCACGAGATGGTGGCCGACAGGTCGCAGACGCTGCCGATGGCGGGCTCGCCCGCCCAGGCGATGCGCTCGACGGTCAGCCAGGCGCCGGTGCCGACCCCGGCCAGCCCGGCCACCAGCACCAGGCCCCACCAGCCACGCCCGGCGCGGCGCTGGGCGGGGGTGGCCGCGGGACCGTCGGGTGCGGGGGCGATGCCGGGTGCGCGCCGTGTCGTCGCAACGGGCCGGTCCGCTGTCGCGGTCTAGGCGGTCCCTCGTCTCGTCCGTGCTGACGTGGTGGGATCAGCGTGCCTTGTGCGCGGCGGCGTCCACCGGGTCCTCGGTCCCCGCTCGTCCCGATGCCGGCGCGGCGTCGGCGCGCGCGGCGAGCGCGGCGATCTCGCGCTCGAACTCGGGCCAGAGCTCGGCCGGCAGGTCGTGCCCCATCCCCGAGTAGCCGACGAAGGTGGCTGCGGGCAGCAGCCGGGCGGCAGCCAGGCCCCCGCTCGGCGCGACGAGCGGGTCGTGCAGCCCGTGGATGACCAGCGCGGGCAGGGTCAGGGAGCGCAGCAGGTCCGACCGGTCGGGCTGGGCCATGATCGCCGCCAGCTGGCGCAGGTAGCCGCCGGGGTCGTAGCCGCGGTCGTAGGAGCGACCGGCCAGGTCGGCCAGGTACTGCTCGTCGAAGGCGTAGCCCCGCGACCCGATGATGCGGAAGGTCTCGATGGCCCGCTCCTGCGCCCCGGCGCGGTCGGTCACCACTCGGCCCCGGGTGAGGCGTCCGAACAGGGCCGGCCGCGGGTTGCCCACCCGCCGTGACCCGGTGGAGGTCATCATCAGCGTGAGGCTGCGCAGCCGTCCCGGGTGTCGCACCGCGACGGCCTGGGCGATGAAACCGCCCATGGACGCCCCCACCAGGTGCACGCTGCCCAGGCCGAGGTGGTCGATCAGCCCGACGCAGTCCTCGGCCATGTCGTCGATCGTGTAGGGCGGCGGTTGCCGGCGCAGCAGCACGTCGGCCAGGCGCGGGGCTCGCGCCTCGTCCAGGTGCGTCGACATCCCGACGTCCCGGTTGTCGAAGCGCACGACGTAGTACCCGCGGGCGGCCAGCCCCTCGCAGAGGGGCTCGGGCCAGGCGATCATCTGGGTTCCCAGCCCCATCACGAGCACGATCGCCGGGTCGGACCGGGAGCCGAAGGTCTCGTAGGCGATCTCGACCCCGTTCACGGCAGCGCGCTGCACGTCCACGTTCCCAGGGTAGGCGCCACTCCTGCCGCCTCCGGGCCCGCTGCGCCGCCGCTGTCCCTACAGTGACCGCCCATGAGCACCCTCAGCGGCACTGGGATCCTGCTCAGTGAGTTCATCGGCACCGCGGTGCTGCTGCTGCTGGGGATCGGCGTGAGCGCCAACACCACGTTGCGGCGCTCCTTCGGCCACGGCGGCGACTGGCTGCTGATCTCCATCGGCTGGGGGATGGCCGTCTTCGTGGGAGCGAGCGTGGCGTGGCGTTCGGGTGCCCAGCTCAACCCGGCCGTGACGCTGGGTCTGGCGATCACCGGGACCGTGCCGTGGAACCAGGTGCCCTGGTTCTTCACCGCCCAGGTGCTCGGCGCCATGGCCGGGGCGGTGCTGGCCTACCTGGCCTACAAGAAGCAGTTCGACACCCACGACGACCCCGCCGGCACCGGCGGGGTCTTCTTCACCGGTGCGTCGGTGCGCGCGCCCGGGTGGAACGTGCTGAGCGAGGCGATCGGCGCCTTCGTGCTCGTCTACTGGGTGCTGCAGAGCAGCCCCTTCGTCGCCGGCACGGGCGACCAGCCGCCGCAGATCGGCAACGCCGCCCTGGGCTACGCGGGGGTGGCGTTCACCGTCATCGCGATCGGCGCGTCGCTGGGCGGGCCGACCGGCTACGCCGTCAACCCGGCCCGAGACCTCGGGCCCCGCCTCGTCTACGCGCTGCTGCCGATCCGCGGCAGGGGCAGCGCCGACTGGGGCTACTCCTGGGTGCCCGTCGTGGGGCCCTTCGTCGGGGCCGCGGCCGCGGCCGGACTCTTCCTCGCCACCGGAGGTACGGACCTGTGAGCGCCCGCTTCGTCGCCGCCCTCGACCAGGGCACCACCTCCACCCGGTGCATCCTCTTCGATCACCACGGCCTGCCGGTGGCGTCGGACCAGATGGAGCACACGCAGGTGTTCCCGCAGGCCGGCTGGGTCGAGCACGACCCTGACGAGATCTGGGAGAACACCCGCCGGGTGATGGCCGGGGCGCTCGCCCGGGCGGACGTGACCTCGGACGCGGTGGTGGCGCTCGGCATCACCAACCAGCGCGAGACCACGCTGGTCTGGGACCGCTCGAGCGGGAAGGCCATCGGCAACGCCATCGTCTGGCAGGACACCCGCACCGCCGAGACCTGCGCCGCGCTGGCTGCCGGCTCCCCGATCGGCTCCGACCGCTTCCTGGCCACCACCGGGCTGCCGCTGGCCACCTACTTCTCCGGCCCCAAGGCCCGATGGCTGCTCGACCACACGCCGGGGGCCCGGCACCGGGCCGAGGCGGGCGAGCTGGCCTTCGGGACGATCGACAGCTGGGTGCTGTACAACCTCACCGGGGGCCGGGCCGGCGGCGTCCACGTCACCGACCCCACGAACGCGTCCCGCACCCTGCTGATGGACCTGGCCTCGCTGGAGTGGGACGCAGGAGTGGCCGACGCGATCGGGGTGCCGACCTCGATGCTGCCGCGCATCGCCTCGTCCTCGGAGGTGTACGGCCAGGTACGGGGTGCCTCGGCGATGGCCGGCGTGCCCGTCGCCGGCATCCTCGGCGACCAGCAGGCGGCCCTGTTCGGACAGGCCTGCCTGTCCCCCGGCGAGACCAAGAACACCTACGGCACGGGCCAGTTCGTGCTCATGAACACCGGCACCGAGATCGTGCGCAGCGCCAACGGCCTCATCTCCACCGTCGCCTACCGGTTGGGCGCCGCGCCCCCGGTGTACGCGCTGGAGGGGTCGGTCGCCGTCAGCGGCTCCCTGGTGCAGTGGCTGCGAGACAACCTGCAGATCATCGACAGCGCCCCCGAAGTGGAACCGCTGGCCGCGTCGGTCCCCGACAACGGAGGCGCCTACATCGTTCCGGCCTTCTCCGGCCTGTTCGCGCCGCACTGGCGTCCGGACGCGCGCGGCGTCATCGCGGGCCTCACCCGGTTCGTCACCAAGGGGCACCTGGCTCGGGCGGCGCTGGAGGCGGTGGCCTACCAGACCCGCGACGTGGTCGAGGCGATGAACTCCGACTCCGGCGTGCCGCTGTCTTCGCTCAAGGTCGACGGCGGCATGGTGGGCAACGAGCTGCTCATGCAGTTCCAAGCCGACGTGCTCGACGTACCGGTGATCCGGCCCCGGGTCACCGAGACCACCGCGCTCGGCGCTGCCTACGCGGCGGGTCTGGCCGTCGGGTTCTGGTCGGGCCCGGACGACCTGCGGGCCAACTGGGCCGAGGACACCCGGTGGCTGCCGTCGATGGATGCCGGGGAGCGTGACCGGCTCGTGCACGGATGGCACAAGGCCCTGCGGCGCACCCTCGACTGGGTCGAGTGACCGCAGCGACGCAGGGCACGCCGGCCGGCAACGGCCGCGAGCTCAAGAGCATCGGCTACGAGATCTTCGTAGCCGCCGTGTCGATCCTGTCCATCGTCAACCTGCTGCTCATCGCGCTGGCAGCCGAGCAGTCGTTGCAGTACGTGCTCTACGCGATGAACGCCATCTTCAGCGCCATCCTGTTCGGCGACTTCTGCTACCGGCTGGCGACCGCGTCCTCCCGCCGCGCCTACCTCGGCCGTGGGTTCGGCTGGGCCGACCTGCTGGCGAGCCTGCCGCTGCCGCAGCTGAAGGTGCTGCGGGTGTTCCGACTCGTCCGGGTCTTCCGGCTGCTGCAGGCCTACGGGGCGCGCACCGTGCTGCGCGCCTTCCTGCACGACCGGGCCGGCAGCTCGCTGTTCACCCTGCTGCTGATAGCCCTGCTGGTGCTGGAGTTCGGCAGCCTCGCCATGCTGCGCCTGGAGTCGGGCGCACCCGGCTCGACGATCACGACCGCCTCCGACGCGCTCTGGTACAACATCGTCACGATGGCCACCGTGGGGTACGGCGACACCTACCCCGTCACCAACGCCGGCCGAGTGCTCGGCTCGCTCGTGATCATCGTGGGTGTCGGTATCTTCGGCACCCTCACCGGCTTCCTCGCCAACGCCTTCCTCGGCTCTCGCGGTGGCAGCGACGACGCCGCCGAGGCGCTCGAGGCCGCCGCCGCCGAGGCGGTGGCGGCGGACCCCACAACCCCTCCTGGCGACGAGGCACGCGAGCTGCTCGCGCGGCTGCAAAGCCAGCTGGGCGAACAGCAGGCGCTGCTGGCCGAGCTGGACCGCCGCCTACCCCGAGACTGACGCGCCGTCACACTCGCCCCGGTGGTCCTGTCGACGCCGCAACCATCGCCGTCGGGCACCTGCTGCACCGGGGGATGCTGGCCATCGAACGGCACGGCTGGATCTACCACCGCGCCCGGGGCCGGGCCTCGGTCGGGGTGAGGCTGGGCGCCCTCGACGAGGTCTTCCACCCGTCGGCCCAGGTCAGCGTCGTGCAGCACGAGGAGCAGGAGCGGCGCGGTCCCCGCACCCCGCCCCGGGCGACTCGCCCGACCCTGACAGCAGCCTGGAGGAAGGGTCGGGCTGAGCGCGCCTGGCTGCTGCTCCTCGGTGACGACGGCGCAGGCGTACCCGGTGCACGGGAAGGAGTTGTCGAGCACCGAGGGCCCGCTCACAGGTGGGTCATCCCCTGCTGCCACTTCTGCACGCCCATGGTCGCGCGCTCGGCGAGGTCCGCGACCTGGTCGCCGGCGGCCCCTGAGCCCAGCCCCGGGCCACGCCCGGCTACGGTGCCAGCGGCGGCGGCTTCTGGAGGCGCGGGTGCACGAGTTCGACACACCGGAACGCCGGTCGCTGCGTGACTCCGTCCGTCGCTTCGTGACCGCCGAGGTGGCCCCCGAGCTGGCGCGGTGGGAGGCCGCCGGCCAGATCCCCCGCAGCCTGCACGAGCGGGCCGCCGAGGTGGGGCTGCTGGGCGTGGGGTTCCCCGAGGCGATGGGCGGGGCGGGCGGGGACGAGGTCGACCTGCTCACCCTCACCGAGGCGTGGTTCGAGGCCGGCGGCTCGTCCGGTGCCCACGCTGCCCTGTTCACCCACGGGATCGCCCTGCCGCACCTGGTCGCGGTGGCCGACGCTCACCTGGTCGACACCTTCGTGCGTCCCACCCTCGCCGGCCGCCTCATCGGGGCGCTGGCCGTCACCGAGCCCGACGGCGGGTCGGACGTGGCGGCGCTGCGCACCCGCGCCGTCCGGGACGGCGGGGACTACGTCGTGAACGGGGCGAAGACGTTCATCACCTCGGGCACCCGCGCCGACTTCGTCACGACCGCGGTCCGCACCGGTGGGCAGGGGTACGCAGGGCTCAGCCTGCTCGTCGTCCCCACCGACGCACCCGGGTTCGCCGTGTCCCGACGGCTGGACAAGATGGGCTGGTGGTGCTCGGACACCGCCGAGCTGGCCTTCACCGACTGCCGCGTCCCCGCCGCCAACCTGGTGGGGCCGGAGAACGAAGCCTTCGCTCTGCTCATGCAGGCGTTCGCGGCCGAACGGATCGGCCTGGCCGCGCACGCGTACGGGATCGCCGCACGAAGCCTGGACCTGGCGGTTGCCTACGCCCGCACCCGCACGACCTTCGGTCGTCCCCTCATCGAGCGCCAGACCATCCGGCACCTGCTCGTGGAGATGCACGAACGCGTCGAGCTCGCCCGCACCTACACGCGGAGCCTGGCGGTGCGTCAGGCTGCCGGGGAGACGCTGCTCGCCGAGGCGGTCGTCGCGAAGAACCAGGCGGTCGAGGCGGCGGCCTTCGTGGTCGACCGGGCGGTGCAGATCCACGGAGGGATGGGCTACATGCGCGAGTCGGAGGTGGAGCGGCACTACCGAGACGCCCGCGTGCTGGGGATCGGTGGGGGCGCCACCGAGGTCATGCGCGACCTCGCCGCGCGGCTGCTCGGCTACTCGGCCTGAGCCGTGCAGAACCCCCTCGAGCAGCTGAGCCTGCCCCAGCTGCGGCAGCGGACGAGCATGAAGTGGCGGGCCCACCCCGACGACGTGCTGCCGCTGTGGGTGGCCGAGATGGACGTGCCGCTGGCGGACCCGGTCGCGGCCGCGCTGCGACGAGCCGTCGACCTCGGCGACACCGGCTACGCCCGGGGGCGCCCGTACGTCCAAGCCTTCCGCGACTTCGCGGCTCGTCGCTGGGGCTGGGGCACCGAGCAGGTCGCGGCGGCGATCGTTCCGGACGTGATGCTCGGGATCGTGGAGGTGCTGCGTCTGGTCACCGAGCGCGGCGACCCGGTGGTGGTGAACCCGCCGGTCTACCCGCCGTTCTACGCCTTCGTCGCCCACGACGGCCGCCGGGTCGTCGAGGCGCCGCTGGCCCCGGACGGCCGGCTCGACCTGGCCCACCTCGACGACGCCTTCGGGGCGGCGCGGACCCGCAGCACTCGGCCCGCCTACCTGCTGTGCAACCCGCACAACCCGACCGGGGTCGTCCACACCGCCGACGAGCTCGCCGCCGTCGCGGCACTGGCCCGGCGGCACGGCGTCCGCGTCGTCGCCGACGAGATCCACGGCCCACTGGTGCTACCCGGCGCGACCTTCACGCCCTACCTGAGCGTGCCCGGTGCCGAGGACGCGTTCGCGCTGACCTCGGCGTCCAAGGCCTGGAACCTCGCCGGGGTGAAGGCCGCCCTGGCGCTGGCGGGTCCGGCCGCCGCCGCCGACCTGCGCCGCCTGCCCGAGGAGGTCAGCCACGGGCCCAGCCACCTGGGCGTGCTCGCCCACACGGCCGCCCTCGACGACGGCGAGCCGTGGCTGGACGGGCTGCTCACGGGGCTCGCGGCCAACCGGGACCTGCTGGCCGGGCTGCTGGCCGAGCACCTGCCCGACGTCGGCTACCGGCCACCGGCGGGCACCTACCTGGCCTGGCTGGAGTGCCGCCCGCTGGGCCTGCACGACCCGGGCGGGGTGGAGCAGCCCGGCGTCGTGACCGACCTCGCCGGCCCGGCCCGCTTCTTCCTGGACCGGGCCCGGGTGGCGCTCACCTCCGGGCACGCGTTCGGCACCGGGGGTGCCGGCCACGTCCGGCTCAACCTGGCGACCTCCCAGGCGGTGCTGACCGAGGCGATCGCGCGGATGGCCTCGGCCTTGGCCGGCTGAGAGGCGGTCAGGCGGGTGGGGCCCGGCAGGGGCAGCAGCGCCGACAGGGCGCCGGTGCGGTGTACTTGTCCCGGCCAGGAACACCGTGCCCGCCCTAGCGGGCGCGGCGCGCGCTCAGATCGGAGGTGACCGGCATGGACGAGTCCGACATCCCGGACTACGGGCTGACCGTCAGGCAGGTGGAGGACGAGCACGGGCACGTGATGTTCATCGTGCATGACAAGGACGGTCTCGCCGAGTCCACCGGCAGCTTCGAGGCCCTGTCGCCGATGGCCCGCATCACCTGGGCCAGGCAGCAGGGGTGGCCACTGGAGAAGGTGCTCGAGGCAGGTCGAGCCGACGGACTGCTCTACCAGGGCATCGACCTGGACGACCGACCGTCCTGAGCGTGGCACCAGCAGCACACCGCCTACGGTCGACCCGAGGCGGTCCGCCGGGTCGTCCCCGAGGTGACGGCCAGGCCTCGCGGGCGGCCCCCATCAATGACCACGTTAAGCAGGCGTGGTGCGGCTTTGCATGGCTGCGGGGCCGTGCTGAGCGGGACGACGCCGTGCAAAGCAGCCGCCACCGGCTGAGGACGCGCCTGACCCGGCTGCCCGACCCGGATGTCACGCTCGCGGTGCCGGCCGGCTCACCCTCGGCCGGGGTGGCGCTCGTGGCGCTGCGGGCGAACGTCCGGTACGAGTGCCCGGTGGCCCTGCTGGAGATCGACGTGGACGAGCGCGACGTGGACCCGCCGAGGCCGGCATCCGGGAGTGCGTGTCACGGCTCGACGCGCACGTCGCGCCAGAACGCGACCCGCCCGGCGATCTCGGCTGCCGCCGGCTTGGGGTCGGGGTACGACCAGGCCGAGTCGGCCGAGCTCTGCCCGTCCACCTGAACCGTCCAGTACCGGGCGGTCCCCTTCCAGGGGCAGACGCTGCTCCGGCTGCTCTCGGTGAGCAGCTCCCAGCGCACCGCTTCCGGCGGGAAGTAGTGGTTGCCCTCCACGACGACGGTGTCGTCGCTGCTGGCGATGACCGTGCTACCCAGGACTGCTCGCATGACTGCCTCCATCGTGTCGGTGCCGGCCACCCAACCCGACGGCGGCCTGAGCGGCTTCCCAGCAACCGCGCCAACGGCGTGTGATGTAAAAGAAGATTGACACCATGTCGTGGTGACTTTACATTGTGAGATGTCAAAGATGCTTGACATCTGTCCGAGCCGAGGAGGTAGCCGTGCCATTCGAGGAGAAGACCACGTGGGTCAGCGTCGCCGTGGGGTCCGTGGTCGCGGCGGCCTACGTCGCGGCGGTGCTGCCCCAGCTCGGCGACACCCCAACCGCCGACATCGCCTACCAGCGGCCGTTGGTGATCGCGGCCATCGCCACGATCGTCCTCACCGTGATCGGCAGCATCGTGATGGCCGTCGCCAGCGCCATCGGTGCCGAGATCCGGCAACCTGGCTCGGGCGAGGACGTCGGCCGTACCGACGAGCGCGACGCCCTCATCAGCCGCCGGGGCGACGTCGTCGGCTACTACGTCGCCTCGGCCGGAGCCCTGCTCGCGCTCGTCATCACCATGCTCGAGCTCGACTACTTCTGGATCGCGAGCACCCTGTACCTGTCGTTCGCCGTTGCCGGGCTCGCCTCCGGACTGGTCAAGCTGCGCGCCTACCGCCGGGGCTTCTGATGGTGCGCCCCACTCGCGTGACCAACCGGATCCGCGCTCTTCGCTTCGCCGCCGGCGAGATGACCCAGGCCGAGCTGGCCGACAGGGTCGGCACGACCCGGCAGACGATCATCGCCATCGAGCAGGGCAGGTACTCGCCCTCGCTGGAGGTCGCGTTCCGGATCGCGCACGCCCTCGGGGTGTCGCTGGACGAGGTCTTCGCGTACCCGGAGCAGTAGTCGTTCTCCGTCCCCACTGTCCACCCAGGAGCAGCTCATGACAACCGACCGCCGCGTCCTCCTCCTCGGCGCGACCGGCCGCACCGGCGGCCGCGTGCTCACCCGCCTGCTGGAGCGGGGCGTCGCGGTCCGCGCGCTCGTGCGCTCGCCCAGCCGGTTGCCCGCCGGTGTGACCGCCCACCCGCTGCTGGACGTCGTGGTGGTCGACATCGTGACGCTGAGCAGCGTCGAGCTGGCCGGGCACCTCGATGGCTGCGACACGGCCATCTCGTGCCTGGGCCACAACGTCAGCGCGCGCGGACTGTTCGGACCGCCACGCGACCTGGTCGTGGGGGCCGTCCGGCGGATCCGCGACGCGGCGCAGGGGCGACCGCCGGCCGAACCCTTGCGCCTGATCGTGATGAGCAGCGTGTCGGTGAACCTGCCCGATCGAGCCGACTCCCGTCGGGGCAGCGGCGAACGGGTCTACCTGGCTGCCCTGCGCGCAGTCCTGCCACCGGTTCGCGACAACCAGCGGGCCGCGGACGTCCTGCTGCACGAAGTCGGACCGGACGACCCGCACCTTCAGTGGGTCGCAGTGCGCCCGGACACGCTCATCGAGGGCGACGACGCCCCCTTCGCGCTGCATGACACCCTGGTGGCCAGCATCTGGCGGCCAGACCAGACCCGGATGAGCCAGGTCGCCCACCTCGTCTGCGACCTGGTGACCGACGACGAGGCATGGCAGCGGTGGCGCGGCCGTATGCCGGTGCTGGTGGACGCCGGGTCCGACTGATGGTCAGCCTGCTGCTCACCTGCCATCCACGGGACTGCGCCAGCAGGTCAGCGGGTACCCCCCAGGCCCTGGCGGTCCCCGGTGAGCCATTGATCGAGCTCTTCCCCGCCGTGGGTCGCGGCGACTCTCTCGACGATCCGCCGCTTGTGCCTGACCAGCGGCGGATGTCGGTCGTCGGGTAGGTCGGCGATGAGGTCGTCCAGCAACGCCGTCAACCGCCGGGTCACCTGAGGCTGGCTCGCACCTGCCTCGACGATCTCGACGAAGGCAAGGTCGACGATGTCGGACCACCTCGGTGACGGCACCAGGACGCTCCCGCTCCCGGCCGGCAGCTGGACCGACCCGAGCGGCAGTGCGGCGGCCGAACGAAGCACGCCCTCCACCTCGTCCAGGGACCGCACCGCCGTCGTCGGGTCGTTGACGGCCGTCGACAAGGCGCGAAGCGAGATGTCGGTGAGCAATCGCAGCGCGTACAGCGGGTCGTGGCGCAGCGAACGCTCGACCCGGACGAGAAGGCAGGCGCTGAGCGACCGATCGCGCATCGTCCCACCGCTGATGGCAGCGATGGGGGAGCCCGTGGAGACCGCGTCCCCGGGGCGAATGGTCAGCGCCAGCCGGCAGCCGCGCTTTCGAGCAAGCCGCACGAGGCCGCGGGTGTCCAGCGCCACGACCTGTCCCGACCGTCCGGTGAAGCGCATCACCGCAGCTTCACCGTCGGGCTCCGGCAGCGTGTCGAGCAGTCGAGCCTTCGTGCCCGCAGGCAAGAAGAACCGCGCCTCCAGCGCGCGCCGCGAGCGCCGTCCGATGTCGGAGACGACGGCATCCACACGAACTCGGTTCCCAACCACGTGCAGCAGCGCCAGGAACCCAGCGAGGCTGACCAGCAGCAGCAGGACTGCGAGGGCCACCGACGTCAACGGCACGAAGTCCTCCCGGTCACCTGCACCGACCTCGAGCATCGACAAGAAGGAGAAGACGATCGTGGCCAGGAACACCGCGAGCACCCACTGCAGCGTGCGCGAGCGGAGGAAGTACGACACCGTTCGCGGCGAGTACGCGCTCGAGCCGAACTGGAGCATCAGCAGCACCACGGAGAAGACGAAGCCGGTGAACGTCACCATTCCTCCGCCGATCGCCGCCAGCAGCGTCAACGCTGCGCCAGGGCCGATCAACCCTTCGAGGCCCAGGACGAAGACGGACTCGTCCAGCCACGCGGCCACCAGGGTGAGCACATGGGCAGCCGCCACCCCCGACAGGGGGACCACCCAGAACACGCCCTCCCACCAGAGCCGCGCGCGCAGTACCCACAGACTCGGCATGGTGCGAAGTCCACCATGCAGGTGGCGTCACCAGCCGATGCGACGCTCCATGTCAGCCCTCTCCGCGCAGGGCCCCGAGCCCAGCCCTCGCAAGGTCAGCAGTCGACGCGTCGGGCAGGTAGGCCTCGGTGAGCGCCAGGCTGATGCGAGGCAGCGCGGCCTCGTCACGGAACACCATGTGCAGGGGGACGTGCCGGGGCTGGAACTTCGCCTTGAACGCGTCCAGCGAGCGGAACCCGTACAGGGGCTCGAGCATCTCGCCGAGCCGGTCGAGCAGGCGCGACAGCCCGCCGAGGTCCGCGGTGTCGTCGGAGTGTGCCAGCGGCGCGCCTGACAGCGACACCCACTGCGCGCCGCTGTCGCGGAACGACAGGCAGGCGCTGGCGATCAAGAACTCGGTCACCGGCCGGAAGCCGTCGGGGAGCCGGCGCATCACGTCGAGCGTCCAGCCCACGACCGTTTCCTCCGAGCCGAGGACCGGCAGCCACGAGGTCACGCCGTGCACCCGCCCGTCGGCGTCGACCGCCAGCCCGCAACGGACCTCCGGGTCCAGCGCCTCCTCGACCCCACCGAGGGTGAACCCCATCTCGGGCAGGCCCTTGTCGCCGACCCACACCTCCGAGATCGCGTTCACCTGCGCGAGCACCGTGCGGGGCATGTCGGCCAACGCTCCCTCGACGTAGCGCACGCCTTCCCGCTTGGCCCGGTTGAGCGCGGTGCGGACGGACTGCCACTCCTTGCCCTTGAACTCCAGCCCGGCCAGGTCGATCACCGACTCCTCGGCCACCTGCACGCTGCGGAACCCTTGCTCGCCGGCCCAGTCGGCGACCTCCTGGGTCACCGAGAACAGGCAGAACCGCTGGCCGAGCCTGACCTGCTCGTCCACGAAGGCGTCCAGCACCCGCCGGCGCTGCGCCGGGTCGGCGCCGACCGGGTCGCCGAGACCGACGGCGACTCCCCGGTGCGGCTGGTAGGCCAGCGCTCCGACTCCGGCGCCGTCCTCGCGCAGCACGAACCACCGGTTCTCCGGCCAGGTGCCCATCCACGACAACGACGCCCCACCGAACCGACGCAGCAGCCCGATCCCTTCCGCCCGGTCCGCGGCGGCGTCGGGATCCAGCCGGGCCGCCCGACGCGGCGAGACGGCGCGGAACGCATGCCGACCGCGTACGAGTACCACGCCCTGCGTCACCCACAGCAGCAGGTCGGCCACGAGCGCCGGTACGGACGACAGCGACGCGACGTCGATGACGGAGGTCCCCGGGTCGGTGCGCGCCACCACGACGGCGCCGAGGAGCACCAGCCCGAGCACGACGCCGACGGTGACCGTGAGCACCATCGCCCACACCCACGCGACGTGACGTCCCTTGAGCAGGTAGTAGGCCAGCAGCAGCGAGATCCCCGCGCTGGGCAGAACAGTGCCGGCACTCGCGGCTTCTGTGGCGCCGAGCGGGCCGTCGCCGGGAACGAGCCACAGCACCAGGCGGATCACGGCCGCCACGAGGAACAGGGTCGCGGCGACGACCCGCCACTCCCGCCTCGACATCCGGACGCGACGCAGCTGCGGCCGCCGCCCGACCAGGAACGGCCCGAGCAGGAAGCCGGCCCCCACCCCGATCAGGTGCTCGAGGTCGTACAGCACGCCTTGGTAGAGGAAGGCGATCACGGCGTAGAGGCCGAGGACGAACCGCAGCCGGGCACGCCACGGCGGCAGCAGCGTCACCGAGGCGGCGGCGACGGCACCCAGCACGCCCGCGCTGAAGCCCACGTCGAGGTCACCGGCAACCCGTGCCGCCCAGTCCCAGCCGCTCACAGTGCCGCCGAGGAGGGCGAGCACGAGCGCGCCGCCGAGCACGCCGGCCGCCTGGGTCGCGATGGTCGCGATCGCCACCCGTAGCGTCCCGAGCCGCCACTCCGACCAGCCGACCAGGACCAGGAACCCGCCGGCGACCGGCAGGTACTGCGACGGCGTGAGCCCGAACAGCGACCCACTGACGACGGTGTACCAGCGCCCGTCAAGGAAGTTCGGCAGCCCGTACGCGACGTCGGCGTACAGCGGACGGTCCACGAGCGGCCGCCACAGCGACTGCGTCGCCACGGCCAGCACGAGCATCGCCGCGACCACGCCGAGCGTGAACGGGATGCGCCGCACGACTCCGGCGAACGTCCGAGTGCGTGCGGGGGTGAGGCCGTCCGCGTCGGCGTCGGCGAGCACGTCCGCGGCGTCGCTTCGCCCGTCCTCGGTCATCGTCGAGCTCCTTCCATGGAGGGCGTTCGCGCCCAGCCCCGCGCAGACGAAACACCGCCGGAAGCCGTACGCGGCGACCGGCGGTGCAGTGGTGGAGGACCCAGGAATTGAACCTGGCAGGGCGCCCCAAGTGCGCATCCCCCGCGAAGTGGGGCAGACCATACTGGAGCCGGCCGGCGACACGCAAACCTGGACGTCTGTCCAGGCGCTCAGCACGGTTCGCCACCGGGCATGATGCCCGTCGTGGACCTGCTGGCGGCCGTACCTGTCGGCCAGGCCTACCTGACGGCGCGCGAGTCGCGGTGGGTCCTGCGCCGCTGCGCTCGCCGTGGCCACGTGGTGGCGTACCTCGCCGACCCCGGGCTCGCACCGCTGACCGGTCCGTTGCCGTTGCCGGCAGACACCGGCAGCCTGCTGCGCTGCCTGCGGTGCGGTACCTGGGTCGAGCCGAGCAGCGTCGGTGTCGCCGAGAGGCTGGGAACAGCGCAGTCGCCGACCACGGTCGATGAGGTGCCGCTGCCGGTGCGGGGAGGCCACGGCCGCCGTTTCGGGCTGCTGAAGCTGGTGGCGCTCGAACGGCTGCTCAAGGGCCTGGCGCTGATCAGCGCGTCCCTGGTGGCCTACCACGTGGCCTCCGACCGAGCGTCCATCCTGGCCTACGTGGAGAGGCTGCTGGTCGCCTTCCGGCCGCTGGGGACCGAGCTGGGCGTCCACCTGACCGGGTCAGCGCTGGTGACCCGGGTCGAGGGCTGGCTGAGCGGTTCCGGAGACCCCGTCCGGCTCGCGGGCCTGGGTCTGCTCGCCTACGGCCTGGTCCAGATCGTCGAGGGAGTCGGGCTGTGGGGCGGGTGGCGCTGGGCGGAGTACCTGGCCGCGGTGGCGACCTCGGCGTTCATCCCGCTCGAGGTGTACGAGATCGTGGCCGACCCGACCCCGCTGAAGATCGTCTTCCTGGTCCTCAACGTGCTCGTCGTCGGCTACCTCGTGTACAAAGGCCGCCTGTTCGGCGTGCGCGGCGGCCATACCGCGTACCTGCGCGAGGTGCGCGACTCGACGCTGCCGGCCGATCTGCTCCGCAGCATCGGACGATCTCCCGCCGAGCTGACCAGCCACCGGATCATCTGAGAAGGAGACTCTCCGTGACAGCGACCCAGGCCATGGACGCCGACCAGATCCGCGCCGCGTTCCTCGAGTTCATGGTCGAGCAGGGCCACACCATCATCCCGCGGGCTGCGCTGATCCCCCACGACGACCCGACCACGCTGTTCACGGGCAGCGGGATGCAGCCCCTGCTCCCGTACCTGCTGGGTGCCGACCACCCCGGCGGCACCCGGCTCGCCGACAGCCAGACCTGCCTACGGGCGCAGGACATCGAGGAGGTCGGCGACAGCCGGCACACCACGTTCTTCGAGATGCTCGGCTGCTGGAGCCTCGGGGACTACTTCAAGGACGTGCAGATCCGGCAGTTCTGGACCTTCCTGACCGAGCGAGTCGGGCTCGACCCCGACCGGATCTACGTCAGCTGCTTCATCGGCGACCCGGCGAACGGCATCGGCAAGGACACCGAGTCCGCAGCCATCTGGACCGAGCTGTTCGCCGCAGCTGGGGTCTCGTTCGAGCAGGTGGACCTCGACACCGAGGAGAACGGGTCCGCACACGGCACCGGTGGCGCCCGCATCGCCTTCTACGGCAAGAAGAACTGGTGGTGCCGCGGCGGCACAGCCGAGGACATGCCGGTGGGCGAGCCCGGCGGACCCGACACCGAGGTGTTCTACCTGTTCCCGGGCGTCGAGCACAACCCGGCGTTCGGGCCGCACTGCCACCAGAACTGCGACTGCGGCCGGTTCCTGGAGATCGGCAACTCCGTGTTCATGGAGTACCGACGTACCGAGACCGGCTTCGAGCCGCTGCCTCGGCGCAACGTCGACTACGGAGGCGGCCTGGCCCGTATCGCCGCCGCTGCGATCGACAGCCCCGACGTGTTCCGCATCGGGTTGCTGTGGCCGATCATCGAGAAGCTCGAGGAGCTCTCGGGTCGGCGCTACGAGGACGACACGGCAGCGATGCGAGTCATCGCCGACCACCTGCGCGGTGCGACGTTCCTGGCCGTGGACGGCGTGCGGCCGAGCAACAAGGCGCAGGGCTACGTCATGCGCCGGCTGATCCGTCGCGCCACCCGGTTCGCCTTCGACCTGGGCCTCGAGGAGAACTTCCTCCCACAGATCGTGCCGACGATCGCGGGCATCTACACCTACGACTTCCCCGAGGTCGCCGAGAACACCGACACGGTCGTCGCCGTCCTGGCCAAGGAGGAGCAGGCCTTCCGCCGATCTCTGCGCAAGGGCATCAAGCAGCTGAACGGCTACCGGCGCACCGGGGTGACCGGCGCCGAGCTGTTCGTGCTCTACGACACGTTCGGCTTCCCGGTGGAGCTCAGCACGGAGGAGGCGCACCGCAAGGGCATCGCCGTCAGTGAGTCGTGGCGCGAGGAGTTCGACACGCAGATGGCAGCCCAGCGGGCCCGCTCGCGGGGCTGATCGGCACAGTCAGTCGCGGCCTGCCGTCTCGCTCGACAGGTCGACCAGCACGGCCGCCAGCGCCTCCCCCACGCGGCCGAGCTCCTCGACGGTCAGGGACGCCAGCGACACCCGCACGTCCCACGAGTGCCCGCCGTAGAGCTGACCTGGCAGGACGACCACACCGTGCTCGCGCGCCAGCGTCAGGATGACCTGCGGGGGCGTCGCCCGGGTCGTCAGCCGCTCGACCCCCGCCGCACCGCACAGCGCCCCGGTGACCTGCACGAGGTCGAGGAGCGCGTAGTAGGCGCTGTCCTGCCCGCCGGGCGGCGGGACCATCAGCGGAGCCCGCAGCGCACGGTCGCGGGCAACGAGCTCAGCCCGGGTGGCCTCGACGTAGGCCCGTTCGCTCGGCATGAGGTAGGCGAGGGCGAACAGCGCCATCTGCAGCTGGTCCGGTGTGGCCAGACCAGTGATGTTGTGCAGCGCCACCTCCCGGCTGTCCGCGACCAGTCGCGACATGAAGGACAGCGACGACGCGTCCGACGTGACAGAGGAGTAGCGGCGGGACGATCGCTGGCGTCGAGCGTCGTCCTGCCCGGCCAGGATGCGGTCCAGCACGTTGTCACGGTGCAGGGCCAGGAATCCGAGCCTCGACCCGGTGGCGCCGAAGTTCTTCGAGAACGAGTGCACGCAGACCACGTTGTGCGGCAGCTCGGCCAGCACACCCCGGAAGCCGTCGACGAACGTCGCGTACACCGTGTCGGTGACGACGACCAGGTCTGGCCGGTGCTCGGTGACCAGCTCACGGAGCTCGACCAGACGCTCCCGCCGCACCGCCCGGGTGTCGGGGTTACCCGGGTTGACCAGGAAGAACACCTTGATCGCTGGGTCGAGGAGCTGGTCGAGCACGCCCTCGCCGAAACGGGAGGGGCGGTTGTGGTCGGCGCGGATCTCCACGACGTCGAGCCCGAAGTCCTCCAGGACGGGGATCTGCAGGTACGGGGTGAACACCGGGGTGGCGATCGCCACCTTGTCACCGGCCTGGACGACGCCGTTCTCCTGCAGGGACCGGAACACGTAGGCCATCGCGGCGGCGCCGCCCTCGGTGCCGAAGACCTGGTAGGTGCCAGGGGACGCGGCCTCGGCGCCGGTCACCTCGGTGAGGTACCGCTCCAACACGCGCTCGATGTGCGCCAGCATCCGGTTCGGTGCGGGATACCCGTCCCCCAGCACCGCGCGAACCAGCTCGTGCACCCACGTGTCGGGGTCGAACCCGAACGTGACCACCCCGTAGTCGACCGCGCCACGCAGGAAGGCAGCGCCGGCCGACCCGTCCGGCGCTACGAACGACTCGAGGCGTGCGGCTATCCCGGGGATACCGGGCGTCATGCCCCACTCGGAGTGGTCGCTGGCAGCCGACGCCTCGGCAACGGCGAACCGCCCGAGTACGAAGGCAGCCTCGCGCGGGTCGATCGCCAGCCAGTTCGGCTGGCCCCGGCCTGCGTCCAGCACCGGGTGCCCCGAGCCGGCGGCTGCAGCCGCGATCGCCGCCTGCAGCTCGAAGCCATCGAGTTGCGTGCTCACTGCCAACCCCTCACTCCTGTCACGTCAGCGACGCAGGGCCTCGCGGATGCTGAGGACCAGCACCACCAGGCCCGCCGCAACGAAGGCCCAGCTCAGCAGCAGGCGCCACTCCTGCCAGAAGGAGCTCACGACCACGAGCACCACGGTGACGAGCAGGACTCGCCACAGGTAGGCGAGGAATCGGTGCCGCACGACCGCCTCGACGCCGAGCAGCAACACGATCCACGCCGCCGCAGTGGCGGTCGCGGTGACTCCCACCGCGGGGTGGATCACGG
>Ga0209594_1000210_pt1 | contig 43015 bp, 30 predicted proteins | sample AshMeaCrysSpring_FD_184126 | JGI IMG/M metagenome (GOLD analysis project Ga0209594, IMG submission 184126) | Groundwater microbial communities from Big Spring, Nevada to study Microbial Dark Matter (Phase II) - Ash Meadows Crystal Spring... | ecosystem: Environmental > Aquatic > Deep subsurface... | reverse complement strand
GCCGTCGGCCGGGCGAAGATCGACTCGTTCCTGGCGGCGGAGCCGAAACTCGGCCAGTACCGCATGTTCTTCGACGACATCCTGCGCGGCGCGCCGCACACGCTGACGCCCGCCGAGGAGCAGATCGTCGCGCGTACCGGTACGATGGCGAACACGGGCGAGACCGTCCGGTCTGTGTTCACGGCGGCCGAGCTGCCGTTCCCGGAGATCACGCTCTCGACCGGCGAGAAGGTCCGGCTCGACGCGGCGGCCTACACGAAGCACCGCGCCTCGCCGGTCAAGGCCGACCGCGACGCGGTGTTCAACGCGTTCTTCACGCGCTACGGCGGGTTCGGCGGCACGCTCGCCACGACGCTGAATGCGCAGGTCCAGTCCCACGTCTTCAACAAGGACGTGCGCAAGTTCCCGAGCTCGCTCGAGGCGGCGCTCTTCACCTACAACATCCCGACCTCGGTCTACACGCAGCTCATCGCCGACGTGCACGCCAACCTGCCGACGCTGCACCGCTACCTGAGGCTGCGGCAGAAGATCATGGGCCTGCCGCAACTCGGCTACGAGGACCTGTACGCGCCGATCGTCGACAAGGTCGAGCTCAAGTACACGCCCGAGCAGGCGCGCAAGCTCACGCTCGACGCGTTCGCGCCGCTCGGCCAGGACTACGTCTCGGCCCTCGCGAAGGGCTACCAGTCGGGCTGGGTCGATTTCCTGCCGAGCACCGGCAAGAGCCCAGGCGCCTACAGCACCATGGTCTACGACGTGCACCCCTACCAGCTGCTCAACTTCACGGGCACCTGGGAGGAGGTATCGACGCTCGCCCACGAGTCCGGTCACTCGATGCACTCGTTCCTGTCGGCGAAGAACCAGCCCTACGCGACGGCGAACTACTCGATCTTCGTCGCCGAGGTCGCCTCGACGCTGAACGAGAACCTGCTCTTCCACCACGTGCTCGCTGAGACCGAGGACGACGCCAAGCGCCTGTTCCTGCTCTCGTCGTACCTCGACACGATGCGCACGACGCTCTTCCGCCAGACGATGTTCGCGGAGTTCGAGCTGCTGATCCACCAGTCGGTCGAGCGCGGCGAGCCCCTCACGAAGGAGATGCTCGACAAGCTCTACCTCGAGCTGCTGCGCAAGTACTACGGTGCGGACCAGGGCGTCGTGAAGGTGGCGGACACCTTCGCCTCGGAGTGGGCGTACATCCCGCACTTCTATTACAACTTCTACGTCTACCAGTACGCCACGAGCATGATCGGCGGCATGACGCTGGCCGAGAACATCATCGGCAAGCAGGCGGACGAGTCGGGCGCTGCGACGAAGGGACGCGACGCGTACCTGAAGCTCCTGTCGAGCGGCTCGTCCAGGTACCCGATCGATCTCCTGAAGGACGCCGGCGTCGACATGACGACCTCGAAGCCGTTCGAGGCCGCGATGCGCGAGATGAACCGCATCATGGACGAGATCGAGCGCATCTATGCCGGCAGGAAGGGCTGAGGGGTGGCGGCGCGACGCGCCAGGACGGGCCGCGCCTACGCCGGGCTCAAGCAGCTCGGGCAGGCGTCGGCCCTGCCGGCGTCGCCCGGGGAAGCCGTGCTCGAGCGGGTGCCGAACCCGCACCCGCGCAAGCTGTACCTCGCGCGGTTCACGGCGCCCGAGTTCACGTCGCTCTGTCCGATCACCGGGCAGCCCGACTTCGCGCACCTCGTGATCGACTACGTGCCGGGCCGCTGGCTGGTCGAGAGCAAGTCGCTGAAGCTGTACCTGGCGAGCTTCCGCAGCCACGGGGCGTTCCACGAGGACTGCACGCTCGAGATCGCCGGCCGGCTGGTCGATTTCCTCGCGCCACGCTGGCTCAGGATCGGCGGCTACTGGTACCCGCGCGGCGGCATGCCCATCGACGTCTTCTGGCAGACCAGTCGCCCGCCGGCGAATCTCTGGATCCCCGACCAGGGGGTCGTGCCGTATCGCGGGCGCGGCTGACGGGGCGGAGTCGGGCTGCTATAGTCGCCGCCCTCCATGGTGGCTCGCGTCGGATCCCTCGCGACGGCCAGCCGCAAACCCCGCCAGGCCCGGAAGGGAGCAACGGTAGCGGCCACGCCGGGTGCCGGGGGTATTCTGGCGCGGGCCGCCTCCAGACCGGCGCCCGAGGAGACCGGACCCTCCGCATGAGTTACCTCGTACTCGCCCGCAAGTGGCGGCCGCGCAGCTTCGACGAACTGGTCGGGCAGGACCACGTCCGCCGCGCGCTCACCAATGCGCTCGACTCCGGCCGCATCCACCACGCCTTCCTCTTCACCGGCACGCGCGGCGTGGGCAAGACGACGATCGCGCGCATCTTCGCCAAGTCGCTCAACTGCGAGCGGGGCGTGTCGTCGAAGCCCTGCGGCGAGTGCGGAGCCTGTCGCGACATCGACGCCGGGCGCTTCGTGGACCTGCTCGAGGTCGACGCCGCTTCGCGCACCAAGGTCGACGACACCCGCGAGCTGCTCGACAACGTGCAGTACTCGCCGGCGCGCGGCCGCCACAAGGTGTACCTCATCGACGAGGTGCACATGCTCTCGACGCACTCATTCAACGCGCTCCTGAAGACGCTCGAGGAGCCACCGCCGCACGTGAAGTTCCTGCTCGCGACCACCGACCCGCAGAAGCTGCCCGTGACGGTGCTGTCGCGCTGCCTGCAGTTCCACCTGCGCCGCCTGCCGCTCGCGCTGATCCAGGAGCGCCTCGCATTGATCGCCGAGGCCGAGAAGGTCGAGTACGAGCCGGCCGCGCTGCGCGCCATCGCGCGCGGCGCCGAGGGCAGCATGCGCGACGCGCTCTCGCTGCTCGACCAGGTGCTCGCCTTCGGCGGCGGTCGCGCGCTCGAGGGCGAGGTCCGCGCGCTGCTCGGCACGCTCGACCGGCGGCACGTGGAAGCGATCCTCGGGGCGCTGGCCGCGAAGGACGGCGGGGCGCTCATGGCGAGCGTCCAGCAGCTCGACGAGCGGGCGCCGGATTACGACCAGGCTCTCGGCGAGCTTGCGGCCGCCATCCAGCGCATGGCGCTGTTGCAGGCCCTCCCGGACCTGCGCGGCGAGGACGAGGAGCAGGACCAGGCGCTCGCCGCGCTCGCGGGCGGCTTTGCGCCGGAGGACCTGCAGATCCTCTACCAGATCGCGATCATGGCGCGCCGCGACCTCGACTATGCGCCCGACGCCCGCGGCGGCTTCGAGATGGCGCTGCTGCGCATGCTGGCTTTTCGTCCTGAGTCGCCCGGCGCCGCGATGCCGTCGTCGGCGCCGGCCGGCGGTGGTACGCATGCTGCGCCACCCGCCCGCCCGGCCGCGAGCACGGGCGCGGCCCCCTCTGCATCGCCGGCGGCATCGGCGGGATCGGGCGACTGGTCCGCCATCGTCGCCGGGCTCGGCCTGCAGGGGCCCGCGGGCCAGCTCGCGGCGCACTGCGTGCTGCTCGGGCGCGTGAAGGACCTCGTCAGGCTCCGCCTCGACCCGGCCGGCGACACGTTCAACCGTCCGCAGCTGGTCCAGAAGCTCACGCAGGCCCTCTCGCAGCACTACGGCGGGCCGGTGCGCCTGGAGATCGGGCTCGGCGACGCCGCGGCGGTGGACGCAACCCCTGCGCGGCAGCAGGCCCAGGCAGCGGACGAGCGACTGAAAGCGGCCGAACAGGCGATCGACGGCGACCCGACCGTGCGCGCGATGCGCGACGTGTTCGGCGCGACCGTGCAGCCCGGTTCCGTGAAGCCGCTCAACTGAATTCGATCACTGGAGTGACGCGACCATGATGAAAGGTGGCATCGGCAACCTGATGAAGCAGGCGCAGCAGCTGCAGGCGAACATGCAGAAGGCGCAGGAGGAGATCGCGGCGATGGAGGTCACCGGCGAGTCCGGCGGCGGCATGGTCAAGGTCACGATCAACGGCCGCCACGAGGCTAAGCGCGTGCAGATCGATCCCTCGGTGCCGCTCGACGACCGCGAGATGGTCGAGGATCTCGTCGCCGCCGCGATCAACGACGCCGTGCACAAGCTCGAGAGCGTGTCGCAGCAGAAGATGGCCGGGATGATGGGCGGCATGAACCTGCCGCCGGGGCTCAAGCTGCCGTTCGGCGGCTGACGCGCCGCCGATGCTCTATCCGCCGTCGCTCGAGCGCCTGATCGAGGCCCTGCGCGGCCTGCCGGGCGTCGGGCCGAAATCGGCGCAGCGCATGGCGTTCCACCTGCTCGAGCGGGACCGGGACGGTGCGGCGGAAATAGCGACGGCGCTCACCGCCGCGATCGGCGCGCTCGGGCATTGCCGCCGCTGCCGCATGTTCGCCGAGGGCGAACTGTGCCCGGTGTGCGCCACCCCGAGCCGCGATCGCTCGCTGCTCTGCGTGGTCGAGTCTCCGGCCGACGTCGTCGCTATCGAGCACTCGGCGAGCTATCGTGGCTGCTATTTCGTGCTGATGGGGCACCTCTCGCCCCTCGACGGCGTGGGGCCCGCCGAGATCGGCATCGAGGCATTCGAGCGCCTGCTCGCCGAACGGGAAGTTCGGGAGGTGATCCTCGCGACGAACCCGACGGTGGAAGGCGAGGCGACGGCGCACTTCCTCGCTGAGGTGGTCGCGAAGGCCGGGCTGCGCGCTTCGCGTATCGCGCATGGCGTGCCGGTGGGCGGCGAGCTCGAGTACGTTGATGGCGGTACGCTCGCCCACGCGCTGGCGGGCCGTCAGTCGCTAAGCTAGCCCGTTTGCCTGACGCTCGTTGCGTGTCTCTTCCGGCGAGTCGCTCAGGCGCGGCGTTCAGGACGAGGATCGGGTCTCGTCCTGCCGCGCCTGCACCTGCGGGTCCGCGAGGAACAGCCAGGTCTCGACCACGGTGTCCGGGTTGAGCGACATGCTCTCGATGCCCTCATCGAGCAGCCAGCGCGCGAGGTCCGGGTGGTCCGAGGGGCCCTGGCCGCAGATGCCGATGTACTTGCCGGCCTTGCGGCACGCCTGGATCGCCATGTGCAGCATCGCCTTCACGGCGTCGTCGCGCTCGTCGAACAGGCGCGCGATGATGGCCGAGTCGCGGTCGAGGCCGAGGGTGAGCTGCGTCATGTCGTTGGAGCCGATCGACATGCCGTCGAAGTACTCGAGGTAGCGGTCGGCGAGGATCGCGTTCGTCGGCACCTCGCACATCATGATCACCTTGAGCCCGTCCTCGCCCCGCTTGAGGCCGTTCTCCTCGAGGAGTTTCACCACGGACTCGGCCTCGTGCAGCGTGCGCACGAACGGCACCATCACCCACACGTTCGAGAGGCCCATCTCGCCGCGCACGCGCTTCAGCGCGCGGCACTCGAGCTCGAAGCAGGGGCGGAAGCTCTCGTCGACGTAGCGCGCGGCGCCGCGGAACCCGAGCATCGGGTTCTCCTCGACGGGCTCGTAGCGCCGTCCGCCGATCAGGTTGGCGTACTCGTTCGATTTGAAGTCCGACAGGCGCACGATCACGGGCTCGGGCGCGAACGCGGCGGCGATCGTGCCGATGCCCTCGCAGAGCTTGTCGATGTAGAAGCCGACCGGGTCGGTGTAGCCGGCCATCTGGCGGCGGATCGTGTCCTTCAGCTCGGCGTCGAGCACTTCGAACTCGAGCAGCGCCTTCGGGTGCACGCCGATCATGCGGTTGATGATGAACTCGAGGCGTGCGAGGCCGACGCCTCGGTTCGGGATCGCGGCGAAGTCGAATGCGCGATCCGGGTTGCCGACGTTCATCATGATCTTGACCGGCAACGGTGGCATGGCGTCGAGCTCGACCTGCGTCTGGTCGAACTTGAGTTCGCCTTCGTAGACGTAGCCCGTGTCGCCCTCGGCACACGACACGGTGACCGGCTGGCCCTCGGCGATCAGCTTCGTGGCGTTGCCGCAGCCCACCACCGCCGGGATGCCGAGCTCGCGTGCGATGATGGCGGCGTGGCAGGTGCGCCCGCCGCGGTTGGTGACGATCGCCGCGGCCCGCTTCATCACGGGCTCCCAGTCGGGGTCGGTCATGTCGGCGACCAGCACGTCGCCCGACTGCACGCGCGCCATCTCCTGGACGTTGCGGATCACTCGCGCCGGGCCCGCGCCGATGCGGTGGCCGATGCTGCGCCCGCTCACGAGCACCTTCCCCTTGGCCTTGAGCGTGTAGCGCTGCAGCGTACGTCCGGCGCGGCTCTGCACCGTTTCCGGCCGGGCCTGCAGGATGTAGATCCGTCCCGTCTCGCCGTCCTTGCCCCACTCGATGTCCATGGGGCAGCCGTAGTGGTCCTCGATGATCAGCGCCTGGCGCGCGAGATCACGGATGTCCCCGTCGTTGAGGCAGAAGCGCATGCGGTCGGGCTCGGGCACGTCGACCGTCATCACGCGCCGGCCTTTGTCGCCCGCATCCGCGTAAGTCATCTTGATCGCCTTGCCACCCAGCGTGCGCCGCAGGATCGGCTGGTGCCCGGAGCGCAGCGCCGGCTTGTAGACGTAGAACTCGTCCGGGTTGACGGCGCCCTGCACGACGGTCTCGCCGAGCCCCCAGGATGCCGTGATGAACACCACGTCGCGGAAGCCGGAGTCCGTGTCGAGCGTGAACATCACGCCACTCGCCCCGAGGTCGCTGCGCACCATGTGCTGGATGCCGGCGGACAGCGCGACCTGGGCGTGGTCGAAGCCCTGGTGGACCCGGTAGGCGATCGCGCGGTCGTTGAAGAGCGAGGCGAACACCTCGTGAACGGCCCTGACGACGTGTCCCGCGCCGCGCACGTTGAGAAGCGTCTCCTGCTGGCCCGCGAAGGAGGCCTCTGGCAGGTCTTCGGCCGTGGCCGAGGAGCGCACCGCGACCGAGACGTCGCCCCGGCCCTCGCACATCGCGGCGTAGCCGGCGACGATCTCCCGCTCGAGGGCGGTGGGGAAGGGCGTCGAGAGGATCCAGTCGCGGATGCGCGCGCCGGTCTCGGCGAGGCGCGCGACGTCGTCCACGTCGAGCGTGTCGAGTTCAGCCTTGATGCGGGCGGCCAGGCCATCGTGCGCGAGGAATTCGCGGTAGGCCTCGGCCGTGGTCGCGAAGCCGCCGGGCACCGTGACGTGCAGCGCGGCCAGGTTGGCGATCATCTCGCCCAGCGAGGAGTTCTTGCCGCCGACCGTGGCGACGTCGTGTCGACCGAGTTCGGCGAAGGGAATCGTGTAGCGCTTCAAGAGTCGCCTCTTGCTACTGGCAATGCTCAGGTGAAAGACTGGGCGCGCGGCCTGTGCCCGTGGAGTGATGCGCGCGGATGAACCGGAGAACTGTCTTCTTCGTCTCGGACCAGACCGGCGTGACAGCCGAAACGATGGGGCACAGCCTGCTCACGCAATTCGAAGGCCTCGAATTCCGACAGGTGACTCTGCCATTTATATCCACCGTTGACAAGGCAGAGGAAGCCGTGAGGCGCATCAACGCGACCGGCGTCGCCGACGGCGCCCGGCCCGTCGTCTTCAGCACGCTCGTGAAGGACGACCTGCGCAACGTGGTGAAGCTCAGCAACGGGCTGTTCCTGGATTTCTTCGACGCGTTCCTCACGCCCCTGGAGCGTGAGCTCCAGGTCAAGTCGTCCGAGCGGGAGGGCCGGGCGCACGGCATCGCGGACCAGCTCGTCTACAGCACGCGCATCGACGCCACGAACTTCGCGCTCTCGGCCGACGACGGCAGCGTGGTGGCGGACTACGACCGTGCGGACGTCGTCCTGGTCGGCGTGTCGCGTTCGGGAAAGACGCCGACGTGCATCTACATGGCGATGCAGTACGGCGTGTTCGCGGCGAACTATCCGCTCACCGAGGACGACTTCGAGGAGAAGCAGCTGCCCGCGATGCTTCGCGGCCACAAGCCGAAGCTGTTCGGGCTCACCATCGCGCCCGGGCGCCTGCAGCAAATCCGCAATGAGCGGCGGCCCGGCAGCCGCTACTCGTCGCTGGCGCAGTGCGAATTCGAGGTGCGTGCGGCGGAGGCGATCTTCCAGCGATTCGCCATCCCGAATCTCAACACGACCGAGTGCTCGATCGAGGAGCTCGCGAGCCGGATCATCGACCGCATGGGCATCGAGCGGCGCCTGCGTCCGTGAAGCCCTGCACGGTTGTGTCGCGCGTCACGGTTGCGCGAAAACGCTGTGTTATAGTCGGCCCATGACCGTCGACAGCCTGTGCGTGACCACGTGGCGTGCGCGGCCGGTGAGCTTCGTCAGCCTCATGACGCTGTACGAAAGCAACTACATCCGGCTCCGCGCGCTGGTGGGCGACGTGAGATCGCTGTCCGGGCGTCACGTCTCGCGCGTGGCCGGCGACTGCGACCTGCACCTGGAGCCGGTCGAGCGCAACCCCTACACGACGGTGCTGCGCCTCACATACCTTTTCGACGACGCGGCGGGCCCGACCGCCGACCCTGATCTCGAAGTGCGCGTATATCACGACGCGCGGCTCGCCGAGGCGAGCCGCTGCGCGCGGTGGGTGCGCCACCCGGGACTCGAGTCCATCCGCTCGGGCCTCTCGGCGGCACTCGGCGATCGCTGGCTCCGCAACATGCTGCTGAACAAGTGGCTCGACTACTGCTTCGACCGCGGCCACCGCTTCGCCGCGAGCCCGTCGGGAGTGCGAACCGCTCTGCATGAGCCTGCGTGACGACCTCCGTCGCCTGACCCAGCGCCTGGCGGGCCGCCGGCCCTCCGCCGAGGAGGAGCGGCTCGTCGAGTTGTTCCGCAACCGGGCGGAACTCAAGAAGGAACTGACGGCGCTCGACGAAGAGCGTCACCGGCTGCTCGACCGACTCAAGCTCCAGGAAGGCGCGACGATGCGTGTCGAGGAGCAGTATTCGGCGCTCGAGCAGTACCTTGGGCGGCCCGGCGAGGCCTACAAGAGTCTCGCGTATTTCCAGCTCAAGGCGCTGTGGCGCGCCGCGACGAAGCGCCTCGAGCAGTTCGCGAGCGACCTTGCGCGGCAGCAGAAGGATCGCGAGCGGCGCGCGCAGATGGCGGAATTCGAGCGCCACAAGCGCGCACGGCTCGCCGACGTCGATCGCGAGTTCGTCGAGGCCAAGGTGCTGGCCGACCAGCTGCAGGCCGAGCAGAAGCTCGCGCAGCAGCGCCTGGGCGAGCTCGGCGGGTTCTGGAACTACTTCCGGCGCCGCAAGCTGGAGGACGCGATCGCCGCGCGATCGCTGCGCGTCGAGACCGCGCAGGCGGCCGTCACCGACCTCGGCGACGCGCGTCACGCGATCGAAGCCGAACCGCCGCCCGCGTCGGAGGGCATCAGCCTCGAGGGCAGGCGTGCCGTCAACCTCGCGGTCATCGCCTACGCGGAGTGGCTGTGCGACCGGCTCTCGGCAGATGGCCTCGCCGACCTGGCGCGGCAGACGACGCTCCGGCGCGTGTTCGAGTCCGGCTACGGCGGGCGAGAGGAATGCCTCGCCCTGATGGAGCGCGCGGCGAAGGCGATCGTCGACCTCGAGCGGCAGTCCGATGACCTCGTCGAGCTGAAGGCGCGTACCGACCGGTTGCGCCGTTCGGTCCGCTACCGCAGCGAGACCGACCCGATCCCGGTCCAGGACAGCCTGCGTGCACCGGGGCCGGACGGCCGCGAGGCGCCCGGCCCGAACGTTCTGCTCGAGGAATACTTCGAGATCTACGGCGCGTTGCTGCGCTGAGCGACAGCGGGCGGACAGTGCGCTCAGATCGATCGTCTTCGAGAGGCCGCCAGCCCGCATAGTCCCATCATCAGCAACGCCAGCGAACCGGGCTCAGGTACGGCGCGGATTGTCCAGTCGAACTGCCCGTTCATGTAACCGGACAGGTCAAACCCGTCTTCACCGGAAATGTTGGCGTTGTTCCTGAGACTCACCGTGTATTGCTGGCCGGAAGCCAACTGACGGGCGAATACTCCATTTGCCGTCGGATCCGCCGCGTTACTAACAAAGAAGCTGCCGCCTGGGCCGCTCCAGAGGATGCTCCAGCCCCAAAGGCCGAAGGTGAACCCGGTCGCGCTGACGGCATAGTTCATGGAGAACACGCTGTTTCCGTCGGCCACGAATGTGTAGCTCCAATCATCCAGGCCCGACGCCAGTCCTGCGTAGGTTACAAGCCTCGAACCGCCCGACTGCACAGTCCAGCCGTAGTTCGTAAACGTCACGGAACCTGAGTTGCCTCCGGCGCCCCAAGTGGCGGCACCCTGCCCCTGCGCCAGCGCAGTGTATGCCGTTCCGGCAGGCGAGACAGAAGCTGAAGCGGACACGGCGAGCGGCGACAGTACCGGGCCCCAGCTCTGGGCGGAACTGTAGGACGTCGTCGCAGCCCCTATCCCCACGTCCGCCCGCAGGTTCATCGACGCCGCCATCGGCGCAGCGACGGCGTTGCCGAAAGGCGTGGCTGAAAGCGTCATCGCGATCGCGATCAAGAATTTGCTGTTCATTCCGGTCGATCCTGCTGGCAGGCAGTTGGAAACGACTCAAAATGAAGCAAACGGCGTGCCACTCGGTGGCTGACTTGTCCCGTCAGAGGCTTGCATCCACGCGCCGCGCTGCCACGGGCAGGATGTGTAAAGTCCGGCGACACCGGGTCGACTCTCCGTCTGTAGGCTCAGTGGCCATCCTGGGCAGCGCTGACCGCCGGCGCCTCCGAGTATGGGCGCGCCTGACCGGACCTCTGGAAAACCCGCAGCCGCCACAGGTTCAGGTCGTCGAACCAGACGTAGAACATCGGCACGATCAGCAGCGACACGACGGCCGAGAAGCCGAGCCCGCCCATGATGGCCCGTGCCATCGGATAGTAGGCCGGTCCCTGGCCGCTGCCACCGACCTGGGCGTCGCCGATCGCGAGCGGCAGCAGGCCGAGCAGGGTGGTGAGCACGGTCATCAGGATGGGCCGCAGCCGGTCGCGGCCGGCCTTGAGGATCGCGTCGTGTCGCGACATCCCGGCCTCGCGCAGGTCGATCACGTGCGCGATGAGCACGATGCCTATGTTCACCACGACGCCGATCAGCACCATGAAGCCGATCATGGCCATCATCGTGATCGAGGTCCCGGTGATGGTCAGGAACCAGATCGAGCCCACGATCGCGAACAGGATCGAGGTGATGATCGAGAGCGGATAGAGGGCCGACTCGAACAGCGACGCCATCACCAGGAAGATCAGCACCACGGCCAGCATCATGTTCTGCGCCATGATCTGCACCGCCTCCTCGTTCTCGTCGAAGCCGCGGCCGAACTTCCACGTGTACCCGGGCGGCAGCGGGTAGTCCTCCATGATCGGCTCCACGCGCTTGCGCGCGTCGTCCATGGTGGTGCCCCTGGCGAGGTTGGCGTTGATCGAGACCGTCGTCAGGCGGTTCAGGCGCTTGATCTCACGATCGCTCGGATGCAGCTCGAACTCGGCGACCGCGCCGAGATCGGTGCGGCTGCCGTCGGCCAGCATGATCGGCACGCGGGCGAGGTCCTCGATCGCCTGCCGGTCGGACTCGCGGAACGCGAGCCGCATCGTCAGCTCGCGCTCGCTCGTGCGCAGTTCGGGCAGCTTGTCGCCCCGCATCGCGCCGGCGACCGTCATCGCGATCGCCTGGGTCGTCAGGCCGAGCTGCGAGGCGCGGTCGCGGTTCACCACCACCTGGACCTCCTGCTCGCCCGTTCCTGCCTCGGAGCGAACGGCCTCGAGCCCGGGCACGGAGGAGAGGCGGTGCGCCACCTCTCGGGAGATCTCGGCAAGCCGCTCGGTCGATTCGCCCGAGAGCTGCATGCTGAACGAGGTCGATCCGGTTGCCGCGTCGTCGAACTGGAAGCTCGGCTTGCCGATGATGATTTCCGGCAGGCCCTCGGTGACGCGCTTCATCACATCGGTCGCGGGCACGGTGGCCTCGCTCTTCGGCTTCAGGTAGAGCCGCGTGTGCGCCTGGTCGTTGAGCCAGACCGAGTAGTACGTGTCGAGGTCGAGCCGTTCGCGGTTGGCCTCGAGGAAGGCCTCGACGCGCTGCACCGCCTGCTCGACCTGCGGCATCGGGTAAGAGCCCTCCACGTGGTACTCGAGGAAGAGCGTGCGGCTGGCCTCCTGCGGGAACGGGTCCACCTTCGCGATCTTGAGCGCGAAGAGCGGGACGGGGGAGAGCAGGATCAGCACGGTGAAGAGCGCCATGAGCTTCGGGTGCGCGAGCGCCCAGTCGAGCGAGCGCACGTAGCGCTCCTGGAGGCGGCCGAACCACGAACCGCTCGCGACCCCCGGGGGTGGCGGCATGCGCGCCGCGAGCATCGGGATCAGCGTCTGCGCGACCACGAGCGAGGCGAGCATGGCGATGACGATCGGCACCGCGACGTGCACCAGGAAGATCGACATCTGGTTCTTCTCGCCGAACACGAGTGGCAGGAACACGATCGCGGTGGAGACGGTTCCGGCGAGGGTCGCGACGCCGACCTCCTTCACGCCCGCGAGCGTCGCCTCGAGCGGCTTGCCCGGCGTCATCTGCCGGTGGCGGAAGATGCTCTCCGTGATCACCACCGAGTTGTCCACCAGCATGCCGATTGCGAGCAACATGCCCATCATGGTGAGGATGTTGAGCGACATGCCGAGGAAGTACATCGCGCCGAGCGTGACGAGCAGCGAGGCGGGCACGGCGAGGCTCACGATGAGGGTCGTCGGCACGTGGCGCAGGAAAAAGAGCAGCATGAAGAAGCTGAGCACCGCGCCGATCATCCCGGCGTTGCGCAGCTCGCGGAGCGACTGGCGGATGCTGTCGGCCTGGTTCTCGACCACGAGGATCTGGATGCCCTGCAGCTGCGGGTTCTTCTTCGCCTCGTTGACCGCGGCGATCACGCTGTCGGCAACGTCGACGACGTTCGCCTGCGTCGACTTGAAGACGTCGATGCCGACGGCGGGGCGGCCGTCCATGCGCCGCCCGATGCCGAGCTCGGGGGCGACGAGCTCGACCTGTGCGAGGTCACCGACACGTACGCCGGGCGCGACGATCAGGTTGCGCACGTCCTGGATGCTGGAGAATTCGCCGATCGGGCGCACCGTGAAGCGCGACCCGTTCTCGGTGATCTGTCCGGCACTCACCGAGAAGTTGCCGGCCTCGAGCTGCTGGCGCAGCCGCCGCACGTCGATGCCGTAGGCGGCGAGGCGGTTGGGGTCGACGAGCACGCGGACCTCGCGCGGTTCGACGCCCTCGAGCTCGACGCGGGCCACGCCCTCGATGCGCTGGATCGGGCGCTGCAGGAACTTCTCCAGCATCTCGTACTGGTCGGTGAGATCGCTGTCGGCCGCGATGCGGATGATCACGATGGGCTGGTCCGACGGGCTGAACGCGAACATGAGCAGGCGGTCCGCCCCCGCAGGCAGCTGCGAGCGGATCGAGTCGAGCTTGGTGCGCACTTCGAACGAGGCCGCGTCGACGTCGCGGTCCCAGTTGAAGAGGATCTGGAACTCGGCCTGGTCGGACTGCGCGGTCGCGCGGATTTCCTCGATTCCGGACAGCGTGGACAGCGCCTCCTCGACGGGGCGAACCACGAGCTCCTCCATCTCCTCCGGGGTCGAGCCGGGGTAGGGGATGATCACCGCCATGCCCGGGAAGGTGATGTCCGGCATGGCCTCGAGCCTGAGCATGCGGCCGGAGATCACGCCGACGGCGAGCACGGCGAGCGCGATCATCACCGTGGTCACCGGTCGGCGCAGCGCGAGCTCCGTATGGCGCATGGGTCGCTCCTCAGCCGACGGCGGGTTCGGGAGCCGCCGGGCCGGGGACGGGCGGCGCGTGCTTCACGTACTGCTTGCGGTCGAGCACCGAGTACACGACTGGAATCACGAGCAGGGTGAGGAAGGTCGTGAGCAGCACGCCGCCGATCACGGCGATCGCCATCGGGGCCCGCACCTCCGCGCCCTCGCCGAGGCCGAGCGCCATCGGCAGCAGGCCGAGGATGGTGGTGAGCTTGGTGATCAGGATCGGGCGCAGCCGCAGGCGGCCCGCCTCGACGATGGCGTCGTGCTTGGCCAGCCCCCGCTCGCGCGCCTGGTTCACGGCGTCGATCAGCACGATCGACTGGTTGACCACGATGCCCGCCAGCATGATGAGCCCGATGTAGGCGACGACGTTGACGGTCGTGCCCGTGAGCCACAGCGCCCACACCGCCCCGATCACCGCGAGCGGGATGGTGAGCAGGATGACGAACGGGTGCATGAGCGACTCGAACTGAGAGGCCATGACGAGGTACACGAGGAAGATCGCGAGCAGCAGCACGAACTGCAGCGAGCGGAACGAGTCCTCCATCTCCTCGCCCTGGCCCGAGAGGAAGGCCGTCGTGCCCACCGGCAGCTCCACGGCGTTCACGATGCCGTGCAGCTTGTCGATGGCCGAGCCGAGGTCGCCCTGCGCCAGGTTGGCCGAGATCACGGCCACCCGCTCCTGGCCGATGCGCCGCACTTCGGCCGGTCCGAGCGCGAGCTGCACGTCGGCCACCGCGCTCAGCGGCACGGGGTGATCGCTGCCCGGGTTCACGATGAGGTTGCGGATCTCCTCGATCGATGCCGCGCGGGTGTCGACGCTGCGCACGAGGACGTCGATCTGCTTCTCGCGCAGCTTGTAACGCGTGGCCACCTCGCCGCGCACGCTGTTCACCACTTTGTCCGCGACGTCGCGCACGACGAGGCCGAGCTGCGCGGCGCGCTCCTGGTCGAACACGATCTGGATCTCAGGGTTGCCGGCCTCGACGGTCGTCTTGACGTCCGCGAACCGGGGGTCCGCGAGCATCTCGAGGCGCACGCGTTCAGCCGCCGCCTGCAGGCGGTCGAGGTCGAAGCCGGACACGACGACCTCGAGCGGCGTCGACATGCTGAACAGCGCGGGCCGGCTGAAGCGATACTGCATGCCGGCGAGGCCCTCGAGGCCCTCGCGCAGGCCCGCCATGGCCGCGTCCTCGTCGGCGCGCTTGGAGCCCTTCTCGAGCGTGAGGCTCAGGCGGCCGGTGTTCTCACCCGCATCGACCGGGTTGGCGTCGAGCCGGTTGCCGGTGCCCGCGACCGAGTACGCCAGCGCGACGTTGCCCAGTCTGGCGCTCGCCTGCTGCGCGGCCTGCACGGTCTTGTCGGTCTGCTCGAGGGGCGTCCCGGGGGGCAGGCGCAGGTCGACGTTGAACTCGCCCTGCGACATCTGCGGGATGAGCTCGGTGCCGAGACGCGGCAGGATGAGCACGATCGTCAGCACGAAGAGCGCCACCGCCGAGCCGATCGTCTTCCCCGGATGCGCGAGCGCCCAGCCGATGGCGCCGGGATACCGCGACTCCGCCCAGTGGTTGAGCGCCTGGGTCACGCGGACGAGGGGACTCAGCAGCAGGGCAAAGCCACGCGCGATCCAGCCGGCTGCCTGGTGCAGCGCGGATGCGACACGGGACAGGACCACCTCGACGCGGCGGGGCGGTCGAGCGGCTCCGGGCGCCGGGGTGTCGGCGGCCCGCGGCGTGCGACCGGCCGCGAGCATGGGCACGAGCGTGAGCGCCACGACGAGCGAGAAGGACAGCGCGAAAGTCACCGTGAGCGACTGGTCCTTGAAGAGCTGCCCGGCGACTCCGGTGATGAACACCATCGGGAAGAAGACCGCCACCGAGGTGAGCGTTGCGGCGGTGACGGCCATCGCGACCTCGGCCGTGCCCCGCCGCGCCGCCTCGCGCCGTTCCATGCCGTGCTCCTGCTTGCGCACGATGCTCTCGAGCACCACTACCGCGTTGTCAACGAGCATGCCCACGGCGAGCGCGATGCCGCCGAGCGACATGATGTTGAGCGAGAGGTTGAACGCGTACATGAGCACGAACGTGCCGAGCACGGACACCGGGATCGCGATGCTGCTGATGAGCGTGGCACGCGCGTCGCGCAGGAAGGCGTAGAGCACGAGCACGGCGAGGAGGCCGCCGATGAGGGCCGCTTCCTTCACCTCGCCGATCGCCGCGGCGATGAACGTCGACTGGTCGTAGACCGTGCGCACCTCCGTGCCCTCGGGGAGACCCTTCTCGAGATCCTCGAGCCGCTCCCGCACGCCCTTGGCGAGCTGCACGGTGTTGGCGTCGCCTTCCTTGTACACGGCGAGCTCGATGGCCTCGCGGCCGTCGACGCGCGTGATCGCCTCGCGGTCCTTGAAGCCGCGCGTGACGGTCGCCACGTCGCGCAGGTACACGGGCTGGCCCTCCCGCGTCGCGATGATGGAGTTCGCCATCTGCTCGATGGACTCGAACTCGTTCAGTGTGCGCACCAGGAAGCGCTGCATGCCCTGTTCGAGACGCCCGCCGGACAGGTTGACGTTCTCGGCACGGATGCGGCTCGTGACCGTGTCGATCGAGAGCCCGAGCTGGGCGAGCTTCTGCTGGTCGACGAAGACCTGCACCTCGTCCTCGTAGCCGCCGCTCACCTTCACGGCCGCCGAGCCCTCGACCGCCTCGAGATCCGGCTTCAGCCGGTCCTCGGCAAAACGCCGGAGCGATTTGAGGCGCTCCACGCCCTCGTCGCCGCTGCCGGCCTTCTTGTCGAGGAGCGCGAGCCTGAGCACCGGTTCACTCGACGGGTCGAACCGGAGCAGCAGCGGGCGCTTTGCCTCGATTGGCAACTGCAGGAGATCGAGTTTCTCGCGCACGTCGATGCCCGCGAGGTCCATGTCCGTGCCCCAGACGAACTCGAGCGTGACGTCGGACTGGCCCGCGCGGGACACGGAGCGCACCTGCCGCACGTTGCGGATGATGCTCACCGACTCCTCGACGGGGCGGGTCACGAGCGTCTCGATTTCGAGCGGTGCCGCGCCCGGAAGCTCCGTGCGGATGGTGAGCGTCGGGTACGACAGGTCGGGGAGGAGGTTGAGCTTCAGGCGCGTCAGCGAGACCAGCCCGAAGAGCGCGATGGCCACGGTGCACATGACCACGGTCACGCGCCGGCGGATCGCAAAATCGATCAGCTGCATGGGGTTCCCCTGCCGAAGGCGCCGCGACGGCGCGTCTTGCTAACGGGCCTTGGCCTGGTCCGTGGCCGGAGCGCCGGCCGGCGTGGAGCCGTCGACGACCTTCACGACCGTGTCGGTCTTGAGTCCCGCCTGGCCCACGGTGACGACCCGCTCGTCGCCCTTGAGGCCCTCGAGCACCTCCAACCAGCCGTTGTTCGCGAGCCCGGTGCGGATGCGCCGCTGCTCTGCCTTGCCGTTCACCACCACGAACACCGACTGCTCGCCGTCGGCGTCGAGGATCGCGTTGCGCGGCAACTGCAGGGCGTCGTCGCGGCGCTCGTAGACGATGTTCACGCGGGCGAACATGCCGGGCTTCAGCCGGCGGCTCGGGTCGGGGACCTCGACCTCGGCGCGGAACGTCCCGGTCTCGGGATCGACGGTCGGGCTGATGCGCGCGATCGTGCCCGCGAAGCGCTCGCCGCCGAGCGCGTCGACGACGATTTCCGCCGGCTGCCTTGCCGCGATCTTGCGGAATTCCTTCTCGGGGACGTGGACGTAGGCGATCAGGGGGTCGAGGTTCGTGACGCGGAACGTCGGGTCGTTCGGGTTGATCGTGTTGCCGACCTTGATGTGGCGCGCGGAGACCACACCCGAGATCGGCGCGCGGATCTGCGTGTAGCTCAGTTCCAGCCTGGCACTGTCGTAGCTCGCCTTGAGCGCCTCGAGGTCGAACTTGGCGTTTTCTGCGGTGCCCTTCGCGACCAGGCCCTTCTGGCTCAATTCGAGCTGGCGGTTGTAGTCGCGCTCGAGCTTGCGCAGGTTGGCGTCGATCTGGGCGACCTCGAGGCGGAGGCGATCCCCGTCGAGCCGCGCCAGGACCTGGCCCGTGCTGACCGTGTCGCCCTCTTCGACGAAGATCTCGCGGACCTCGCCGCCGACCTTCGCCACGACCTCGGCCTCGTCGTGGGCCTCGATCGGCGCGGTGCCCGAGTGGACGGCGATCATCGGCGCGCGCTTGAGCGGCTGCACCTCGACGGGCACGGAGGTGTCGGCGGTGGCGCTGTCCTTTTCCTTGGCCTTGCCATTGCTGCAGCCGGCCGCCATGCCGGCGGCGGCCAGGAGCACCAGCGCTGCCCGGGCCGGGGCGATCGACCGGGTGTGGACTCGAGCTCGATGGATGGACACGTGTGGACCCTTGGATGAGGACTCAGCTGGGCGAGATGCTACGGATGGATAGTGTTGTAGTCAAGTATAACACCGTAGTGTCGGCGCAGGGGTCTCACCCGACCCGGCGATCCGTCAGCCTGCCGGTTGGACCCCCGCGAGGTATCGGGGCTGGATCCGGGTCAGGTCGGCCGTGATCTCGGAGGCTTCCTCGAGGATCGCATCGGGCGGATCCTTGATCTCCTCGACGGTCTTGAGCGGCGTCTCCCCGTGGGCCGCGCGCCGGACGTTCTCCCGGGCCAGCTGCTCCTGGGTGCGCTGCTCGCGTTCCGCCTTGCGGACCTCGAGGTTCAGGGAGACCGACTTCTCCTCGCGCATCTGGTCGATCGCCGCGATCTCAGCTTCCGTGAAGCGGAAATCGGGGTCGCTGGCGACCCGCGAGTCGTGTTCCCGCTGCAGCTCGGCGACGAGCGGCGCGAGCGCGGTCTCGGGCTTGAAGCTCGCGGACCGGATCCGGTTCCAGGGCAGGGAACTCTCGCGCGAGCTCTCGCCGACCTCCTCGACGCTGATCGGCGAGGGCAGCCGGATGTCGGGCTGCACGCCGCGGTTCTGGGTGCTGTCGCCCGTCACCCGGTAGTACATGCCGATGGTCACCGTGAGCTGCCCGTAGCCCGGGTCCTGCCCGAGCGCATAGCGGTCGAGCGGGTAGAGGTTCTGCACGGAGCCCTTACCGTAGGTCTCCTGGCCGATCACGATGCCGCGTCCGTAGTCCTGCATCGCGGCGGCGAAGATCTCGGAGGCCGACGCGCTGAAACGGTCGACCAGGATCGTGAGCGGGCCGGAGTAGGCCACGCCGGCCGTCTCGGATTCGAGAACCTCGACGCGCCCGCCGGTTTCGCGGAGCTGCACGACGGGGCCCTTCGGCACGAACAGGTTCACGAGGCCGATGGCCTCGGAGAGGTGTCCGCCGCCGTTCTCGCGCAGGTCGAGCACGAGGCCGTCGATGCCGCCATCCGAGTCGAACTCCTTGATGAGGCGCTCGACGTCGCGCGTCGTGCTGCGGTACTCGTCGTCGCCCGCAGACCGTGCGTTGTAGTCCTGGTAGAAGGACGGCACGGTGATGACGCCGACGCGCAGTTCCTCGTCGCCGCGCTTAAGCTTGCGCAACTCCTTCTTCGCCGCCTGGGCCTCGAGGGTGATCTTCTTGCGGGGCAGTACGATCACGCGCTCGGAGGCGCCTGGTGCCGCGTCTCCCGCCTGCACCTGCAGCTTGACGAACGAGCCACCTGGACCGCGGATGAGCTGCACCACGTCGTCGAGCCGCCAGCCGACCACGTCCACCAGCTCGCCGTCCTTGCCCTGGCCCACGGCCAGGATGCGGTCCGTCGCCTTGAGCTGCCCGGTTTCCTGCGCCGAGCCGCCCGGCAGGATCTCCATGACGGTCACGTAGTCGTCGATCGCCTGCAGCGACGCGCCGATACCCTCGTAGGACAGGCTCATCTGGATGCGGTATTCCTCGGAATTCCGCGGCGAGAAGTAGCTCGAATGCGGGTCGAAGACGTGCGCGAACGAGTTCATGAAGTTCTCGAACACGTCGTCCGTCGTCACCTGCTCGCTGCGCTTCGCGGCGCGTTCGTAGCGCTTCTGCAGGATGTCGCGCACCTCGGGCCAGGTCTTGCCGGTGAGCATCAGCGAGAGCGCGTCGTTCTTGACCCGCTTGCGCCAGACCTCGTCGAGCTCGACCTTCGAGGCCGCCCAGGGCGCCTTCTCACGGTCGAACTCGAAGCGCTCGTCGAGCTTGAAGTCGGGCTCGGTCCTGAGCGAGGCGAGCGCGAACGCCATGCGCTCGCGGTTGCGTTCCTGGAAGCGGTTGTAGATCGCGAAGGCGGGCTCGAGCTTGCCGCTCGCGACCGCGTCATCGAGCTGGTAGCGGTACTTCTCGAACTCGGCGATGTCGGTCGCGAGGAAGTAGCTGCGGTTGCCGTCGAGCGACTCGACGTAGCGGTCGAGGACCAGCGAGGAGACCGGGTCGTTGACCGGCGCCTGCCGGTAGTGCGAGCGCTCGAACATGCTCGAGACGAGGCGCGCCACCTTGGCCTGCCGCTCGGTTGGCGCGAGGTCCGTGGCCGTGGCCCCGGCAATCTGCGAGGGCGCCCGGGCGGTCCCGAGCAGCAGCGTGCACGCCGCCACCACCGCGATGGCGAGTGCGGTCGTGGTCTTGCGGCGCCAGCCCGAGTGCGGCGCGGATGTCTCGTCCCGGGAACCTGCCTGATACACTTGCGGAATCCTCGACCGATGGGGTCTCAAGACCTAGGCTAGAGACACCCCGGCCCCAACTCAAGGGCCGGGGCGTCGGGTGCCTGCGACACTCGTGCGACCACTCACCGTCCTCAACGGCATCATTCTCGGCTCGGCGGCCGCCACGACCTTCGGTCTGGCGACGACGCTGGTCGTTTTCCTGGTCCTTTCCGGGGAAATCCCGGAATACAGGGACGAACTGCCGATGCTGGCACGGTATCTCGCGGTATTCGTCGGTTTGACCGCGCTGGCCGGCGTCAGTTTCCTCGGCCTTGCAAAGAATCTCCCCTGGCGCCGCTGGGCGCAGGGGGCCCTGTGGGGGGCGCTCGCCGTCCTGGCGGCACTCTACTGGTACACCCGCGACTGAAATGGAGTTCCTCGTGATCCTGAAGCCCACCCGCCTCGTGACTCTGTGCGCCGCTGCCGGCGTTCTCGCGTCCGGCTGCGCGACGCCGCCGCCGGCCCCCGTCGTGCCGGGTTTTTCGACCGACCAGCTGGCGGCCGAGATCAAGACGCTGGCATCCGATGAGTTCGAGGGCCGGCGTCCCGCCACGGCGGGCGAGGAGAAGACGGTCGCGTTCATCGAGAACGCCTACCGGGCCGCGGGCCTGAAGCCCGGGGTCGGCAACGGCTATCGCCAGCCCGTGCCATTCGTCGAGCTGACGACCCGGGCGAGCGACACTCTGCGGGTCGACGGGCCCGGCGGCAAGTCGCTCGACCTCGAGTACGGCGACCAGACGGTCTTCTGGACCAAGCGAGTCGTGCCGCAGGTGAACCTCGAGGCGAGCGAGATCGTCTTCGTCGGCTACGGCATCGTGGAGCCCGCGATGGGCTGGAACGACTACGCGGGCGTCGACATGAAGGGCAAGACGGCCCTGATACTCATCAACGACCCGGGCTTCGAGACCAACGACGCGACACTCTTCAAGGGCCGGGCGATGACCTATCACGGCCGCTGGACTTACAAGTTCGAGGAGGCGGCGCGGCAGGGCGCCTCGGCCGCGATCATCGTTCATGAGGAAGCACCGGCCGCCTATCCGTGGGCCGTGGTTCAGAACGGGGCGGCGCGTCCGCAGTTGGTGATCGACTCCGCGCAGGCCGAGCCGAGGGTCGCCGTCGAAGGGTGGGTCACGCGCGAGGCGGCCGAAGCGCTGCTCGCGGCCGCCGGGCTCGACTATGCGACGCTCAAGGCGAAGGCCCTCAAGCGCGGCTTCGAGCCCGTGCCGCTCGGACTCACCGCCACGGGGTCGGTTCGCAACGGTGTGCGGCGCGCGACCTCGAGCAACGTGGTCGGTGTGCTGCCGGGCTCCACGCGCCCGGACGAATACGTCGTGCTCACGGCCCACTGGGACCACCTCGGCCGCGCGCTCGCCTTCAGTGGCGACGCGATCTTCAACGGCGCGGTCGACAACGCGACCGGCACGGCGGGGCTGCTGGAGCTCGCCCGCGCGTTCGGCGAGGTCAGCCCGGTGCCGGAGCGATCGGTGCTCTTCGTCGCCTTCACCGGCGAGGAGTACGGTCTCCTGGGCAGCGAGTACTTCGCCGAGCACCCGACCGTGCCGCTCGACCGCGTGGCGGCAGGCATCAACATCGACGGCATGAGCGTGAGCGGCCGCACGAATGACGTAGTCGTCGTGGGTTACGGCTCCTCGGAGCTCGAGAAGGACCTGGAGGCGGCCGCCGCGAAGCAGGGGCGGGTGCTCGTGCAGGAGCCGACGCCGGAGAAGGGTTACTACTACCGTTCGGACCACTTCAACCTCGCCAAGAAGGGCGTGCCGATGATCTATGCCAAGAGCGGCGTAGACAGCGTCGCGCACGGCAAGGAGTGGGGGCTCGCGCAGCAGGCCGACTACGTCTCGAACCGCTACCACAAGCCCTCGGACGAGTTCGACCCGAACTGGGACCTGAGCGGCGCGGTCCAGGATCTCGAGATGTACTTCGCGATGAGTTACGCGTGGTCGCAGGAGTCGGCGTTCAGGAACTGGTACCCGGGCAACGAGTTCCGGGCCATCCGCGATCGCAGCCTCGCCGCGAAGTAGCCTGACTGCGTGTTGCTGCCCGGCGGGCGCGCGTCAATCGTGGTCGACGCGCTCCCAGCTGTGAGGCTTCGAGTAGCCCGCGTCGCTCGAGTAAGGATCGAAACCGGCCGCGCCAGTGCGCGACGGCCCTTTCGGTGCCGGCCCGTCGGCCAGCTCGAGGCCCGACGCCTTCGGTTCCTTCGGCCGGGCCGGCCGCGCGACCCGGGCAGCCTCGTCCGCCGGCTCCTTGCCGAGCAATTTTTGCCACCAGGCTCGCACGGTACCCATCACCCCACCCTCCGTGCCATCGGCCCAGGGATGCCGTCAGGCATCCCTGGGCCAAGCATACGCCACCAGGACGCGCCAGAGCAGGACGCACGCCACGGGTCCGAGCAGCAGGGTCCACGCGGACCACTGCAGGCGCGCGAGACTGCCGAGGAAGTCACCGTAGAAGGCGAGCGGCCCGCCCTGCGAGTAGGGCCCGAGCGTCGCGACGCCGGTGTAATAGACGAGGAACGGCAGGGCCACCGCCCCGAAAACGAGCGCCAGGACGAGCCAAAGGGAGTGTCGGCCGAAGGTCACCGCCACATCGTGCGTGTAAGCCGAACGATGCGCAATAGCCTGCATTAAGTATCATTTCCGCCATGCAGACGGTTCGTACGGGCGTGATCGGCGTGGGCTACCTCGGGCGGTTCCACGCACAGAAGTACGCCAGCCTGCCGCAGTCGCGTCTCGTCGCCGTCGTCGATCCCGATTCCGGGGCTCGCGAACGCGTCGCCGCGGAAGCGGGTTGCCCGGGGTTCGGCGACTTCCGCGAAATCCTCGGCGAGGTCGATGCCGTGAGCATCGCGACGCCGACGCCGCTGCACCACCGCATCGCGCGGGAGTGCCTCGAGCGCGGCGTGCACGTGCTGGTCGAGAAGCCGATCACCGAGACGCTGGCGGAGGCGCGCGAGCTCGTCGAACTCGCCGGGCGCTCGGGGCTCGTCTTCCAGGTCGGGCACCTCGAGCGCTTCAACCCGGCCATCCTCGCGCTCGGCGCGTCGCTGCACACGCCGCGCTTCGTCGAGTCGCACCGCCTCGCGCCGTTCCGCGAGCGTGGGACCGACGTGAACGTCGTGCTCGACCTCATGATCCACGACATCGACCTGATCCAGAGCCTCGTGCGCTCGCCGATCGCATCGATCGACGCCGTCGGAACCTCCGTGTTCTCGTCGGGCCTCGACATCGCGAACGCGCGCATCCGCTACGCGAACGGCTGCGTGGCCAACACGACGGCGAGCCGCGTCAGCATGAAGACCGAGCGCAAGCTTCGTCTCTTCCAGGACGACGCCTATGTGTCGATCGACCTGCAGCAGAAGATCCTCACGGTCGTGCGCAAGCCGCCCGAGGGCGCCGCGACCACGCTCGGACAGGTCTCGATCGAGGAGCGGACGTACGAGCAGGGCGACGCACTCAGGCTCGAGATCGAGGCGTTCCTGTGCTCGATCGTGGAGGGCCGCCCGCCCGTGGTGTCGGGCGCCGACGGACTCCAGGCCCTCGAGACCGCGCTCAGAATCACCGAGATGGTGCAAGGGGGCACGAGACAGCCATGAAGCGCGAGCACTACGCGGGACGGGATTTCCGGCGCGCGATCAATGTCGAGGACCTGCGCCGCATCGCGCGTCGCCGCCTGCCGACCTTCAGCTTCGAGTACGTCGAGGGCGGTTCGGAGGACGAGGTGGCGCTGCGCCGCAACCGGGACGTCTTCGAGCGCATCACCTGGCTGCCGAGGACGCTGGCGGGCGTCGGCGTTCCCGAACTGTCGACGGAAATCTTCGGTCGCACCTGCCACCTGCCGCTCATCATCGCGCCGACTGGCTTCAACGGGCTCCTCTGGCCTCAGGGCGACCTCGCGCTCGCGCGCGCCGCGGCCTCCGCCGGAATCCCGTTCACGCTGAGCACCGTCTCGAACTACCCGCTCAGTCGGATGAAGGGCGAGGTCGACGGCCAGGTGTGGTTCCAGCTCTACCCGGTGAAGGACCGGACGGCGATCGACCGGCTCGTGGACCTCGCGGCGGAGGTGGGCGTCGACACGCTCGTGGTAACGACCGACGTCCCCGTCTTCGGCGCGCGGGAGTGGGACCAGCGCAACTACTCGGCGCCGATGGAGCTGCGGTTCTCCCGCAAGCTCGACGTGCTGGCGCACCCGGGCTGGCTGTGGCGGGTCATGATCCCCAAGGGCGCGCCGCGGTTCGAGAACCTGCTCGAGTTCCTGCCGGCGGGCAAGCAGTCGGCGATGGTCGGCGCGCGCTACATGGGCACGCAGATCAACGCGAAGCTCTCCTGGGAGGACATCGAGCGCCTGCGCCAGCGCTGGAAGGGCAAGCTCGTGCTGAAGGGCATCCTCTGCGTCGAGGACGCGCGGCGCGCGGCGGAGATCGGCGCCGACGGCGTCGTGCTGAGCAACCACGGCGGCCGCCAGGTCGACTCCTGCGTCTCCGGCGTCGAGCTCCTGCCCGCGGTCGCGGGCGAGGTCGGCGACCGGCTCACCGTGCTCGTCGATGGCGGTTTCCGTCGCGGCTCGCACGTCCTCAAGGCGATGGCGCTCGGTGCGCACGGCGTCATGATCGGGCGACCGGCGCTGTACGGTCTCGCGGCCGGCGGCGAGGCCGGCGTGACGCACGCGCTCGGAATCCTGCGCACCGAAATGGAGCGCACGATGCTGCTTCTCGGTTGCCGGAACCTGGGCGAACTCGGCCGACACCTCATCCGTTCCTGAACTGGAGGATCCATGCGTGCAGTCATCTGTCGAGAACTGACCGGCATCGACGGGCTCGCGCTCGTCGACGACTGGCCTGAGCCGCAGGCCGGCCCGGGCCAGGTGGTTATCGACGTCACGGCATCGGCCCTGAACTTTCCGGACCTGCTCATGACGCAGGGGCTCTACCAGGAGAAGCCGCCGCTGCCGTTCGTTGTCGGTACCGAGCTCTCGGGCACGGTCACCGCGGTCGGCGAGGGCGTGAAGCATCTCAAGGTCGGCGACGCGGTCGTCTCGGCCTGCGGGCGCACGATGGCCGAGCGCGTCGCCGCGGCGGCGATGCTGGTGATCCCGGCACCGCGCAATCTCCCCCTCGAGTCGGCGGCCGGCATCTGCATCACGTACTTCACGACCATGCACGCGCTCAAGCAGCGAGCGGCCCTGCAGCCCGGCGAGACGCTGCTCGTGCTCGGCGCCGCGGGCGGCGTCGGCACCACGGCCGTCGAACTCGGCCGGCAGATGGGTGCGACCGTGATCGCCGCCGCCAGCAGCGCGGAGAAGCTCGAGCTCGCGAAGTCGCTGGGCGCGGAGCATCTGATCAACTACTCGACCGAGGACCTCAAGGAGCGCGTCAAGGAGATCACGCGCGGCAAGGGCGTGGACGTGGTCTACGACCCGGTCGGTGGTGCGCTCGCCGAGGCCGCGCTGCGCAGCATGGCGTGGAAGGGACGCTACCTGGTGATCGGATTCGCGGCCGGCGACATCCCGCGAATCCCGCTCAACCTTCCGCTCCTCAAGGGTTGCTCGGTAGTGGGCGTGTTCTGGGGCAGCTTCGTCGGCCGGGAGCCGCAGGAGCAGATGCAGAATGTCGCGGAGCTCTGGGCGCTGTTCGAGTCCGGCAAGCTCAAGCCCGTGGTGGGCGAGACGCATCGCATGGAGGGATTTGCCGCGGCATTCGATTCGCTGCGCAGCCGGCGGGCGCTCGGCAAGGTGGTCGTGCTGGTCTGATCAGGGCTCGCCGATCGCCTCGAGCTCGGCCTGCACCTCGAGCCAGCGCTCCTCGGCCGCGGTGAGCATCCGCGCCACTTCCGCCGTGCGTCGGCTGGCCGCGCCGACCTCGGCGTGATTGCCCGCGGCATAGAACGCCGCGTCGGCCAGCTTCGCCTCGAGTCCGCGCTTCTCCGCCTCGAGGTCGGCGATCTCGCGCTCGAGCTGCGCCGATTCCTTCGCGAGGGGGCGGCGTTGCGCGAGCCGCGCCTGCCGCTCGGCCTGCGCGTTATTGCGCTGCGCACGACGTGCCTCGCGGCCCTCGGCGACCGAGGCCGGCGTGGCGACCAGGTCGCTGTGTGCGCGGCGCTCGGCCAGCCACGCGAGGTAGTCGTCCACGTCTCCATCGAACTCGGCGGCACGTCCGTCCGCGACGAGCAGGAAGCCGTCACAGACGGCGCGCAGCAGCGCGCGATCGTGCGACACGAGCACGAGGCTGCCGTCGTATTCCGCCAGCGCGCGGGTGAGGGCGTGGCGCATCTCGAGGTCGAGGTGGTTGGTCGGTTCGTCGAGCAGCAGAAGATTCGGACGGCGGCGCACGATCAGCGCCAGCGCGAGACGCGACTTCTCGCCGCCGGAGAACGCGCCCACCGGCGCGTCGGCCATCGCGCCGCGGAAATCGAAGCTGCCGAGGTAGGTGCGCAGCTCCAGCTCGCGCGTGCGAGGCTCCACGCGCTGCAGGTGCTGAAGCGGCGATGCCTCGGGGTCGAGCTGCTCGAGCTGGTGCTGCGCGAAGTAACCGATCGCGAGGCCGTGGCCCTCGAGGCGGCGGCCCGACAGCGGCTCGATCTCGCCGGCGACCGTCTTGACGAACGTCGACTTGCCGGCGCCGTTCGGCCCGAGCAGCCCTAGCCTCGCTCCGGGCCGCAGCGCGACCTGCAGGCGTTCGAGCACGGGGCGGCCGGGGTAGCCGAGCACGGCATCCTCGAGCGTGAGCAGCGGGTCGGGCGCCCGCTCGGGCGAGGGAAACTCGAAGTCGAACGGCGCGTCGACGTGGGCCGGCGCGATGCGCTCGAGACGGTCGAGGGCCTTCAGCCGGCTCTGTGCCTGGCGGGCCTTGCTGGCCTTGGCGCGGAAACGGGTCACGAAGGCATTCATGTGCGAGATCGCGCGCTGCTGCTTCTCGAACATGGCCTGCTGGACCGCGAGTCGCGCCGCGCGCTGCTCCTCGAATGCCGAGTAGTTCCCGGAGTACAGGGTGATCCTGCCGGATTCGATCTGCGCGACGTGGGTCACGCAGCCGTCGAGGAAGTCGCGGTCGTGCGAGACCAGCAGCATCGTGCCGCGGTAGCCCGCGAGCCAGCGCTCGAGCCAGACGACCGCGTCGAGGTCGAGGTGGTTGGTGGGCTCGTCGAGCAGCAGCAGCTCGGCGCGGCTCAGGAGCGCGCGGCCGAGATTGAGGCGCATGCGCCAGCCGCCCGAGAAGCTCGCCACGGAGCGCTCCAGGCTGGCCGGGTCGAACCCGAGGCCGGCGAGCAGGCCGGCCGCACGCGCGCGCGCGGCGTAACCATCGATCGATTCGAGCCGTGCGTGCAGCTCGGCGAGCGCGTGTCCGTCGTGCCCGGCGCCAGCCTCGGCGATCGCGCGCTCGATCCCGCGCAGCTCCGCATCGCCGTCGAGCACGTAGTCGATGGCGGGCTGCCCGAGCGCAGGCGTCTCCTGGCTCACCGACGCGATGCGCCAGTGGGACGGCAGCTCGCAGTCGCCGGTCTCCGCGTGAAGCTCGCCGCGGAGCAGGGCGAACAGGCTCGACTTTCCGCTGCCATTGGCGCCGACGAGGCCGACCCGCCAGCCGGCGTGGATCTGCAGGTTCGCGTCCTCGATGAGGACGCGCGGACCGCGGGCGAGGGTGAGTTGCCGGAGCTGGATCACGGGTTGGGGCGTACGGGCGGTCGAAAACGGCGCGCATTCTACCGGCTGGACGCCCGGACGGCGGTCGCCATGCGCGCCGCCCCGGAATCCGGCACAATTCGCAGCCTTCCGCCCGGCGCCCGCCGGGGGCCTGGAGATCCGTAGCAGATGTTGCCGATGCGTTCCGTGGAACCTCGTTCGTTCGCGTCGTGGTCGCGACTCCTGTCGACCGTGGCGATCCTGTCCCTGTCGTCCACAGCCGCGTTCGGCCAGTCGGCGACACCGGCCGTCTCGACGGTCGTCGCCTTCAGCGCGTCGACGCCGAACGGCGGGGTCGTGCGTGGTCCCGACGGCGCCTACTACGGCACGACCGCCTCCGCGAGCACCGTGACCGGCGGTCTGGTCTTCCGCGTCACGCCGGACGGCTCGTCGGTCTCGACCCTCTACCAGATGCAGAACAACGAGTCCTACGGTCCGGCGGCGGGCCTGCTCCTCGGGAGCGACGGCCTGCTGTACGGCACGACGACTTTCGGCGCGGTGAGCGTGGTCGCGAACACCTCCGGCACCGTCTTCCGGCTCAAGCCGGACGGCACCGGCTTCACGGTGATCCGTAATTTCGCCGCCTGGAGCACGCAGAACGACAGCCTGAGCCCGATCAACACGGACGGAGCCTATCCAGACGCCACGCTCATCGAGGGGACCGACGGCCTGCTCTACGGCGTGACGCGAGCCGGCGGGCCGAACGGCACCGGCGCGGTCTTCAGGCTCGCGAAGGACGGCACCTCGTTCAAGGTGCTGCACACCTTCGGCGCCATCACGTCCGAGAAGAACGCGACGCCGGTGACGAATCTCGACGGGATCGCGCCGCTCGGCAGCCTCGTCCAGTACTCCGACGGGTTCCTCTACGGAACGACCTCGTCGGGCGGCGTGAACGGGCAGGGGACGGTGTTCCGCCTGGGGCTGGACGGCGCGGGCTTCCAGCTCGTGCACATCTTCCCGGCGCTCGCGAGCAGCGGCTCGGACCCGGCCAATGCGTCCGGCGCGTCCCCCGCCGCGGGACTCACGGACGGCAAGGACGGCCGGCTGTACGGCGTCGCTGGCGAGGGCGGCGCGAACGGCGTCGGAACCCTGTTCGTCGTCGATCCGGCCGCGCGGCTGCTCACGGTCCTGCACGACTTCGCCAACGCGAACGGCAACGGGCCCACCGGCGCCCTCATCCTCGGGCGCGACTCGAAGCTCTACGGCACGACCACCTTCGGCGGAACCAACTCGAACGGCAACGAGTCGAATCAGGGTACGATCTTCTCGATCAATCGCGACGGCACGGGCTTCACGAAGCTGCACAGCTTCGACAACTCGCAGGGATCGAACCCGCGCGGCCCTTTGCTGCAGATCAGCGACACGAATTTCGTCGGCATCAACCTCAATGGTGGGAGCTGCGGGAGCGGCACCCTGTACCTCTACAGCGGGAACGGTGCCACGGTCGAGGGCAACACGCGCTGCGGGCGCAAGAAGAACAGCAACAGCGGCGGGGGTTCCACCGCGCCCCTGGTCCTGCTGCTCCTCGGCGGACTCGGTCTCGCCCGCGCGCTCGGGAGACGATGACACTCGAGGATGGGAGGTCGCATGGGGGAGGGGCAGCTGCATCACCGCACGTGCTCGATCTGCGAGGCGATGTGCGGCATCCTCGTGGAGCACCGTGACGGCGAGGTCCTTTCGATCAAGCCCGATCGCGACGACATCCTGAGCCGCGGGCACATCTGCCCGAAGGCGGTGGCGCTCAAGGACCTGCACGAGGACCCGGATCGCCTGCGCCATCCCGTGCGCCGCACGGCCACAGGCTGGGAACCCATCTCGTGGGATGCGGCGTTCGACGAGATCGAGCGGCGGATCGAGGACGTGCGCACCCGCCACGGACGGGACGCCGTGGCGCTGTACGTCGGCAACCCGACCGTGCACAACCTGGGCGCGATGCTGACGGTCGGCGACTTCATCCGTTCCGCCCGCACCCGGAACCTGTATTCGGCGACGAGCGTCGACCAGCTCCCGCACATGTTGTCGTCCTACCTGATGTTCGGGCACCAGTTCCTGATGCCGGTGCCGGACGTCGACCGCACGCAGCTGTTCGTCTGCATCGGCGGGAACCCCGTCGCATCCGGCGGCTCGATCATGGGTGCGCCCGGGTTCGAGAAACGCGTTGAAGCACTTCGGGCGCGGGGCGGGCGTTTCGTCGTCGTCGACCCCCGCCGCACCGAGTCTGCCGCGATCGCGGACGAACACCTGCCGATCCGCCCGGGGACGGACGTGTTCCTGCTGCTCGGGCTCCTGCACGAGGTCTTCGCGTCCGGTCGTGCAGACATGGGACACCTCGGTGACAGGATCGACGGCCTCGCGGCACTTCGTGAGGCCGTGCTGCGGTTCGAGCCCGGCGCACTCGCGGCGCGCACGGGCATCTCGCGCGAGCGCATCGCCGGCCTCGCGCGCCAGCTCTGCGACGAGCCGCGTGCGCTGGTCTACGGCCGCGTCGGCGCGTGCACCCAGGAGTTCGGCGGGCTCGCGCTCTGGCTCATCTACTGCCTGAACGCCGTCACCCGTCACCTCGACAGCGAGGGCGGAATGATGTTCGCGGAGCCCGCCGTCGACCTCACGCGGGCATACGGGTCGAAGGGACACCGCGACCGATTCCGCTCGCGCGTGCGCGGGCTGCCGGAGTTCGGCAACGAACTTCCGGTCGCGGCGCTGGCCGAGGAGATCCTGACTCCGGGCGCCGGCCAGGTTCGAGCGCTGGTCACGTTCGCGGGCAATCCCGTGCTCTCGACGCCGAACGGCCGGCAACTCGACCGCGCCCTCGAAGATCTCGAGTTCATGGTCTCGGTCGACCCGTACGTAAACGAGACCACGCGGCACGCGCACCTGATCCTGCCGCCGTCGAGCCCGCTCGAGCGCAGCCACTACGACGTCGCCCTGAGCGGCTTCGCCGTGCGCAACGTCGTCAAGTACTCGCCGCCGCTCTTCGAGAAGCCGGCGGATGCGCGGCACGACCACGAGATCCTGGCGGAACTGACCCTGCGGCTCGGCACGAGCCCGGGCGTCGAGCGCAGCCTCGCGGGCGCGAAGGCGATCGTGGCGCGCCGCCTTGGCCCCGACGGCATGCTCGACTGGATGCTCCGCACCGGTCGCTACGGCCAGGAGAACCGCGGTTCGATCCGTCTCCTGAGCCGGCTGCCTGGTTTCGGGGCGATGCGCAAGCTGCTCGAATCGCCGGATCGCGCGCCGCGTGGCCTGAGCCTCGCGGCGCTGCGCGCGGCGCCGCACGGCGTGGACCTCGGTCCGCTCGAGCCGAACCTGTCGCGCCGGATCGCCACGGAGGACGGACGCGTCAAGCTTGCTCCAGCGGTGTGTCTCGGCGATCTCGAGCGCGCGGCCCGCTCACTCGAAACGCCCGCCGCAGCGCTCGTGCTCATCGGCCGACGGCACGTGCGCAGCAACAACTCCTGGCTGCACAACAGCCAGCGGCTCGTGAAGGGCAAGCCTCGCTGCACCGTGATGATCCACCCGGACGACGCGGCCAGTCGCGGCATAGGCGAGGGCACGCTGGTGCGCGTCCGCTCGCGCGTCGGTGAGATCGAGCTCCCGGCCGAGGTGACCGGGGACGTGATGCCCGGCGTGGTCTGCGTGCCGCACGGCTGGGGCCACGATCGGCCGGGCGTGAAGCTGTCGGTCGCGAGTCGCACGCCCGGCGTCAGCATCAACGACGTGATCGACGACCGGCGTATCGACGAGCTGTCGGGCACGGCCGTCCTGAACGGCACACCCGTCGAGGTCGAGCCGGTCGCGCTCGCGGCGAGCGCCTGAGCTGCCCGCCGCGGGCGAGTCCCGGCTAGGGCCTGTTAACACTCATTGTCACGTGCTGCGACGATTCATGGCCGTCCAGAGCGAGGCGCGACGACCGATGTGTACTCCATGTACACGAGCGGAGGAGCAACGACGGGCTGGACGGCCATGAATCGTCCCGCTGAATGATCCTCGTCCATGTATGGGTGCCCTCTCCAGTGGCCTGCCGCAGCGTTACAAAGCTTGCCAATATCGACATATTGGCTGCGCTTTGCGCCTTGCGGCAGGCCACTGGAGAGGGCACGCAGCGCGCGACAATGAGTGTTAACAGGCCCTAGGGGATCTTCTCGACGACGTCCTTCACGACATCGAGCGGATTCCAGCCCTTCTTCTTTTTCTTCTGCTCCCCGGCCGGCGGCGCGGCTTCACCGTCAGCCGCGGGCGGCGCGTCCGTCATTTCCTCGTCGCCCGCGCCCGGCATCCCGGCGCCTTCCGGCATGCCGATCATGGTCGTAGTCATCGACTTCACGCGCAGCTTGAGATTCCACTCGGGTTCCCACGCGATCTTCGGGTCGGCCGGCCGCGGCGGGTACGCCATGTTGAGTTCGGTACCGTAGGCGATCGCGCGCAGCATTCCCTGAGAGGCCGCTTCCTTCGGTATCGCGCAGCGTGTGATCGTCGGTGCCAGCAGCACCTTCTCCTTGAGCCATTTGTCGACGGCGGCGTTCGTCTGGTAGTCGAACAGCCCCATGCCGCTGTCCGGCAGCTCGCTCGACGTCCAGATCACCATGCCCATATCGTCCTCGCCGGGCAACGCGCCCATGCTGCCGAGGAAGTACGCGCGGGCGTTCGGGATCGCGTCCCACTCGAGCTGCACGAACGTCGGCTGCTCGGTCTGGCGGATGCGGATCTCCGGCATGATGTCCTGCGCGGCGGGGATCGAGAACCTGAAGCTCTCGGGCACGCCCTCACCGCTGTACGCGTGCTGGCCGACGATGGAGGCGCCCGCGGGAAACGTGCGCTTGTCGGTACGGCTCGGCCAGACCGGGCGTCCGGCCGTCGCGTGCGTGCCGCGTTGCGTCGCTCGCCGCGACTCGAAGAACTTGCCGAGCTCGGCGATCGTCGCCGTCTCGAGGTTGACGATCTTCGGCTGGCCCGGGCGCACCGTTTCCGAGCAGCCCCAATACATCACGAGCTTGCCCTTGGGCGGTTCCGCGTCCATCTCCACCGGCCCCTCGTCGTCGAGGCGCGGCGCGGGTTTCGGTTTCTCCGGCGTCTCGAGCTTGAGCGTGGGCGCGAGGCCGGTGGCGTCCGGGACGTTCTGCATCGCCTGGGCCAGGCTGGTGTTGCGGCTCGTGTAGAGCGTGACGTCCATCCAGCGACCCGCCGGGCCGCCCTGCGTGTAACCGAATTCGGCGGTCGCGTTCTGGCGGCCGCCGAGCAGCGACCCGAGCGTGGCGTTCATCATGCCGGGCCCCATCCCGAAGCCGGAGAACGTGGCGACGTCGATCCATGCCTGCGCCACCGGGGGTTTCACGACCTGCTTGGTTGTCCCCTGCGCCATCGCGCTCGTCGCGGCCAGGACCGCCACTCCGCCAAGGAGAACGACGCCGCACTGCAGACGACTCGTCATGACTCACACCTCCTCGATATCCCCTGGGGCAATACTGCGCCCGCGCGCCGTGGCTCCACAAGCCGCAGCCCGGACCGGCGTGCCCGCGAGTGGCCCGGGCGGTAGGATGTGACCCGCCCGGTTGAACGTCACTTCCCACCAGGAGGCCTCCGTGCCGAATCCCCACATCAGGACCGAACTGCCGGGCCCCCGGGCGCGGGCGCTGATCGAGCGCGACGCGCTCGTCGTCTCGCCCTCGTACCCCCGCAGCGACCCCTTCGTGATGTCCCACGGCCGGGGCACGGAAGTCTGGGACGTCGACGGCAACCGGTTCCTCGATTTCGCCTCCGGCATCGCCGTGTGCGCGACCGGGCACGCACACCCCGGGGTCGTCGAGGCGGTGAAGCAGGCGGCGGAGAAGTTCCTGCACATCTCGAGCGACTACTGGCACGAGAACATGGTCGGGTTGGCCGAGCGCCTGGCGGACATTGCGCCGATGGGCGAGCCCGTGATGAGCTTCCTCTGCCAGTCGGGTACCGAGTCGGTCGAGGGTGCGCTCAAGCTCGCGCGCTACGTGACCGGCCGGCCGCGCTTCATCGGCTTCCTCGGCGGTTTCCACGGCCGGACGATGGGCTCGCTGTCCTTCACCTCGAGCAAGTACACGCAGCAGAAGGGCTTTGCCCCGACGATGCCGGGCGTGACGCACGTGCCCTACCCGAATCCCTACCGGCCGATCCTCGCAGGTCGCGACCAGGGGACGGCGGTCCTCGATTACATCCGCATGCTGTTCGAGCGCAACGTGCCGGCCAGCGAGGTGGCGGCCATCCTCGTCGAGCCGATCCAGGGTGAAGGCGGGTACCTCGTGCCACCGGATGGATTCCTCGCGGGCCTGCGCGAGCTCTGCGACGAGCACGGCATCCTGCTCATCTGCGACGAGGTGCAGTCGGGCATCGGGCGCACAGGCCGGATGTTCGCGGTCGAGCACTGGGGTGTCCGGCCCGACATCGTCACGAGCGCGAAGGGCCTGGGCTCCGGGCTGCCGATCGGCGCTGTGATCGCCAAGCGCTCGATCATGGAACACTGGAAACGCGGCGCCCACGGCAACACGTACGGCGGCAACCCCGTCACCTGTGCCGCCGCGATCGCGACCATCGATCTCGTGCGGGGCGAGTACATGGCGAACGCCGTACGCACGGGACAGTACTTCATGCGACGCCTCGAGGAAATGGCGCGGGACTACCCGTGCATCGGCGAGGTCCGCGGCCGGGGACTCATGATCGGCATGGAACTGGCCGAGACGGATGCCGAGCGTACGCCGGCGCGCGAGCTCTGCGACCGGCTCGTGACCCGCGCCTACCACAACGGGCTGATCCTGCTTTCGTGCGGGGTGAGCACGGTGCGATTCATGCCGCCGCTGAGCGTCTCCGAGGCCGAGATCGACGAGGCCGTGCACTGGCTGCGCGTGAGCCTCAACGAGGCGCTGGCCACTTGAGCCGCGACACGGGTCCCGAGCGAGAGGGCGGTGCGGAGCCCGGGCGCGAACTCGGCTTCTGGATGTGCACGGCGCTCGTGGTCGGCAACACGATCGGCATGGGGATCTTCCTGCTGCCGGCCTCGCTCGCTCCTTACGGTTTCAACGCGCTGATTGGCTGGGGGATCACGGCGGCCGGCATGATCGTGCTGGCGCGGGTCTTCGTGCGGCTCGCCCGCACGTTCCCGCAGGCCGACGGCCCCTACGCGTACCTGCGCTCCACGCTCGGCGAGTGGCCGGCGTTCGTCGCCCTGTGGTGCTACTGGATATCGTGCTGGGTCACGAACTCGGCGCTGGCGGTGGGCGTCGTCGGCTACCTCGCGAACGCCGTTCCCGCGTTCGCGAGCGTCGGGCCGCTGGCGCTCGCGCTCGGCCTGCTGTGGCTCTTCGTCGGTGCGAACCTGCTCGGCGTCTCGGCGGGCGGCCGTGTCCAGGTCGTCACGACCGCGCTCAAGCTCGTGCCCATGGTGGTCGTCATCGCGCTCGGGTGCTGGCTGCTCCTCGCAGATCCGGCCGCGTATGCGCGCCACCCGCCCGCGGCGCCCATCGAGTTCGGCTCGATGCTCGCGGCTTCCACGATCGCGCTGTACGCGATGCTCGGCGTCGAGTCCGCGGCCGTGCCCGCCGGTCGCGTGCGTGATGCCGCGACGACCATTCCGCGCGCGACGATGGTGGGCACGCTGCTGACGGCCGCCGTGTACGTGGCCGTTTCCGGGATCGCGATCGCGCTCATACCGGAGGCCGAGCTCGCGGCCTCGCAGGCACCGTTTGCCGACCTGCTCGACCGCCTGCTCGGGGCGGGCAGCGGCCGCTGGTTGTCGGTGTTCGTCGTCGTGAGCGGGCTCGGTGCGCTGAACGGCTGGATCCTGCTCACGGGCGAGCTCACCCGCACCATGGCGAGCCACGAAATGCTGCCCCAATCGCTTTCACGCACGAACCGGCTCGGCGCACCGGCCGCGGGCCTCCTCGTGACTGGTCTCCTCGCGACGGCGATGGTGCTGATGAACTACAGCAAGTCACTCGTGGAAGGCTTCACCTTCCTCACGCTCGTCGTCACAGCCGCGGCCCTGCCCATGTATCTCTTCTGCGCGATCGCGCTCGTCGTGCTGTGGAAACGGGGCGAGCACGTCGCCTCGCGCGACCTGCTGGTGCTCGGACTCGCAGGAAGTGCCTACTCCGTCTTCGCGTTCGTCGGCATGGGTCGCGAGCCGTTCCTGTGGGGTCTCGCGCTTGCGGCGGCGGGCGTCCCCGTGTACGCGTGGTTTCGGCGGCGCTGAGCTGGTCACCGCGAACCCCGGCGGGCGGATTGGAGCCGCGCTACGTCCGTCGCGTCGCGTCGGCGAGCACGCGGCGCGCAGCGTTGCGGCCCGCGACGCCGCTGATTCCGCCGCCGCCGTGCACGCCGCTTCCGCAGAGGTACAGGCCGTCGATCGGAGTTCGATGGTCGGACCAGCCCGGCATCGGGCGCATGAACAGCAGCTGATCGAGGATCAGCTGGCCGTGGTTCAGGTCGCCCTCGGTGACGCCCCAGGTCGCCTCGAGGTCGGCGGGCGTGATCGAGCGGACCTCGCGCACGCTGGCCCCGAACGACCGGAAGTGTGTCGCGATCGTCTCGACGGCGGAGCGCTCGACGAGCGCGCGCGACGTGACCCAGTCGCCGTGGCGGAGAGCGTACGGGGCAAACTGGAAGTGCACGGAGACGACTGCGCCGGCGGTGGTCACTTCGAGGTAGGGTTGCTCCGATACCTCCCCGTACTTCGACGCGTCGAAGGCGCGCTCGAGGTACTTGAGCGACGGCGCCACCACGAGCGTTCCGCCGGGCAGGCCGTGTGTGCCGTCCGTGAGCACGTGGACCTTGGCGACCGATCCGCGCATGCGGATCGACTGCGCCTCCCACACGAACTCCGGCGGCAAATCGGCAGCACCAACGAGCCCGAGGAGTGTGTGCCTCGGGTCGGCGCCGGACAGCACGAAGGAAGCGTGGATCTCCTCCCCGGAGTCGAGGCGGACGCCTCGCACCGTCTGGCAGTCCACGAGGACGCGTGCGACCGGCGCGGCCACGCGGATCTCGACGCCGGCCGCTCGGGAAGCCGACACCAGTGCCGCGGCGAGGCGCCGCGGTGATGCCGCTATCGGCTGCGCGAGGCCGCCGCGATTCAGCCAGTTGTGCAGCAGCGTGTAGCCCGTGCCCGCCGACATCGCGCCGAGCGTGGAGCCGTGGATCGCGACGGCGCCGAGCGCGGCGCGCAAGGCCTCCGACTCGAACCACTCCTCGGTGAACTCGACCGCGGACATCGACAGGCTGCGCATGAAGCGGAACATGTCGGTGCGCCCGAGCCGGCGCAGTTTCCAGGCGAGCGAGGCGAGCGGGCGGGCGTGGGCGACGACGTCCGCATCCGCGAGCCTCGGCATGGGCGTCGACTGCAGGACGTCGAGAAAGGCCGCGGCTGTGTCCATGAAGCGTACGAATTCCGGCCAGCGCGCGGCGTCGCGCGCCGACAGCGCCCGGATCGAATCGAGCGTCGCCGCGTCGGTGGCCGTGGCGAGCCTCAGGGTCCCGCCGTCGGGCAGGGCGCTCACGAGCGCGTCGGACGCGGACGGCTCGAATGACGCCCCGTGGCGAGCCAGGTCGAGTTCGCGTGCGACGTCGGCGCGCAGGCGCGCGCCCGCGTGCAAGGGATCGATCTGCGTCCCGTCGTTCAGCGCGAGTGGCGCGAGTTGCCCGCCCGGCGCATCGCGGCGCTCCAGCACGAGGACCTTGCGTCCCGCGCGCGCGAGGCAGGTCGCGGCCACGAGGCTGTTGTGGCCGGCGCCGATGACGAGCGTGTCGTGGTTCGCCATGGCCCGTCCTAGCGCCAGTCCTTCAGGACTTCGTTGGCGGCGAGCTTGCCGGCCGCGCCCATCACTCCGCCGCCCGGGTGGGCGCCGGAGGCCCCGAAGTAGTAACCGGGCAGGGGCGTGCGGAAGTCGGCCCACTGCGGCGACGGTCTGAGGAAGAAGAGCTGGTGCAGCAGCAGCTCGCCGTGGAAGATGTTGCCGCCGGTGATGCCCGCGATGCGCTCGATGTCCTTCGGCGTGATCACCTGCATGCCGACGATGGCGCGGCGGAGGTTGGGCGCGTAACGCTCGAGGGTCGAGATCACCGTCTCGCCGAACGCGTCGCGCTTCGCATCGTCCCAGCCGCCCTCGATGTCGTAGGGTGCGTACTGCACGAAGCACGACATCACGTGGTGCCCCGGTGGCGCCATGTCGCGATCGATCATCGAGGGGATGATGGCGTCGATGTAGGGCCGGCTCGAGAACTGGCCGTACTTGGCCTGGTCGTAGGCGCGCTCGATGTAGTCGATGCTCGGGCTGATCGAGATCGCGCCGCGGTGCAAAGGCCCCTCGCCGGGCAGGCAGCTGAACTGTGGCAGCTCGGACAGCGCGATGTTCACCTTGCCGGAAGAGCCCCGCACCCGGAACGCACGTATGGCGGCCGTTAAGTCGTCCGGCAGGTGCTGGGAATCGACGAACTGCAGGAAAGTTCGCTTCGGATCGGCGGCGGAGAGCACGACGCGCGCCCGGAGCTCGTCGCCGTTCTCGAGCGTGACGCCCGCAGCGCGGCCGCCCTGCACGATCACCTTCGCGACGGGCGCTCCCGTGCGGACCTCGACCCCGAGCGCCCGCGCGGAACGTGCGATGGCCGCGCTGACGCCGCCCGTGCCGTTCTTCGCGAAACCCCAGGCGCGGAATGCGCCGTCGATCTCGCCCATGTAGTGGTGCAGCAGAACGTAGGCCGTGCCGGGGGAACGCGGGCCGAGAAACGTGCCGATGATGCCGCTCGCCGACTTCGTGCCCTTGAGCGCATCGAGCTCGAACCACTCGTCCAGCAGGTCGCCTGCCGACTGCGTGGTGAGCTTCGCGATGCGATAGCGCTCGCGTTCCGAGAGGCTCGCGCCGTAGCGACCGAGCTTCAGCAGGCCCATCAGGTCGCGCCAGCTCATCGACGAGGGGTCCGGCGGCACGAGGCCGATGATCGGCTTGATCGCCTTGGCGGCGCGCGCCATCACGCGCGAGTACTCGTCGGCGGCCTCGGCGTCGCGCGGCGAGTGCCGGTACAGCTCGCGGCGCGTCAGGTCGTGGTCGTCCCAGGCCGCCAGGTAGTCGCCGTCGTCGAGCGGGGTCACCGTGCTCGGCAGCGGCAGGATCTTGAGCCCGTGCTTCGGCAATTCGAGGTCGCGGATGATCTCCGGGCGGAGCAGGCTCACCACGTAGGAGAACTCGGTGAACCGGTAGCCCGGGAAGATCTCCTCGGTGATGCTCGCGCCGCCGACGACGTCGCGCCGCTCGAGAACCAGCACCTTCTTTCCGGCCCGCGCGAGATAGGCCGAGGCGATCAGGCCGTTGTGGCCCGCGCCGATGACGATGGCGTCGTACGTGCCCGCGCTCACTTCTTCTTCCACTCGGGCTCGTAGAATGGCAGCGCGACGACCGTTGCGGGGGCGTGACGCCGGTGGTGCTCGACGGTGATCTCGATCTCGACGCGAGTCCCGGGTTCGTAATGCGGGCGTTCGAGGTGCACGAGTGCGATGTACTTCTTGAGCACCGGCGACCACGTGCTGGTGGACGCGTAGCCGACCTGGCGGCCATCCTTCGTCACGGGCAGGCTGCCGCGCACGGCCATTGCCGGGATCTGCGGGGGCAGGCCCACCGAGGCGTACAGCTTCTCGAGGCCTTCCCACTCCACCTCGACGCCGACCAGCTTCCAGGCGGAGCCGTCACGGTGTTCGCGTTCGAGGGCGCGTCGGCCGACGAAGTACCCGGGCTTGTCGAGCGCGACGGTCCAGCCGAGCCCCATCTCGTACGGCGAGGATTTCTGGCCGGGAATCCAGGCGTGGCTGGCGGCCGTGTAGTCGACGTCGATCATGAAGAGCCCGGCCTCGACGCGCGCCATGTCCATCGCGAGGATGCCGCAGGGGATGAGCCCATAGTCCGCACCCGCAATCATGAGCGCGTCCCAGACGGGGAGGGCGTCGGCCGCGTCGAGCCAGATCTCGTAGCCGAGATCGCCCGTGTAGCCGGTGCGCGAGATCGTCACGGCATGGCCCGCGAGACGGTTCGCGGCCATGCGGAAGAACCTGAGCGAGTCGAGCGGCCCGGCGCAGCAGCGGTTCAGGATCGCGCGCGACTTCGGGCCCTGCAGGCTGAGCGCCGCCACCCGGTCGGTGACCTCGGTGACGCGCACGTCCATGCCGACGGCGTTCATCGACAGCCAGCGGAGCGACGGCTCGGCGGAAGTCAGCCGGAAGCTCGTCTCGCCGAGCCGCGTGATCGTGCCGTCGTCGAGCAGCTTGCCCTCGTCGTCGCACCAGCCCGTGTAGTACACCTGGCCCACGGCCAGCTTCGCGATGTTGCGCGGCGTCATGCGGTCGAGGAGCCGCGACGCGTCGGGTCCCTCGATCACGTATTTCATGAGCGGCGAGATGTCGATCAGCGCCGCAGCGTCGCGGATCGCCCAGTACTCGCGGTCGAGCCCGAGGTCGTAGGAGCCGACCGTGATGCAGCCGGCCCAGCGGCGCCAGTTCTGCGGCAGGCAGCGGGCCGCGACACGCTCGTGGAAGGGCGTGCGCTTGAGCCGATAGAGCTCGTACGGCGCGCCCGTCAAGACCCGAGTCCGGCCACGAGGTCCGCGTGCAGCAGGCGGTGGAAGAGGTGCTCGCCGGCCTCGCGGCGCACGGACAGGCGACCGGTGTCGTAGGCGCGCGAGCGCAACCCGCGCTGCACGGAGCGGCAGATCCCCTCGTCCTCGTCCTGGACCCGGTTCGCGATGTCGATCGAGGCGCGGTTGAACTCCCGCGCGGCCTCGGACACGTCGGCGAACCAGAAGTCGAAGATCACCTCGGTCTGGTGCACGCCGCGCGGATAGACGAGGTTCGTGTCCATCACGCCCTCGTACCAGTTGAACATGAAGTTCGGGTAGAACCAGTAGTACAGCGCGCGGTCGCCCTTGCGCACCGCGCCGGTCGCGCTCTCCGCGCCTCGCGTCACCATCGGGCTCGACTGCAGGCAGTGCCTGCGGCCGTTTTCGATGGTGTAGCGGTTGTAGTCGAGTACGCTGCCGAGCCCTTTGTGCAGGTAGGGCACGTGGTAGCCGCCGTCGAGGTAGTTGTCGACGAAGACCTTCCAGTTGCAGTCGAAGACGTAGTGCTTGCGGTCGAACCAGTGGAGGCGGCCGAGATCGAGCGCTCGAACCTGCTCGACGACGTCCTCGCCGATGAACTCCTCGAGCGTCGGGCCCTCGGGCGCGATGCGCACGAAGACCCAGTTCTCCCAGGTGCAGACCGCGACCGGCACGAGGCCGTTGGCGGCCGCGTCAAAGTCGCGCACGTTCTCGAACGCGGGCGCCGCCTTGAGCGCGCCCTCGAGCGTGTAGGTCCACCCGTGGTACGGGCACGTGAGCCGCTTGACGCAGCCGGACCCGGCCGTCATCACCGCCGCCGCGTGGTGCCGGCAGACGTTGAAGAACCCGCGCAGCACGCGGTCGCTGCCGCGGACGATGAGCAGCGGCTCGCCCGCGAGTTCGAGCGTCACGTACCCCCCGGGCTCCCGCACCTGGTCGGCCCTGCACGCGTATTGCCAGGTCCTTGCAAACGCGGTCTCGAGCTCGAGCTCGAGGATCCGCGGATCGACATACCAGGAGGCCGGTGGCGTGCAGGCCGACTCGAGCGGGCGGCTGGGGTCGTATCGATCGAGGATCTGCCGCACCGGGGTCGTCATGCGTCGCCATCCATGGCGGTCAGAACTCCTGGCGGAAGATCAGGCCGAACGTGCGCGGCTGGTTCGTGCCCGTGTAGGTCGTGTAGGGGCTCCCAACCTGGAGTCCGCAGACCTGGGTCGCGCACTCCTGGTACTTGTAGAGTTCCGCGCGCTCGTCGAAGGCGTTGTTTACGTACAGCGTGAGCGTGTACGGCCCGCGGCGCACCTCGCCGGAGAAGTCCGCGATGCCGAACGACGCCTGCTTGCCCGTCAACTGCCGGTTGTACGGCAGCAGCTCCGACTCGACGTCGTTCTGATAGACGTAGGAGCCCTGCACGGTCGCCGCGTACGACCCGACGTCCCACGAGTAGCGTGCGATCAGGCTGCCCTTGAACGTGGGGGTGACGGGCAGTTGCGTGCCGCTCGGCGCGAAATTGGCGTCACTGCAGGGGTCCTCGTCGATGGCCTGGCAGAAGTTCTCCGTGAGTTCAGGATCGAGCCAGGTCGCGCCCGCGGTCAGGAGCAGGCCGGGCATCGCCGCCCAGTCCACGTAGGCCTCGATGCCGTCGATCTCCGCCTTGCCCGCGTTGCGGACGTTGGTGAGCCCGTTCTCGCCGAGGTAGGAGTACTGGAAGTCGTCCCACTCCTGGATGAAGACCGCGCCGTTGAAGCGGACCGTCCCGCCCGCCCAGGTCGTCTTCCAGCCGGCCTCGTAGTTCGTCAGGTAGTCGGCCTTGTACGGCGGGAACGTGCCGCGACGGTTCACGCCGCCCGGCCTGAATCCCTCGGAGTAGGTCAGGTAGACCATCCGGTCTTCGTCGAACCGGTAGGCGAGGCTCGCCTTCGGCGTGTTGCCGGACTCGTCCGTGTCCTTGTTCAGGTTGATGCAGGGCGCCTTGTAATAGTCGCGGTCGTTGAAGCAAGCCGCCTCGCCGGTCTTCGAGCTGAAGTTCGCGCTGAAGCCGAAGAACCCCTTCAGGCTGTTGTCGGTCTGGAACAGCCGGATGCCGAGCGTGCCGGTGAGCTTCTCGGTGAAGTCGTAGTACATCTCGCCGAAGAATGCATAGCTCTCGTCGGTTCGCGTCTGGTCGGTGAGCCACAGCGTGTCGGGGTTGCCCGTGACCGCAGTCTCGTCCGAGAGATCGTTGATGCGATAGTCCTGGGTGATGCGGTGCTCGGCCTGCTGGGCGAAGAGCCCCGCCACGAAGCGGAAGCGCTGGTCGCGCGGCGAACTCACGCGGAGCTCGTTGCTCCACATCTTGTAGCCGTCCCGGCCCACGAC
>Ga0209594_1000208_pt1 | contig 43267 bp, 39 predicted proteins | sample AshMeaCrysSpring_FD_184126 | JGI IMG/M metagenome (GOLD analysis project Ga0209594, IMG submission 184126) | Groundwater microbial communities from Big Spring, Nevada to study Microbial Dark Matter (Phase II) - Ash Meadows Crystal Spring... | ecosystem: Environmental > Aquatic > Deep subsurface... | reverse complement strand
GCGGCGGTCGTCTGCGGGGCCTCGTCGGCACCCTTACGGCGTCGGAACATCTGGCTGCCCTCCTGCTGCGACGGTACCGGCGGGGCCGTCCGGTCCGGCGGTGCCGGCCACACCTGCCACCCCGGTGGACCCATACCCTCCGGTGCCACGCGCCGAACCCGGCAGGCGCTCCACCTCCACGAAGCGGGCCCGCTCCACCCGCTGCACGACCAGCTGAGCGATGCGGTCTCCCCGGCGGATCTGCACCTGCCGGTGCGGGTCGTGGTTGACCAGCACGACGGTGATCTCCCCGCGGTACCCCGCGTCGACCGTGCCCGGCGCGTTCACGATGCCCAGCCCGGCGCGCAGGGCCAGCCCCGAGCGGGGGTGCACGAATGCGGCGTAGCCGTCCGGCAGCGCCACCGCCACGCCGGTCCCGACCTGGGCCCGCTCCCCCGGCTCCAGCACCACGTCGTGCGTGCTCACCAGGTCGGCACCGGCATCCCCCGGGTGTGCGTAGGCGGGCAGCGGCACCTGCGGGTCGAGCCGGGTGATCAGCACCGGCACGTCGTCGCCCCGGCCGTCGCCGGTCACGGGTTGACCTGCCAGCCACGCTCGGTGCCGGCCACGGGCCGGCCATGGGTGCCGAAGTGCTCGAGCGGGACGGCCACGAACACGCCGTGGGCTCGGGCCACGACCTCGCCGGGTGGATCCGCGGCATCGCTCGGGGCCGGCCGAGCCGTGGCCCGGCAGAAGATGCGCCGCCCCTCCACCCCGACCACCCGCGACTCCAGCAGCAGGGTCCGACCGATCTGCACCGGGCGCAGGTACTCGACCTGCAGCCGGCCGGTCACCATCGGCGTCTGCAGCAGCCAGCCCAGGCCCCCGATCACCTCGTCGAGTGCGACCGCGAGCAGCCCACCATGGGCCAACCCCGGGGCACCCTGGTGGTGCTCGGTGAGGGTGACCAGGCCGGTGACGGTCAGCCCCTGCCCGGCCGTCATCTGCAGGTGCAGCCCGGTGGCGTGGTCGACCCCGCAGCCGAGGCACTGGGAGTAGTGGCTGGGCAGCTCGGTGCCCGGCGCCGGCGCGGAGGCTGGTCGGGCGGGGACGGCACACCCGGGGGGAGGCGCGACGCTCCCCGGGGTCGCAGCGGTGTCGGTGCCCACGTCGGACGACCCTAATGGGCGTGGCACCCTTGCCCGGATGGCCTTCGAGGAGCGGTTGCGGGTACCCGGTCGGTGGTGGGCCTACGCCGCGGTGGTGCTGCTGGGCCTGCTGCTCGCCTCCCTCGGTGCACTCGGCCCAGGGCCGGGACTGGTGCTGGCTGCTGCCGCTGCCGCTGCGCTGGCAGCCTGGCTCACCGTGCTGTCCTCCACCCGGGTGGTGGTGGACGCCGAGGGGCTCCACGTCGGGGCGGCCCACCTGCCGGGGTGGGCGGTCGGGCCGGCGCACCCGCTGGACCGTGAGGGGCTGCGGCGCGCGCGCGGCCCCGAGGCCGACCCACGCGCGTACTACCCGGTGCGGGGCTACGTCTCCACGGCCGTCGCGGTCCGGGTCGACGACCCCGACGACCCGGTGCCGTTCTGGGTCGTCTCCACCCGCCACCCGGAGGCACTGGCCCGGGCGCTGAGCGCGCTGCGCGACAGCGCGGCCGGCTGAGGACCCCCGTGCCCGCGGGCGGGGATGCGGCGTGCCGCCGCCAGGGTCAGGCGGCGCAGTCCCGGCAGATCGGGTGGCCGTCGACCTCGCGGGCCAGCTGGCTGCGGTGGTGCACCAGGAAGCACCGCGAGCAGGTGAACTCGTCGGCCTGGCGGGGCAGCACCTGCACCGCCAGCTCCTCGTTGGAGAGGTCGGCGCCGGGGAGCTCCAGCGACTCGGCCAGCTCGGTCTCGTCGACGTCGACGATGCCGCTCTTCGGATCCCCCCGGCGGGCCGCCTTCAGCTCTTCGATGGAGTCCTCGGCAAGGTCCTCGTCGACCTTGCGAGGAGCGTCGTAATCGGTGGCCATGTCAGCGTCCTTCGTGTCGTTGCTGTGCGGTCCCCACCCCGGGTGGCGCCGCGTGGCGTGTCAACACCGGGCGGCGCCGTCCTATGCCCGTCCCCGGGACGGAGCGCGACATCTTCCCGCATGCCGGGCACGCCGCCTACCCCAACCCCCGGTGGACGATGTGTCGCCCGTCACGACGGCCGGTCGGCCTCCAGCGTCGTCAGCAGGTCGACGAGCAGCGGGTGCAGCCCGACGCCGGCGGCGACGGTCAACGGCTCGCCGGGCGGCCGCCCGCCCAGACCGCTCACCAGGCCGCCCGCCTGCTCCACCACGAGCCGGCCGGCGGCCAGGTCCCATGGCTGAAGGCCCTGCTCGTAGAAGCCGTCGAGGCGGCCGCAGGCCACGTCGCACAGGTCCAGCGAGGCGGCACCGGCCCGCCGGACGTCACGGATGCGCGGCAGCACGGCCGCGACGACCTCGGCCTGCCGGGCCCGTCGCTCGGCCCGGTAGCCGAACCCGGTTCCGAGCAGAGCGGCGGACAGGTCCGTGCAGCCGGACGGCCGGACCGAGCGACCGTCCCGCCACGCCCCTACCCCCCTCACCGCGGTGAACGTCTCGCCGGCCGCCGGCGCGTGCACGACGGCGACCAGGGCGCCCTCGGCGTCCTCCACGGCGATCGAGGTGGACCAACGGGGGATGTCGTACAGGTAGTTGACCGTCCCGTCGATGGGGTCGACGACCCAGGTCAGGCCCGACGACCCGGCCCGGTCGTCGCCCTCCTCCCCCACCACCGCGTCGTAGGGCCGAGCGGCCGCGACCGCGCCTCGCACCAGACGCTCGACCGCCACGTCGGCCTCGGTCACCACGTCGGTGGGGCTGGACTTCGTGCCGGCCACCTCGACCGCGGCCGAGCGGCGCAGCGACAACGCCAGCGCGCCGGCCTCGCGGGCCACCTGCTCGGCCAGGGTGAGCAGCCGGCCGTTCTCCTCGGCGGTCGGGGTCATGGGCCCCATCCTCACACCGCCCACGCCGGCGCCGCTGCGGGGCAGGTCAGAAACCCGGCCGCGCCTGCGCGTGGCGGCTTGGTCGCGGCGCCGGCGTCGGAGAGCATGGCCACACACTCACCGGCACCCGGCGAGAGAAGGTGGTGAAGGTGCAGGACCTGCAGGTCGTCGCAGTCACCTCGGACGGCTCGGCCGTCGTGGTGGCCGACGACGCCGGACGCCAGTACCGGCTGCGCATCGACGACCGGCTGAAGGCCGCCGTCCGTGGCGAGAGGCTGCACGAGGGTCAGCTCGAGATCGCCCTCACCTCGCAGCTGAGCCCCCGCGACATCCAGGCCCGGGTCCGGGCCGGCGCGACCGTGGACGAGGTGGCCGAGGTGGCCGGCGTGTCGACCGAGCGGGTGCTGCGCTACGCCGCCCCCGTACTGGACGAGCGCCGGCACATGGCCCAGCGGGCGCAGCGCGCGTTCGTGCGCACGGAAGGGCTCACCGAGGTGGGCGTGCTCGGCGAGGTCGTCGGTGGGGCCCTGCGGGTACGGGGCGCGGCCGACTCGCTGCGTTGGGACGCCTGGCGCCGCGAGGACGGCCGGTGGCTCGTCGTGTCGCGCTGGGCGGAGGCCGGCACCGAGCGGGCCGCGCTGTGGCTGCTCGACCCGGCCGGTCGGTCGGTGGGCGCCCACGACGACGACGCCCGTTCGCTGGCCGGCCTGCCCTGCCAGACCACGCCGGCGCCGACCCGGTTGGCCGTCGTGCGCGACGAGGAGAAGGCCGGCTCCGGCCACGGCGCCGCCGCGGGCGTCGCGGTCCGCACGCCCGAGTCCGAGGACGACACGCCCACCGGGCCGATCCCCGCAGTCGCGGCCGCCGCGGCCGCACCGACGCCGTCGCCGGCACGTCCTGCCCGGCCGCGGCCGCGGACCCGGGCCGACGAGGACGAGCGGCTGTGGCTGACCGACATCGCCGACAACGTCGTCGTCGAGGAGACCGCTCGGGTCTCCGGGGAGGGTGCGCCCTCCCGGCGGGCGCGCCCAGCCGTCCCCAGCTGGGACGAGATCATGTTCGGCCGACGCGGCTGAGCCGGCCCTCAGCCCCCCGCGGTGGGGAACGGCAGCACGTCCGGTGAGAGCGCGGCAGCGTGGGCTGCCCGGGCCGTGAGCCGCTGCCGGTGGTGGCTACGGCACAGCACCTCGTAGCCGACCGGGGTCCCCTCGGCCCCGCCGTCCACATCGCCCACGACGACCTGCTCGCCCTCCACGACCATGGCGCCCTCGACCGTGCGCGCGTTGTGGGTGGCGCGCCGGCCGCACCAGCAGAGGGCCTCGACCTGCAGCGGCTGCACCCGGTCGGCGAGCTCGACCAGCCGGGCCGACCCCGGGAACAGCACGGTGCGGAAGTCGGTGAGGATGCCGAAGGCGTAGACGTCGAGCCCCAGGTCGTCCACCACCCGGGCGAGGTCGTCGACCTGCCGGCTGGAGAAGAACTGGGCCTCGTCGGCGATCACGTAGTCCAGCCGCTGGCCGGCGGTGAGCCGCTCGACGACCAGCCGCCACAGGTCCAGCTCGGCGCTCACCTCGACCGCGTCCACCTCCAGGCCGAGCCGACTGGACAACCGGCCCTCCCCAGCGCGGTCGTTGCGGGTGAGCAGCACTCCTCGCCGGCCGCGCCGCCGGTGGTTGTAGTCGGTCTGCAGCGCCAGCGTCGACTTGCCACAGTCCATCGTGCCGGTGAAGAAGACCAGCTCGCCCATCAGCGCCGACCCTCTCTCATCCAGCCACCAGGCAGGGCACCAGCATCTCGTCGGGGGTCAGCGAGCCGTGGTGGCCCCGCATGCGGGCCTCCCGCGGCCACACGCTGGGCACGAGCAGCACCGTGCTGCCCGTGCACGCGACGACCACGTCGCCGATGCGCTCGGCCACCCTGTCCTCCAGCGTGCCGAACCACCCCGCCTGTACGGCCTGCTGCCGGGTGAGCACCGTCGCCCGATCGCCCAGCACCCGGGTCCAGCGCGCGGCGACGTCCGAGGCGGCGTCCGGGCGGGTGTAGAGCTGGCGGAACCGCGGCTCCCCGCCCACGAGGTCGACGCCGTCGAGCAGTCCGGGCATCGCCTCGACGTCCACCTGGTCCTCGGGCGTCACCGTCACCATGCCGTGGTCACCCGTGACGACCAGCCCGCAGCCGGGCGGCAGCTCGTCCACCAGCTGCTCCACCATCATGTCGATCGCCCGCAGCTGGTACCTCCAGGCCGCCGAACGCACCCCGTGCCGGTGGCCGACACCGTCCAGGTCGCTCTCGTAGCCGTAGACCAGGGCCGGACCACCGTGGGCCGCCTCGACCGCGGCGACCACCTCGGCGACCCGCTCGCCGGCGTTGTCGGCCGGCGCGTAGCGCACCCCCGAGAGCGAGACCCGGGTCAGCCCGCTGCGGGCGAACCTCCGTCGGCTGACCACCGTGGCGCGCACGCCGTCGGCGGCCGCACGGGCAAAAAGCGTCGGGTACGGCTGGTAGCGCTCGGGGTCGACGGTCGGGTCCCAGTCCAGGGCGTTGAGCAGGGCCGCGCGGCCCGGGATGCGCGACTGGTAGCCCACCACCCCGTGCCGGCCCGGTGGCAGGCCGGTGCCGAGGCTGGTGACGCTGGTGGCAGTCGTGGACGGGACGGTCGCGGTGAGCGAGCGGCCGGCCAGCGACGACAGCAGCGGCGCGTGGGCGGCATGCTCACGCAGCTGGCGCCAGCCCAGGCCGTCCACGAGCAGCACGCACCAGGCGTCCCGCGGTGGCAGGCCGAGCACGTCGGCGTGCCCGTCCGAGCCCAGCGCGGCCAGCAGCGACGGGACGATGTCGCTGACGGCACCCTCGCCGTAGGCCGGCGGCACGAACGGTTCGGTCACCCCGGTGGCCACCGGGTGGTCAGCGGGCCTCGACGGTGGCCGCGGACAAGGCGGCAGCGAAGGCCAGCACCTGGTCGGGACCGCGGGGGCCGTCACCGGCCTGGCTCATGCGCAGCGTGTAGTCGTCGGCGGCCATCGTGCCGGTGTATCCGTGGTCGGCGTCGCACTCGGGGTCGCCGCAGGTGGCGGGCTCGAGCTCGAGCCGCGACACCGCACCCCAGCCGATCGAGAGCATGACCTCCTGGGCCGGGTCCCCGGTCTCGTAGGCCGACGGCATCGACACCGTGCGGGTCACCACGACGCTGCTGACCCGCGCCAGCGGCACCGCCTCGGTGCTGCTCAGCGCGTACGGCGCCGGGTGGGTGTCGTCGGCGGGGTACTCGTCGGTGTGCCCGATCACCAGCCGGGTGGGGGTCAGCACCAGCACGGTGACGTGCCGGCGCAGCTCGTCACCGTCGAAGTGGGCCTCGTGGTGCACGACGTGGGCACGGACCCCCTCCCCGGCGACCGCCGTGTCCAGGCTGTCCAGCAGCAGGTCGGGGTAGTAACCGGTCTTGCGGACGTCCTGACGCAGCGCGCGCACCTGCGTGCTCACCTCCGCCACGGGGCACAGTCTGGCACGCTCAGGTCATCCGCCGCGTGTACCAGTCCGCCCTGGACCGGGCGGGGGCCACCCGGGCCGAGCCGTTCACCACGGCCAGCCCCTGCGGGCGCACCAGCACGGGGTTGAGCTCGAGCACCATCAGCTCGGGCACGTGGTCGACCAGTGCTGACACCCGGTGCAGCAGGTCCTCGATAGCGGCCAGGTCGGCCGCCGGCTCGCCGCGGTACCCCAGCAGCAGCGGCGCGGCCTGCACCTCGCGCACCATCTCCGCGGCGTCCACGTCGGTGAGCGGGGGGATGCGGAAGGCTCGGTCGCCGATCACCTCGGTCGCCACCCCGCCCACCCCGAACGACAGCACCGGGCCGTACAACGCATCCTCCTCGGCCCGGATGGCCACCGGCACGCCGGCCTCGGCCATCGGCTGCACCACGAACCAGGCCTCCGACGCGTCGGCCAGCGTGCGCGACATGGTCGCCCAGGCGTCGCGCATCTCGGCCTCGCTGTCGATGTTGCGCCACACGTCGGCCAGGTCCGCCCGGTTGCGCAGGTGCGACGCCCGCGCCTTGAGCGCGACGTTCCAGCCGAAGTGCTCCCCGGCCGCGACGGCCTCGTCGATGGTGACCGCGTGGCGCATCGGGTACAGGTGGATCCCGTAGCAGCCGAGCAGCGCCGACAGCTCCTCGACGTCGAGGATGCGACCCTCGGGCGTCCGCTCCAGCACGGCCTGCGCCTGGGCCCGGGCGGCATCGGGGTCGATGCCGGCGAGCTCGGGCACGGCTCCGGTCGGGCGCTGGCACCAGGCCGCGTACTCCACGGCGTGCGAGAGCGCCCGTACGGCCTCCTCGGGCGAGCCGTAGGAAGGCACCGAGCCCTGCTGCAGCACGCCGCGCTCGTCCACCACCCGCAGCGCAGCCGGCACGCCACGGCTGGCGAGGAAGGTGGTGACGATCGGCTTGTCGGTGCGCTGCGCGACGCCGGCCAGCGCACCGGCGACCTCCGGTGCCCGCGACTGCAGCCGCGGTGCGTAGACGACCACGATGGCGTCGACGTCCTCGTCGTCTGCCACCGCCTGCAGGGCCGGTCCGAACTCCTCCGCCCCCGCCTCGGTGCCCAGGTCCTGTGGCACGCCCTGCACCTCGAGGCCCGCGCTGGTGGCGGAGTCGGCGGTGAGCAGGCCGAGGGCGTCGCTGTTGCCCACGATGGCCACGCGCCGCCCGCGCGGCAGCGGCTGGTAGGCCAGCAGCACCGCGACGTCGAGCATCTCCGCGAGCGTGTCGACCCGGACGACGCCGGACTGGTGGAACAGGGCGTCCACCGCGGACGGGGGCAGGCTGCTCGCCCGGCGGCTGGAGCCGGACGCGCTGTGGCTGAACCGACCCGTCTTCACGGCGACCACGGGCTTGCTGCGGCTGAGCCGGCGGGCGATGCGGCTGAACTTGCGCGGGTTGCCCATCGACTCCAGGTAGAGCAGCACCACGTCGGTGGCGGGGTCCTCGTCCCAGTACTGCAGCAGGTCGTTGCCCGACACGTCGGCCCGGTTGCCGGCGGAGATGAACGTGGACAGACCCAACCCCCGGTCCACGCACTGCTGCAGGATGGACTGCCCGAAGGCGCCGGACTGGCTGAAGAAGCCGACGCGGCCGTGGCCCGGCATGACGGCCGAGACCGACGCGTTGAGCGAGACGGCCTGGTCGGTGTTGATCATGCCGAGGCAGTTCGGTCCGAGCACCCGCATGCCGTTGGCGCGCGCCAGCTCGACGACCTCACGCTGCCGGGCGCGGCCCTCCTCGCCGGCGTCGGCGAAACCGGAGGAGACGACGACCAGGCCCTTGGCGCTCTTGGCTGCCGCATGCTCGACCACGTCGGGCACCGCCTCGGGCGGGACGGCCACGATCACCAGGTCGACGTCAGCGGGTACGGCCGCCAGCGTCGGGAAGGCGGGCACGCCCGCGATGGCCGGCGCCTCCGGGTTCACCGCGTAGACCGGGCCGGTGTAGCCGCCGGCGACGAGGTTGCAGACCAGCGCCTGGCCGATCTTGTCCCGCCGGCGGCTGGCGCCGACGACAGCCACCGACCTGGGGGTGAGCAGCCGGGTGATCGACATCGCCTCGGCGCGGTGCTCGCGCGCCTCGAGCACGGCAAGCGACTGCTCGGTGGGGTCGATGTCGAACTCGACGTGCAGCACGCCGTCCTCGTAGGTGGGGTGCACGCTGTAGCCGGCGTCGGTGAACACCTGGATCATGCGCCGGTTGCCGGGCAGCACGTCGGCCACGAAGTGGCTCACCCCGCGCTCGCGGGCTGCCTGCGCCAGGTGCTCGAGCAGCACGCTGCCGAGCCCGCGTCCGTGGTGGGCGTCCTCGACCAGGAAGGCGACCTCCGCCTCGGTGCCGCCGCGACCCACCCGGTCGTAGCGGCCGACCCCGATCATCTCCGCGCCGACCGTGACGATGAACGCGACCCGGTCGTCGTGGTCGACGGTGGTGTAGTTGTGCACGTCGCGCTCGCTGAGCACCGGGCGCGGGGCGAAGAACCGGTAGTACTTGGACTCGTCGCTGACCCGGGCGTAGAACGCGACGAGCAGGTCGGCGTCCTGCGGCGTGATGGGCCGGATGTGCGCGGTCGCGCCGTCCGCGAGCACGATGTCGGCCTCCCAGTGGGCGGGGTAGGCAGGGGTCTCGACCGGCGCCGTGGTCATGGGGGCAACCTAACCCGCGCCCACCCGCCCGGCCGCCGCAGCGACGCATCCCGCCTACCCTGTGTGCTGTGACGACGGTGACAGGGCCCGCGCAGGCGTCGGCCGATGGCGAGGACGTCGAGCGGCTCGCCGCGCCCCCCGCTCCCGACCGCGCGAGCGCACGAGCCGGCGTGGCCATGCTGGTACTCGCTGCGGTGGGCGTGCTGGCGTCGGTGGCGCTGACGATCGAGCGGCTGCTCGTGGCGATGGACCCCACCTACATCCCGTCCTGCAGCCTCAACCCGATCCTCACGTGCACCGCGGCGATGCTGTCCGAGCAGGGGTCGCTGTTCGGCCTCCCGAACCCCATCCTCGGCGTCGCGGGCTTCCCGGTGATGATGGCCACCGGTGCCGCTCTGCTGGCCGGGGCCCGGATGCGGGCCTGGTACTGGACCGGGGTGCTCGCTGGCGCCGCCCTGGGCGTGCTGTTCGTGCACTTCCTCGTCGCGACCAGCCTGTGGACCATCGAGGCTCTCTGCCCCTACTGCATGGTGGTGTGGGCCGCCACCATCCCCATGTTCGCGGTGGTGGCCAACCATGGCATCCCGCGCGGGGCGCTGGGCCGTCGCGCCGCGCAGAGCCAGCTGCTCGAAGACCTGCTGGCCCTTCGCTGGTGGCTGGTGGGCCTGTGGTTCGCCGTCTTGGTGGCCCTGGCACTCGTGACCTTCTGGGACTACTGGTCCACCCTGCTGTAGGGGCCCACCTGGCCACGGCTGCACCTGCGTGACCGACCCCCCGTTGGCGACGAGCTCGCGCCCTGTGCATCGGCGGGTCCAGTTCTCGGCCTCGCGACGAGACACCGTCGGCATCCGCCCGAGGACGCCGAGGAGGACCACGCGCACCTGTGCTTCCGCTCACCGCCAGTGCCGGCCGGCACCCGAGTCGGGCGCTCGGCCGCAGGTGTAGCCGCTCCCCGGCCGGAGCCGGGACGCGTGGTCCACGCTGGTCGAGCCACACTCGCGGGCCTTCGGCCCGCAGGCACCCTCGATGGCATCCCCCGCCATGATCCACGGCAACCCTGCCACTCCCCAGCAGTGATCCACGGGACGCCGGCACCGCCGGCGGTGGATTCGCTTCCGTCGATCACTCGCGCTCGGTGGCTCCGTTTCCGTGGATCACCGGGGCGCTGGGCGGACCCGGTCGGGCGGACCCGGTCCGGCGGGTGCCACGCCGTGAGTGGGCCACGCCGTGCGCGGGCATGCCGCCGGGTCGAGGGTCCCGCCGATACCTGCAGGCAGGGCGGTCGAGCCGGGCGCGCCGGGAGGCCGGCCCCTCAGCCGGTGAGGCGGGCCAGCAGCTCCCGCCGCAGCGGGGCGGTCTGGGCCTGGACGGACAGGAACAGCGCCCAGCGGGCGTAGAGCTGGGCCGGGTCGGTGCCCAGCATGGCCCTCCCTCCCCCGGCGACCACGGCGGCGGCGGACGCTTGCAGGCACAGCTCGATGCCTGCGGCCCGCAGCTGCAGCCGACGCTCCAGGTGCTCGAACGGGTCGGCCTCGTCCGCAAGCGCGTAGGCCTCCTGGCGCACCGCGGCCAGCCGGCCTGCAAGGCGCGCCGCGGCCTCGCGAGCGGCATCGTCGCGGCTGGTGGCGAGCAGTCGCAGCGTCGCCTCGGCGGCTCCGACCACGCCCGGGCCCAGGTTGGCCGTCTTCGCCTCGTCGTGTCGGCGCCACTGCTCGAGTGGCTCCACCGCGAGCACGCCGTCGTCCCCCACGACGAGGTCGCGCAGCTCGAGGGGCACCGTGCGGGCTCCGGTGAGAGCCGCGGTCTGCACGGGGGGCCCCGGGCGCAGGAACGGTGATGCCTCCGCCGGCACCAGGGCGAACACCACCTCCCCACGGTCGGACGCGGCGCCGACGACAGCGACGTCGTTGACGCCCCAGCCCGTGTACCACGGTGCCGTGCCCGCCAGCTGCCAGCCGCCGGGCACCCGGGCGGCCCGCACCGGCCGGTCCGGCCAGCGGCGCAGGTGCGAGAACGCGACCCCGGCGATGGTGGTGCCCGAGGCGAGCAGCGGCTCGAGCCGCTCGCGCGCCTCGGGCGGTCCGTCGTGCACCAGCCGCAGCGGCGTGTGGTGCTGAGCCTGCACGAACCAGGTGGCCAGACAGCCTCCGGCCAGAACCTCCTGGGCCCGACGCCGGTCAGCCGCGGGGACGGCCGGGTCCACCGACGCCCCGAAGATGCCCGTCGGCGCGAGCGCGTCCAGGTGGCTGCGCGGGACTGCCTCGGCGTCCACCCGCAGCGCTGCAGGGGCGATCACGTCGTCGATCACCCGGGTGACGCTCTCGACCAGGTCGCTGGGCACGCCTGCCACGTTATCGGCGGCACTGCGGCCAGAATGCACCCGTGCCGCGCCGGTCCCCCCCGCCCCCCGACGAGCCCGTCGTCGAGCGCATCACCGACATCGACGTCAGCGACGAGATGCGCGACTCGTTCCTCGAGTACGCCTACTCGGTCATCTACTCGCGAGCCATCCCCGACGCCCGGGACGGGCTCAAGCCGGTGCAGCGCCGCATCCTCTACACGATGGCCGACATGGGGCTGCGGCCCGATCGCGGCCACGTCAAGTGCGCCCGCGTCGTGGGCGAGGTGATGGGCCGGCTGCACCCGCACGGCGACTCGGCCATCTACGAGGCCATGGTGCGCATGGCCCAACCCTGGGCCATGCGAGTGGCCCTCGTCGACGGCCACGGCAACTTCGGGTCCCCGGACGACGGGCCGGCTGCCTACCGATACACCGAGGCGCGGCTCGCCGCACCGGCCATGCTGCTCACCGACTCGATCGACGAGGACGTCGTCGACCTCGTGCCCAACTACGACGGCCGGGAGACCCAGCCGTCGGTACTGCCGGCCGCCTACCCGAACCTGCTGGTCAACGGCGCGTCCGGGATCGCCGTCGGGATGGCCACCAACATGGCGCCGCACAACCTCGGCGAGGTGGTCGCCGCCGCGCGGTACCTGCTCGACCACCCCGAGGCCAGCACCGACGACCTCATGCGGTTCGTGCCGGGTCCCGACCTGCCGACCGGCGGCAAGATCGTGGGGCTGGAGGGCATCCGGGACGCCTACCGCACCGGCCGCGGCACCTTCCGCACCCGCGCGACCGTGCGGGTCGAGAACGTCACCGCCCGCAAGAAGGGCCTCGTGGTCACCGAGCTGCCCTACACCGTCGGCCCCGAGCAGGTGCGCGAGAGGATCGCCCAGCTGGTCCGGTCGAAGAAGGTCCAGGGCATCCTCGACGTCGAGGACTACACCGACCGCGCCAGCGGCCTGCGGCTGGTGATCGAGATCAAGAGCGGCTTCGTGCCCGAGGCCGTCCTCGAGCAGCTGTTCCGGCTCACGCCGCTGGAGACCACGTTCGGCATCAACAACGTGGCCCTGGTGGACGGGCAGCCGCGCACGCTCGGGCTGCGCGAGCTGCTGGAGGTCTACCTGGCCCACCGCCTCGAGGTGGTGCGCCGCCGCTCGGAGTTCCGCCGGGCCCGCCGCGCCGACCGGCTGCATCTGGTGGACGGGCTGCTGGTTGCGCTGCTGGACATCGACGAGGTGATCGCGGTCATCCGTACCAGCGACGACGCCGCGGCGGCCAAGCAGCGGCTGATGGCGGTGTTCGACCTGTCGGAGGTGCAGGCGCAGTACATCCTCGACACGCCGCTGCGCAGGCTCACCAAGTACGACCGGCTCTCGCTGGAGGCCGAGGCCGACACGCTGCGGGCCGAGATCGCCCGCCTCACCGAGATCCTCGACAACGCGGCCGAGCTGCGCCGGGTGGTCGGCGAGGAGCTCGCCGAGGTGGCCCGCGTGCACGGCACGCCGCGGCGCACGGTGCTGCTCGAGTCGTCGGCGGCGCCGGTCCAGGTCACCGCCCGGGCGGCGCTCGTCACCCCTCTCGAGGTGAGCGACGACCCCTGCTGGGTGCTGCTGAGCTCCACCGGGCTGCTCGCGCGAACGGCCGACCACGCACCGCTGTCCAGCGACGGCAGCAGGGCCAGCCACGACGTGCTCGTGTCGGTCGTGCCGGCGACGGCACGCGGCGAGGTCGGCGTCGTGACGAGCGCCGGCCGGGTGCTGCGCCTCGGTGTGCTCGACCTGCCGTCCATCCCGACGACAGCGGCAGGGCCGACGCTGTCCGGCGCGGCGCCGGTCAGCGAGTACCTCGCGCTGGAGCGGGGCGAGCGGGTGCTGGCCCTGACCACGCTGCGCAGCGCCTCGCCGGGGCTGGCGCTGGGCACCCGTCGCGGGGTGGTCAAGCGGGTCAACCCCGAGCACCTGACCAGCAGGGACTCCTGGGACGTCATCCGCCTCGATGACGGGGACGAGGTCGTGGGCGCCGCCGAGCTGAGCACGGGTGAGGAGACGCTGGTCTTCGTCAGCTCCGACGCGCAGCTGCTGCACTTCTCGGCCTCGGCCGTGCGGCCGCAGGGCCGCTCCGGCGGCGGCATGGCCGGCATCCGGCTCGGCGCCGGCGCCGACGTGGTGTTCTTCGGTGCCGTCGCACCCGAGGCGAACGCCGTCGTGGTCACGGTCGCCGGCTCGGCGGGCGCCCTTCCCGGCACCGAGGCCGGCTCGGTCAAGATGACCGACGTCGGCCTCTACCCCGGCAAGGGCCGCGGCACCGGCGGGGTCCGCTGCCACCGGTTCTTGCGCGGGGAGGACGTGCTGCGCCTGGCGTGGGTCGGTCCGACCCCCGCCCGCGCCGCCGCCGCCACCGGCGTCCCCGTGCCGCTACCCGCGGCCAACGACAAGCGCGACGGCTCGGGCGTGCCGGCACAGGGCATCATCGACGGCGTCGGCGCCGGCCCTGTGGCGCTCGCCTCAGCCTGACCGGAATCCCGCCCTGCGGACCAGAAGCGCTGGACGTGAATCGAATGTCACACGCATGCTAGGCGGCGGCACCGCCAGGGACGCGGCACCGAAGGGGGCGCTCGTGGAACGTGAGGTCGACCGGCCCGTCATCAGCAGACGCAGCTTCATCCGTGCCGCTGGTGCACTCGGGCTGGGCTTCGTGCTCGTCGGGTGCTCCTCCGACGGCGGCTCGCAGACGGTCGGCGCGGTACCGGGGGGTGACCTCGACCTCTCCAAGGTGGACCGCTTCGTGACGCCGGTGCTGATCCCCCCCGTGATGCCGCGCGCCGGCCTCGTCCGGCGCCAAGGCGCCCCTCCGATCGACTACTACGAGATCTCGATGCGCCAGCTCGAGCAGCAGGTGCTTCCCGAGGGCCTGCCCAGGACGACCGTGTGGGGCTACGGCCCGGTCGCAGCATCGCCTGACCTGCACAACGCTCCATCGCTGACGATCGAGGCGCGCCGGGGGCGCCCTGTTCGGGTGAAATGGGTCAACGACCTGGTGAGTGAGGACGGCGCTGCGCTGCCGCACCTGCTGCCCGTCGACCCCACCCTGCACTGGGCCAACCCTCCCGGCGGCGATGCTGCCCGCGACACCCGCCCCACGTTCGAGCAGACGCCGGGTGCATACACCGGGCCTGTGCCGATCGTCACGCACGTGCACGGGGCCGTGGCGGTCGGCGACGAGAGCGACGGGTACGCGGAGGCTTGGTTCCTGCCCGACGCGACCGACATCCCCGACGACTACGCCACCGTGGGAACCTGGTACGACTTCTTCGCCGCGAAGGCCGAGAACGCGTTCGGCGTGCCGTGGGGCCCGGGGTTCAGCGTCTCGCAGTACCCGAACGGGGAGCGCGCCGGCACGAAGTGGTACCACGACCACACGCTCGGCATGACCCGGCTCAACGTCTACGCCGGACCCGCCGGCTTCTACCTGCTGCGCGAGGACGACGCCGACGGCGCCCTCGACGGCCGCAGCGGCAAGCCCGCGCGCCTCCCGGGCCCGGCCCCGCAGGCCGGGGACGAGCCGGGCGTGCCGTACCGGGAGATCCCGCTGGCGATCCAGGACCGTGCCTTCAACGCCGACGGCTCCCTGTTCTACCCCGACTCGCGGGCCTACTTCGACGGGATCGTGGGGCCGTACCTCCCGTTGGGTGGCGACGGTCACGACGAGGGCCACGGCGGCGACCTACCCATGTCCGAAGGCTTCTCCCCCATCTGGAACCCCGAGTTCTTCGGCAACACGATCATCGTCAACGGGCGCACCTGGCCCTTCTTGGAGGTAGAGCAGGTGCGTTACCGGCTACGGCTGCTGAACGGCTGCCAGTCCCGTTTCCTCATCCTCGACTTCAGCGACATCCCTGATGTGCAGGTGTGGCAGATCGGCAACGACGGCGGGCTCCTCGACGCGCCGGTGCACATCACGGCGGACGCCCGCAACCGCGTGCTGCTCGCACCAGCGGAGCGTGCCGACGTGATCGTGGACTTCCAACGGGTGCCGCCTGGCCAGCACGAGCTGCGCAACCTCGGGCCGGACGAGCCGTTCGGGGGCGGTGAGCCCGGCGATGACTTCCCCCCCGCCGACCCGCAGACCACCGGCCAGGTGATGGCCTTCCGCGTGACACGGCCTCGCGGGCCGGACCGGTCCACCCCGCCCCAGCACCTGCAGCTGCCCGTCGAGCCGGCGATGCCGGATGCGTCCCTGACTCGCCCATTGGCGCTCATGGAGATCATGGGAATGGGTGAGGACGAAGACGGGGAGCCTGTCGACGGCCCCACCGAGGCGGTGCTCGGTCAGGTGGTGGACAACGAGCCGCAGGCGCTCGAGTGGATGAGTCCGGTGACCGAGAACCCGATGGCCGGCGACACCGAGATCTGGGAGTTCTACAACACCACCGCCGACGCCCACCCCATGCACATCCACGAGGTGATCTTCCAGGTCGTGGAGCGTGAGGGGCTGGTGCTCGAGGACGACGGGGAGACCCCGGTGCGGCCGCTCGAGCCCGACGGCCAGGTGAGGCCGCCCGAGCCGTGGGAGTCGGGTCGAAAGGACACCGTGATCGCCTACCCGGGCCAGGTGACGAGGGTGCAGGCCACGTTCGGCACCGCCGGCCAGTACGTGTGGCACTGCCACATCGTCGAGCACGAGGACAACGAGATGATGCGACCGTTCCGAGTGGGACCGGAGCAGCCGGGACAGCCGATGCCGGACGGCGGCATGTAGCTCAGGCGTCGATGCGGGCGAGGTCGAGCGCCGCGGCGCCGTCCACGATGAAGTCACGGCGGGGCGCGACGTCGCTGCCCATGAGCAGCTCGAACACGGCCTCCGCGCCTGCGGCGTCGGTCGTGGTGATGCGGCGGAGCAGCCGGCGGCGGGGGTCCATGGTGGTCTCCGCGAGCTGGTCGGCGTCCATCTCGCCCAGGCCCTTGTACCGCTGCACCGGGTCCTTCCAGCGCCGCCCTTTCTTCTCCAGCTCGCGGATGACCCGGGCGAGCTCGGTGTCGGAGTAGGTGTAGACGTAGCGCTCCTGGCCCTTGCCGGGGTTGGTCAGCTCCAGCCGGTGCAGCGGCGGGACCGCCGCGTACAGCCGTCCCTGCTCGACCAGCGGGCGCAGGTAACGGAAGAACAGCGTGATGAGCAGCGTGCGGATGTGGGAGCCGTCGACATCCGCGTCGGTCATGATCACGATCTTGCCGTAACGGGCGAGGTCGAGGTCGAACGAGCGCCCCGAGCCGGCCCCCACCACCTGGATGATCGCCGCGCACTCGGCGTTGGAGAGCATGTCGACGACGGACGCCTTCTGGACGTTGAGGATCTTGCCCCGGATCGGCAGCAGCGCCTGGAACTCCGAGTCGCGGGCCAGCTTGGCCGTGCCCAGCGCGGAGTCGCCCTCGACGATGAACAGCTCGGTGCGTGCCACCTCGTCGGAGCGGCAGTCGACGAGCTTGGCCGGCAGCGCGGAGGTCTCCAACGCGTTCTTGCGCCGCACCGTCTCCTTGTGCAGACGGGCCGCGACACGGGTCTTCGCGGCGCTGACCACCTTCTCCAGCACCAGCGCGGCCGCCTGCTTGTCCCCCCGCGGTGGGGTGGTGAGCCAGCGACGCAGCTCGGCGTCGACCACGCGGGCGACGATGCCGCGGACAGCGGCGGTGCCCAGGACCTCCTTGGTCTGGCCCTCGAACTGCGGCTCGGCCAGGCGCACCGACACGACCGCGGTGAGGCCCTCGAGTACGTCGTCCTTCTCCAGCTTGACGTCGCCGGACTTCAGCCGCCGCGCGTTGGCCTTCACCTGCTCGCGCAGCGCCTTGAGCAGGCCCTGCTCGAACCCGGCGAGGTGGGTGCCGCCTTTGGGGGTGGCGATGATGTTGACGAACGAGCGCACCTCGTCGTCGTAGCCCTCACCCCAGCGCAGGGCCACGTCGACACCGCACTCCCGGTCCACCTCGCGCGGAGCCAGCTGACCTTGCTCGTCGAGCACGGGGACGGTCTCGGTGAAGGTGCCCGTGCCGGTCAGCCGCAGCACCGGCGTCACCGCCTGGCCGTCGGCCAGGAACTCCACGTACTCCGCGATGCCGCCGGAGTGCTCGAACACCTCGTGCACCGGCTGGTCGCCGCGCAGGTCCGACAGCTGGACAGCCAGGCCGGGCACCAGGTACGAGGTCTGCCGTGCCCGGGTCACGAGCTCGTCGAAGGTCACCGCCGCCTCGGGCAGGAAGATCTGGTGATCGACCCAGAAGCGCACCCGGGTGCCGGTCACGCCGCGTCGGACCTTGCCGACCACCGCCAGGTCGGACGACTCGACGAACGCGTCGAAGGGGGCAGCCGGCGACGGCCCGCCCCGTCCGTCGTGGAAGGTGCCCGGCTCTCCCCGCCGGAACGACATGACGTGGGTCTTGCCTGCCCGGTCGACCTCGACGTCCAGCCGGGAGGACAGGGCGTTGACGACGCTGGCGCCGACGCCGTGCAGGCCGCCGGAGGCGCCGTAGGAGCCGCCGCCGAACTTGCCCCCCGCGTGCAGCCGGGTGAACACCAGCTCGACGCCGGTCAGGCCCGTCCGCGGCTCGACGTCGACGGGGATGCCCCGGCCGTCGTCGCGCACCTCGATCGAGCCGTCGGCATGCAGCGTCACCTCGATGCGGGTGCAGTGGCCGGCCAACGCCTCGTCCACGGCGTTGTCGATGATCTCCCAGACGCAGTGCATGAGACCCCGGGAGTCGGTGGACCCGATGTACATCCCGGGCCGCTTCCGGACTGCTTCGAGGCCCTCGAGCACCGACAGGTGCCGAGCGGTGTAGCTGCGCTCGGCCGAGGGGCTGGTCACGCACTCAGGCTACGTGCCGGCGCCGACACAACGACGGACCCGGCTCCCGGCCCGACCCGTGTCGCCGTCCCTTCGCCGTGAGCGAACCGCACCGGCTGTGACAGGCCGGAACAGCCGGGGCATGGTCTGATGTTCTACGAAGCGAGAGCCCGGTCCCCTGGTACGAGGAGAGCTGACCCCATGACCACCGCCGTCGCCGTCCCCACGATCTCGGCGCTGGACCGCTGCGATCGCTGCGGTGCCCAGGCGTACGTCCGGGTCACCCTCGTCACCGGCGGGGACCTGTTCTTCTGCGCGCACCACGCGCGCAAGCACGCCGAGGTGCTGCGGCCGATGGCGTCGGAGTGGGTGGACGAGACCGACCGTCTCGACACCGCCGCCTCGACCCGCTGAGAACCTCTTGGACGCGCTGACGCTGATCGTCGGCGTCGCCATCCTCGGCGGCCTGGTCGGCACCCTGCTCGTCGTCCTGCCGGGCATCCTCGTCGTCTGGGGTGCGGTGCTGGCATGGGCGCTGCTCGATGACAACCCGTGGCGGTGGGCGGTGCTCGCGCTGGCCACAGCGCTGCTCGCTGCCGCCACGGTGCTCAAGTACCTGCTGCCCGGACGACACCTGTCGGAGTCGGGCGTGCCGGGCTGGTCGATCGCCGTTGCCGGTGCTGCGGGTGTCGTCGGCTTCTTCGTCATCCCCGTCGTGGGGTTCTTCGTCGGGTTCGTGCTCGGTCTGCTCGGCGTCGAGATCGCCCGCCTCAAGGACGTCTCCGTCGCCTGGCCGGCCACCCGCACGGCGCTGGTGGCGGTGGGGCTCTCGGTGGCGATCGAGCTGTTCGCGGGCCTTCTGATGGGGGCGACCTGGCTCACCGCCGTCCTCCTGGCCTGACTCGGCTGCGCCGGGCCCGGTCCTGGCGCATGGCCGCACCGGTGGCGTCGGTCTCCACATGCCGGCAGCCCGGGTCGATCGCGGCTAGCTGAGCACGTCCTTGGTGGTCAGCCGAGCCCAGGCCAGCGCGAGGAAGACGGCCACCCAGCCGGCTTGGAGCCGCAGGTTCTCCAGCGTCGACTCCCACACCACCGGTGTGCGCAGCAGGTCGGCGAACCCGAGCCAGGTGTCGGTGAGCAGCCATGGGTGAAGCCAGTCCAGCTGCGAGAGCCCGCCCAGGATCTGCGCGGCGACGGCCAGCACCACGGTTGCGGCCATCGCCCCCACTGGTACGTCGGTCAGCGTCGAGACGAACAGCCCGAAGGCGGCGAGGCCCAGCATGGCCACGCCGATGTACACCGCCAGCAGCGCCACCCGTAGGACCACGTCCCAGCGGTCCAGGATCCCCCCGGAGAGGCTCGCGGCGTCTCCGAAGCCGAACAAGGCCGTGCCCACCACCAACCCCACCAGCGCCATCGCAGCAGGCGCGGCGAAGCAGAAGGCAGCCACCGCGGCGACCTTCACCACCAGCAGCCGGGTGCGTCCGGCCGGGGCCAGCAGCAGGTAGCGCAGGGTCCCCTGGCCGGCCTCACCCGCGATGGCGTCGCCGGCGACGACGGCGACGGTCACCGGCAGGAAGAACGGGACGGCGACGACCAGCGAGGCGGCCGCGACGAAGGCGCCCGACTGGGTCACCTGGTCGAGGAATGGCGGGCCCTCCCCCGGCCCGGGCGGGGTGGACGACACCTCGACGGCCACCGCGACGAGCACGGGGATGGCGACCAGGGCCAGCAGCAGCGCCAGGGTGCGACGCCGGCGGAAGAGCAGCCGTAGCTCCGAGCGCAGCAGCCGCCCTCCCGGCACCCGCACCTCAGCCGGCGACATCGAAGCCCTCCCCAGTGAGGGCGACGAAGCGGTCCTCCAGGCTGGTGGTCGACACGACGAAGCCCCGCAGCCGGACCCCTTGCACCACCAGCGCGGAGGCGACCTGCTCCACCGGACGGTCGTCGAGGGTGGCGACGACCGTGCCCGGGTCGGGCCGGTGCACGTCGACCAGGCCGAGGCCGGCCAGCACCGCCTCGGCGTCGGCGAGGTCGGGCGTGCTGACCCGTACGGTGCGCCCGGACTCGGCGCGGAACTCCTCCAGGGTTCCCTGGGCGATCAGCCGGCCGCGGCTCATCACGCCGACGTGGCTGCAGATCTGCTCCACCTCGGCGAGCAGGTGGCTGGACACGAGCACGGTGGTGCCGTCGTCAGCAAGCGAGCGCACCAGCGCCCGCACCTCCCGGGTTCCCTGCGGGTCCAGGCCGTTGGTGGGCTCGTCGAGGACGAGCAGCGACCGCGGCCGCAGCAGCGCCCCGGCGATGCCCAGCCGCTGCTTCATCCCCAGCGAGTAGGCCTTGGCCTTCTTGCCCGCCGCCGCGGTGAGCCCCACCCGCTCGAGCGCCGTCCAGACCCGATGGGTGCGGGTGCGCGGGTCGATGCTGCGGTCCGCGGCGTCCAGGCGAGCCAGGTTGGCCGCACCCGACAGGTACGGGTAGAACGCCGGCCCCTCCACCAGGGCCCCGATCTGCGGCAGCGCGTCGCCCAGGCTGTCCGGCACAGCGTGGCCGAGCACCTGCGCCGTCCCGCCGTCGGCCGCGGCCAGCCCCAGCAGCATGCGCAGCGTCGTGGTCTTGCCCGAGCCGTTGGGCCCGAGGAAGCCGTACACCGCGCCGGTGGGGACGGCCAGGTCGACGCCGTCGACGACGGTCTGCGACCCGAAGCGCTTGGTGAGTCCGGAGGAGACGACGGCGAGGTCAGCCACCGGCCGCGGCCACGAGCACCTCGGGGGTGACCGCGCCGGCCAGCACGCGTCCGTCGTCGGTGACCAGCACGCTGAGCAGGGTGGTCGTGACGACCTGACCCCCGGCCACCGGACGGGCCACTCCCGGCGGCAGGGCCTGGGTCAGCTCGCTGCCGGCGCCACTGGCGGCGGGCACGACGACCACGCTCGTCCAGCCTTCACCGACGACCTGCGGGCGAGCCTGCTCGGGCTTGTCCGCGGGCGGCTCGGACGGCGTGGACGGCAGCTCGGCCTGCTCGACCGTGCTGCCCGGCGGCGGCGTGAAGGTGAACACGTCGGCCGGTGGAGGCGTCGGGTCGAACGAGGTGTAGCCGATGTCGACGGCGGGCTCACCCGCACCGACGGCGCTGACCTGCACCCTCAGCACCGCGCCTGTCGCGGCGTCGACGGCCAGAGCGGCACGCCCGACCAGCGTGCCGGGCTGGTTCGGCGTCAGCACGAGCTCGTAGGCCTCTCGGCCGGCGACGACGGTCGGCTCGCCGGCCGTGACCGAGGTGGTAGGGCCCAGGGTGTCCAGCACCCAGCGGGCCGCCTCGGCCGGGTCGACCGGGCCGTCGGCCAGCCACGGGGCCGGCTGCTCGGCGGAGCCGTCCGGCTCGGGCAGCACCACCTCGGTCGCGGTGGCGGTGGCGGAGTCCCACGCCCACACCTGGTCGCCGTCGCGCACGAGGGTCCTCTCGCCCATCATGCCGCTGACCGACACCCGCTGGCGCTCGTCGCCGTCCTTCCACACGCGAACGGTGCGCTCGCCCGAGTCGGGCGGACCGCCCTGCTGGCCGTCGGCGGCATCCAGCAGCGCACTGGGGATGCCCAGCTCGGTGCGCACGAGCGCGGTGCCGGAGAATGCCTCGAGGTCGCCCTGCTGGGCGAGCACCAGCACTTCCTGCGGCGTCTTGGCCGGCAGGTCGGCGGATGCGCCCGGTGCCAGCGCGCCCACGGCGATGGCGCCGACCACTGCCGCAGGGACCAGCCACCGTCGCACCGCTGCCATGCGGCGATGGTACGTCGCACGACCGCCGAGCGCCGCCGCGCAGCGGTGGGCCTCCCCGCTTCGCCGCGATCTTGGAGAAGCCGGCCCCGTTCTCGGCGTGTCGTCGGCGTGTCCTCCAAGATCACCGGGCGCAGGGAGCTGGGCGCAGGGAGCTGGGCGCGGGGAGCGGGGCCGGCTACACCGGCTCGAAGCGGGCGGTGAAGTGCCGCAGCTGCGCCGGCTCGGTGACGATGCGGTAGCCCGGCAGGTCCTCGGCGTGGTCGGCGACGTGCCGGCACACCTCGATCACGTAGTCGATGTGGCTCTGGGTGTAGGTGCGGCGAGGGATGGCCAGCCGCACGAGGTCCATCGCCGCCGGCTGCTCGGACCCGTCGGGCCGCCGCCCGAACATGACCGTGCCGATCTCGCAGCCTCGCACCCCGCCGGCGACGTACAGCGCGACCGCCACCGCCTGCCCGGGGTACTGCAGCGGCGACAGGTGCGGGGCCAGCGCGCGGGCGTCCAGGTACACCGCGTGCCCCCCGATGGGCTGCACGACCGGGATGCCCGCGTCCGCCAGCGCCTCGCCCAGGTAGGCCGTCGACCGGATGCGGTAGCGCAGGTAGTCGTGCTGGACGGCCTCCCGCAGACCCTGCGCCAGCGCCTCGAGGTCACGTCCGGCGAGCCCTCCGTAGGTCGGGAAGCCCTCGGTGAGGATGAGCAGGGCCCGGCACTGCTCGGCGAGGGCGTCGTCGTCCAGCGCCAGCCAGCCGCCGATGTTGCCGAGCGGGTCCTTCTTCGCGCTCATCGTCATGCCGTCGGCCAGCGAGGCCATCTCGCGCACGATGTCGACGACGTCGCGGTGGCCCTGGCCCTGCTCGCGCTCCCGGATGAACCAGGCGTTCTCCGCGAACCGGCACGCGTCCAGGAACAGCGGCACCCCGTGCGCGTCGCAGACCTCGCGTACCGCGTGCAGGTTGGCCAGGCTCACCGGCTGGCCACCGCCGGAGTTGTTGGTGACCGTCATCATCACCAGCGGCACGTCGTCGCGGCGCTCGGTGAGCACAGCGTCGAGCCGCTCGACGTCCATGTCGCCCTTGAACGGGTGCCGGCTGGAGGGGTCCAGCCCCTCGGCGATGACGAGGTCGACCGCCTCCGCTCCGGTGAACTCGACGTTGGCCCGGGTGGTGTCGAAGTGGGTGTTGTTCGGCACCACCTTGCCGGGGCCGCCCAGCACCGAGAAGAGGATCTTCTCCGCGGCCCGGCCCTGGTGGGTGGGGATGACGTGGGCGAACGGGAACAGCGAGCGCACCGCGTCGCGGAAGACGAACCAGGACGGCGAGCCCGCGTACGACTCGTCCCCGTGCTGGATGGCGGCCCACTGGTCCCGGCTCATCGCCCCGGTGCCGGAGTCGGTGAGCAGGTCGACGAGCACGTCGCTGGCGCGCAGCCCGAACAGGTTGTAGCCGGCGGCCAGCACAGCCTCGGCACGCTCGGCCTCCGTCGTCATCCGCAGCGGCTCGACGGAGTGGATGCGGAACGGCTCGATGATGGTCCGGAACTGCGGCATGGGAGCCATCCTGCCGCGATACTGCCGTCATGGACCTGTGGCCGGGCCAACCTCGTCCCCTCGGGCTGCGTTACGACGGCACCGGCGCCACCGTCGCGGTGTACGCCCCGCACGCCGACGCCGTGCAGCTGTGCCTGTTCTCCCCCGACGGCGCGGCCGGTGCCGACCCCACCGAGGTGCGCTTCGAGCTGCCCGAGCGCACCGGCCCGGTGCACCACGGCTACCTGCGCCTGGTCGAGCCCGGCACCCGCTACGGGTTCCGGGTGCACGGGCCTTGGGACCCGCGGCGCGGCCTGCAGCACAACCCGGCCAAGCTGCAGCTGGACCCCTACGCGCTGGCCATCGAGGGCGGCATCACGCCCCACCCGGCGCTGGCCATCGCCCATCCGGACCTGTCGCCCCAGCCCGACGACAACGCGCCGTTCGTACCGCGATCGGTGGTCGTGAACCCCTTCTTCGACTGGGACGGCGACAGGCCTCCGCACACCCCGGTGGACGAGACGGTCGTCTACGAGGCCCACGTCAAGGGCTTCACCGCCCGCTGGCCCGGGCTCGACCCGGCGCTGCGGGGCACCTACGCGGCGTTCACCGAGCCGGCAGTGCTCAACCACCTGCGCCGGCTCGGCGTCACCGCGGTCGAGCTGCTGCCGGTGCACCACAAGATCCACGATCCCTTCCTGCAGGGCCGCGGCCTGCGCAACTACTGGGGCTACCAGACCATCGGCTACTTCGCCCCGCACGACGAGTACGCCGCGCTCGGCCGCCGCGGCCAGCAGGTGCAGGAGTTCCGCCGGATGGTGCAGGCACTGCACCGGGCAGGTCTCGAGGTGATCCTCGACGTGGTGTTCAACCACACCGCCGAGGGCGGCTTCCTCGGTCCGGCCCTGGCCTTCCGTGGCTTCTCCGGCGGCCACTACCACGCGCTGCCGGACGACGCGACCCACTACCTCGACTACACCGGCTGCGGCAACAGCCTCGACCTGGACAACCCGTTCGTGCTGCAGCTGGTGATGGACTCGCTGCGCTACTGGGTCACCGAGATGCACGTGGACGGCTTCCGCTTCGACCTCGCAGTCACGCTGTCGCGCGACGACGGGGCGCCGGAGCGTTCCTCGGTGTTCTTCGACGTGGTGCAGCAGGACCCGGTGGTCAGTCAGGTGAAGCTCATCGCCGAGCCCTGGGACATCGGCGGAGGCGGCTACCAGGTCGGCAACTTCCCGTGGCAGTGGGCGGAGTGGAACGGCAAGTTCCGCGACTGCGTGCGCGACCTGTGGCGATCGGTGCCCGGGACGCTGCCGGAGGCGGCCACCCGGCTCACCGGGTCGTCCGACCTGTACGGCGACGACGGCCGGCGGCCCTTCGCCAGCGTCAACTTCGTCACCGCCCACGACGGGTTCACGCTGCGCGACCTCGTCAGCTACAACTCCAAGCGCAACGAGGCCAACGGTGAGGGAAACCGCGACGGGGAGAGCCACAACCGCTCCTGGAACTGCGGGGTGGACGGCCCCACCGACGACCCCGCCGTACTGGCGCTGCGGGCCCGCCAGCAGCGCAACCTGCTGGCCACCCTGCTGCTGGCGCAGGGCATCCCGATGCTGCTGTCGGGCGACGAGATCGGGCACAGCCAGAGCGGTAACAACAACGTGTACTGCCACGACGACGAGCTGGCCTGGCTGGACTGGGAGGGCGCCGACCAGGCCCTGTTGTCCTTCACCCGTCGCGTGGTCGACATGCGTGCCCAGCACGGGGTGTTCCGCCGACGGCACTTCCTGTCCGGTCAGACCGCCAACGGCCACGGCCTGCCCGACGCCGCCTGGTTCACCGCCGAGGGCGGGCCGATGACCGACGCCGACTGGAACGACCCCCAGCGGCTGTCGGTGGGCGTCTTCCTCAACGGCGACGTGGTCGGCCGGCGCACGCGACACGGCGAGAGGCCCCCGAGCGCCTCGTTCTACCTGTGCCTGCACCCGCACTGGCAGGACGCCACGTTCCTGCTGCCGGGGCCCGCCTACGGCGGGACCTGGGAGGTGGTTCTCGACACCGCCGCCGACGACGCGCCCCCGGCCGCCTTCGGCGCCGGCGCCGCGGTACCCGTGCTCGCCCGCTCGTTCGTGCTGCTGACCCGCACGTCGCCTCCGGAAGGACCATCATGACCGAATCGCCGCTGGTGTCGCACCGACCCGAATGGGCGGCCCTGGACGACCATGCCGCCCGCACCCGGGACGTGCACCTGCGCACGCTGTTCGCCGACGACCCCGGCCGGGGCGAGCGGCTGACGCTGCAGGCGGCGGGGCTGTACGTGGACTACTCCAAGCACCGGGTGACCGACGAGACGATGCGGCTGCTGCTCGACCTCGCCCGGTCCGTGGACCTGCCGGGAGCTCGCGACCGGATGCTGCGCGGTGAGAAGGTGAACACGACCGAGGGACGGGCCGTGCTGCACACCGCGTTGCGCGCCCCCCGTGGCACGGTCGTCGAGGTGGACGGGCACGACGTCGTCCCCGACGTGCACGCGGTGCTGGACGCGATGGGCACCTTCGCCACCACCGTGCGCGAGCGTCGCCGCCTCGGCGCCACCGGCCGTCCGCTCACCACCGTGGTCAACATCGGCATCGGCGGATCCGACCTCGGCCCGGCCATGGCCGTGCTCGCCCTCACCCCGTACGTCGACCCGGACCTGTCGGTGCGCTTCGTCTCCAACGTGGACGGGGACGACATGGCCGAGACGCTGAAGGCCTGCGACCCCCAGACCACGCTGTTCGTCGTCGCGAGCAAGACCTTCACGACGCTGGAGACGATGACCAACGCCGGCAGTGCCCGGGCCTGGCTGGTCGACGCCCTCGGCGAGGACGCGGTGGCCGCGCACTTCGTCGCCGTGTCCACCGCCGCCGACAAGGTCGCCGCGTTCGGCATCGACCCGGCCGACATGTTCGGCTTCTGGGAGTGGGTCGGCGGCCGCTACTCGATGGACTCGGCCATCGGCCTGTCGCTGATGATCGCCATCGGCCCGCAGGGGTTCGGTGACCTGCTGGACGGCTTCGCCGCCATGGACGCCCACTTCGCCACCGCCCCGCTGGAGGCCAACGCGCCGGTCGTGCTCGGCCTGCTCGGGATCTGGTACCGCAACTTCCTCGGCGCCTGCAGCAAGGCGGTGCTGCCCTACAGCCAGTACCTCGACCGGTTCGCCGACTACCTGCAGCAGCTGGACATGGAGAGCAACGGCAAGTCGGTCACGCTGGCCGGGCAGCGGGTCGACTACGACACCGGCCCGATCGTCTGGGGCACCCCCGGCACCAACGGCCAGCACGCCTACTACCAGCTCATCCACCAAGGAACCGCGCTGATCCCGGCCGACTTCATCGGCTTCGTCCACCCCGGCAACGACCTCGGCGAGCACCACGACCTACTGATGGCCAACTTCTTCGCCCAGACCGAGGCGCTGGCCTTCGGTAAGACGCGCGAGGAGGTGGAGTCCGACGGCGTGCCCGGTCGCCTCGTGCCACACAAGGTGTTCGAGGGCAACCGGCCCACCACGACGATCCTCGCCGAGCGGCTCGACCCCTTCACCCTCGGAGCGCTCGTCGCGCTCTACGAGCACGTGGTCTTCGTGCAGGGAGTGGTGTGGGGGGTCAACTCCTTCGACCAGTGGGGGGTCGAGCTGGGCAAGGTGCTGGCCGGGCGGCTGGCCTCCGAGCTCACCGCGGCGGCACCGCCGTCCGCCGACGCCCACGACGCGTCCACCACGGCGCTGGTCCGCCGCTACCGCAGCCTGCGCGGACGCCACTGATCCCGGGCGGCGCCCGCGGGCTCATGCTCGAGGTGTGGAAGGCCTACCCCGGCGGTGACGACGCGTCCTCGCTCCTCGGCCAACGCTGACCGCTGACCGCTCGCGACGACCTCAGTGCGAAGCCAGCCAGGAGTCGTTGAACGTCTTCTCGGTGACGAAGTTGGCCCGCGTCTCGTCGAGCATGACGCCCTCGAGCTTCCCGCCCACGAGTGGCAGGCTGATCTTGATGTCGAAGTCGGCGTCCCACACCGTGCCGGCGCCAGAGGACCGCATGTCCATGGTGCCGGTGGTACCGCCGGGTACGTTCTTGACCGCGATGGTGATGTCGCAGTGCGCGCCGTCGCCGCTACGCGTCCATCGCTCGGTCTGGGTGACGTGGTTGGTCTCACCGATGATCTTCTTGGCGAACCCGGGCAGGTCGGCGGGTACCTCCCGCTGGGAGGTCACCGTCAGGGCGTCGTCGCCGACGTTGAACTGGTCGAAGCTGAGGTTGGTGGCGCCCATCGACTCGTACTTCTGCGTCCAGTAGTCGCGGTCGCTGATCATCGCCCACATGGCGTCCAGGTCGGCGTCGTACGGGTCGCTGTTGGTGAACTTCTTGGCCATCCGGTCTCCTCCCAGGGTCGTGGCTCGCGCTGGCGACTATGGCACGAGCCCGACAAGCTGGGCGTGCATCTGGCTGAATTCCTCCCCCAGCAGCTCGCCCAGCCGGTCCCCGTCGGGGACGAGGGTCCTGTCGACACCGAAGCCGACGGCGACCTTGCCGTTGTAGCTGAAGATGCAGATGGTCATCGGCTGGTCGCCCGAGCAGGGGGCCCAGCCGAGCACGCCGTCGACCTCGACGCCGGCCAGGGTCATCGGCCGCTGCGGTCCGGGCACGTTGGTGAGCACCCCCACCGCCTTGTCGGCGAAGAAGTTGGTCAGGACTGTGGCCAGGCCGTCCGGAGCCTGGGAGATGGTGCGCTGCACCCCGAAGGTGAGCAACGCCTCGTCGCTGTTCTTGATTCGCTCCATCCGCTCGTGCACCTCGGCCAGCCGAGCCCGCCGGTCGTCGATGCCCAGCGGCATCCGGAAGGCGACGAGGGCGAAGTAGTTGCCCAGGTCCTTGGGCAGCTCGGCATCGAAGGCCTTGATGCTCACCGGGATCATCCACAGCACCTCGTCGACGCCGTCGTCGCCGTGCTCACGCAGGTAGCGGGTGAGGGCGCCGGAGATGGCGGCCAGCAGGACGTCGTTGACGGTGGTGCCGGTCGCCCGTCGCACCGCCTTGACCTCGCCGAGGTCGAGCATCGGCGCGAAGTGGGCGCCCTTGTCGATGCCCGGCGTCCCGGTCCAGACCGTGTCGACGCTCGACCCGGCGAGGGCGAGCTTGGCGACGGTGGCGAGGTCGTTGACCACTCGGTTGCCCGGCGAGCTCACCACCTTGGCCAGGTCGGCGACCCGCTCGGGGTTGCGCAGGACGCTCAACCCGCCGCGGAACAGGTTGGTGCCCGACTCGCCGACCTTCGCCGCCGCGCCCAGCACGTCTCCGCCGAGAGCCGCCTGGACGGTGCCGACGGTCCCGCTCACAGCATCGGTCACGACCCCACTCACGCTCTCGGCCGACGACACCACGATGTCGGCGACTCCCCGGCCGACGTTCTTGGCCGCCGACGTGGCGACGGCGGCCGGTGTGGTCGAGCGGCGCAGCTTCTTGCCAACCTTCCTCGGCGCGGCGTCCGCGGACATGTCGCACATGCCGAGGGTCACCTGGACCAGACGCACGCCGTCGGCGATCGCGTGGTGGAAACGACCCATCACGGCCGATCCGACGTCGCCGTCGGGGAAGTGCACGCCGTCGACGAGGTGCAGCACCCACAGCGGACGGCTCTTGTCGAACGGGACGCTGCGCTGGGCCGAGACATACTGCTGCAGCTCCGGCAGGCCGCCGGCCTGCGAGACCGAGTGGCGCACCAGGTGCCGGGCGAGGTCGAAGTCGGGATCGTCCTCCCAGTACCAGCTGGAGCCCTCCTGCGTCGGGCGCCGGTGGAAGACCGGGAAGCGCTCCACCAGCCGCTCCTGCACCACCGCCTCCACCGCGTCCCAGTCGAGGGGCTGGCGGAACCACATGATGGTGTCGATCACCATGAGGCTGTTCGGCCGGTCCATCGTCAACCACAGCGCGTCCTGGACGCTCATCGCGGTGCGCTGCATCTGTCGTCCCCCTTGCTCCCGACGGTGCTACGTATCCAACCGCGCCCACCCCGCGCCGGGGGCCGATCGTCGCGAGTCGCGACGTCCCCTCGCGCCTGAGCGGTTGTGTCGTAGCGGGCTCCTACGGTGACGACATGTCCCTCGTCGTCGCACCGATCGATCAGGCGTCCTTCGCCGACATCGAGCCGCTGCTCGTCGACACCACCTTCGTCGTCGTCGACCTCGAGACCACCGGCGGCTCGCCTGCCGACTGCGCGATCACCGAGATCGGGGCGGTGAAGGTGCGCGGTGGCCAGGTGCTCGGCGAGTTCCAGACCCTTCTCGACCCCGGCCGGCCCATCCCGCCGTTCATCGCCGTGCTCACCGGCATCACCGACGCCATGGTCGCCGGGGCGCCGGCCGAGGCCGAGGCGGTACCCGCTTTCCTCGAGTTCGCCCGCGGAGCCGTCCTGGTGGCGCACAACGCCGGCTTCGACACCGGTTTCCTGCGTGCCGCCTGCGCCCGGCTGGGCGTGGCCTGGCCCGACCCGCCGGTGCTCGACACGGTCGGGCTGGCTCGCCAGGTGCTGACCCGCGACGAGGCCCCTGACGTCAAGCTCGCGACGCTGGCCCGGCTGTTCCGCACCAGCGTCCAGCCCGAGCACCGTGCCCTGGCCGACGCCCGGGCCACTGTCGACGTGCTGCACGGCCTGCTCGAACGCGTCGGCAACCGCGGCGTGCACACCCTCGGCGACCTCCTCTCGTGGCAACGTCGGGTCAGCCCGGCGCAGCGCGCCAAGCGCCACCTCGCCGACGGGTTGCCCACCTCCCCCGGGGTGTACGTCTTCCGCGACGGACGCGGGCGGGCGTTGTACGTCGGCACCTCCCGCAACATCCGCAGCCGCGTCCGTACCTACTTCACCGCCGCGGAGAGGCGCCGCCGGATGGCCGAGATGGTCGCTCTCGCCGAGAGCGTCGAGGCGATCCGGTGCAGCACCTCGGTCGAGGCATCGGTGCGCGAGCTGCGTCTCATCGACGCCCACAAGCCCCCGTACAACCGCCGGTCGAAGTTCCCCGAGCGAGAGGCGTGGCTCAAGCTCACCGTCGAGCCCTACCCCCGGCTCTCGGTCGTCGCCGAGGTCCGGCCGGACGACACGGTGTACCTGGGCCCGTTCGGCGGCCGGAGGGCGGCGCAGTCGGCGGCCGACGCCATCCACCGGGCGTTGCCGCTGCGCCAGTGCAGCGACCGTCTCAGTCCCCGCCGCACCCGAACCGCGTGCGTGCTGCTCGAGCTGGGCCGCTGCGGCGGGGCCTGCGAGGGGCGGGAGTCGCCGGCGCAGTACGCCCGGCACGTCGCCGCCCTCACCCAGGCGGTGGCCGGCGACCCCGACGCACTGCTGACCCCGGGACTGGCGGCGATGCATCGGCTGGCGGGTGACGAGCGGTTCGAGGAGGCGGCGGTCGAGCGGGACCGCTCCACCGCGCTGGTGCGGGCGTTGGCGCGGACCCAACGGCTGGCTGCCTTCGCCCGCCTCGCCGAGGTGGTGGCGGCCAGACGGGCCGACGCCGGGGGGTGGGAGCTGGTGGTGGTGCGGCACGGCCGGCTCGCCGCCTCCGGCTTGTGCCCGCGGGGCGAGCACCCGAGGTCGACGGTGCGGGTGCTGCGCGCGACCGCCGAGACGGTGCCCATCCCCCCTGCGCCGCGGCCCGCCGCCACGACCGAGGAGGCGCATGTGCTGCTGCGCTGGCTGGAGCAGCCGGGCACCCGGCTGGTCGAGGTGAGCGAGCCGTGGAGCCTGCCCACCCGGTCGGCGCTGTCACGGCTGGAGCGCGGCGTGGCGGGTCGGCTGGGGCTGGAGGGCCGGGGGGTCCGGGTGGTGCCCTGGGCGTGACAGCTGACCGCGCGGAGCAGGCCCGGTCGTCAGCGACGGTGCCGGGCCAGAACCGTGTCGATGGCCGCCTCCAGGCCGGGCGGCTGTGACCCGAGCTCAGCGACGACCGCCTCACGCACCGCAGCTCGCAGGCGCGCGTCGCCACCACCAGGCGCAGTCGCCGTGGCGGCCGCTGGGGCAGGGGCGGCGGGCGCGACGGGGTCGGCCACGAGCGGCCGCAGCCCCGAGGTGGTCGCGGTCGGCGGCTTGGACCGCTCCGGCCGGGTGACCGGCACGCCGAGGTCGGCGGCGCGCTGCGCGGCCTCGTGGGTGATCACGTCGGTCGGGCCGAGGGTGACAGCACCCCCTGCGCGGTGGGCGTCTTCGACGTCCACCCGGGTGACGAAGCGGCGACGCAGCGGCGTCGCGTCAGGACCGGCCATCGGTGCTCTCCAGGGCGGCGACCGCGGCGTCGCGGGCGGTGATGATGTCGGCCTCGGTGCCGGCCATCCACAACCGGCCGTACACGCCGACCGACGAGACGTGCATGAGGTTGACCGACGCGGCCTTCTCGGCCTCGTTGGCCGCGTAGTTGATGTAGGCGGCCGGGGTGCACTCGAGCACCAGCATCGTCTGCCCGGCCACCAGCATCATCCCGCGGGTGAACCGGTTGAGCAGCTGCGACTGGTACGGGCTCACGTTCGTGATCACCTGCATCGAGGCGATGGACGGACGCAGCCGGTCGTGCACCGTCAGCCCCAGCTCGGCCAGCACCGCCTCGCCGGCCTGCAGCACCTCGGCCTGGCTGTCGGAGTGCAGCTCGAACATGCCGAACTGGCGCTCGACGATCTGGGCGCCTGGCCGCGCCCGCGTCGCCTTGACAGCGACGTCGACGACGCGGAACACGTGGTTGCCCGGCGCCATCTCGACGTAGAGGGCCGCCATGCCCTCCACCGGCAGGTCGCCCTGGGTCACCGTGCCGACGAACGAGGCGTACTGGGGCTGCATGCGGTCCAGGTAGCTGTAGGCCCGCAGCTCGAATGCCTCACCCACGGGGCACGCTCCTCTCCTAGGTCGACACGGGACTGCCCGGTGCCGACCGGGCGATCCCGAGGGGGGTCACGAACAGGGGGTGGACGGGCACCACGGCGGGCAGGCCGGTGTAGTCGGAGACGACGTCGGCGAACCCCGGGAAGGCAGCACTCCCGCCCACCAGGTGCACCGTCGGTACCGAGTAGCCCTCGGTGTGCCGGGCCACGATGGCGCCCACCTTCTCCATCACCGGCCGCACGACGGGCAGCAGCCGGGCCTGCTGTGCCGGGTCGGTCTTGAGCCGCTCCGCCTGCTCGAAGGAGATCCCGTGCGCCCCGGCCACCACCAGGGTCAGATGGGTACCCCCGGTCGGCTCGTCGGCGGTGTGCACGACCTGGCCGTCGGCGACGACCGCGACGCCGGTGGTGCCGCCGCCGATGTCGACCACCACGCCGTCGCGCAGGCCGAGCACAGCGTTGGCCGCGCTGGGCTCGTCGACCAGGCCGGTGCAGGTCATCTCGGCGGCCTCGATGACGTGCTGCACGGCACGCACCTCGCTGCGCGGCACGCCCGGTGGGAAGGCGCCGTGGGCGGCCGTGAGCGTGAGACCGGTGCGGGCCTCCACGTCGGCCTTGAGTCGACGGACGAGGTCGATGGCTCCGACGAAGTCGGTGACGACACCGTCGCGGACGACGTCGGCGAACTGCGCCGCCGCTCCCAGCGGACGGTCGTCCTCGTCCAGCGCGATCACCACCGTGTAGGCCGTCCCGAGGTCGACGCCCACCTTGAGGGCGCTCGGGGGGATCGGTGGACGACCCGCGACGAGGGCCGCGTCCACGGCCGCCATCACCTCGGCCAGGCCGGTGTCGGTCACCGTCATCGTCGTCAGCCTCCCCAGTCGGCGGGGTAGGTCACGTAGAGGAACCGGGCCCACGACGGCGTCCCGAACGTGATCGACGAGCCCTTGGGCACGGCGATCACGTCCCCGGGCCGACCCACCACGCGCTCGTCGCCACAGGTGATGTGCAGCTCGCCCTCGAGCACGTACTCCACCTCGTCGTAGTCCAGCCGCCAGGCGAAGGATCCCTCCCGCAGGCTCATCACCCCGGCGGCCATCGGCATCCCGTCGGCCGAGCCGACGACGTCGCGCAGGCGCACGTCCATGGCCGGGCCCGGGCCCGCGAACGGGAACGGGTCCAGGGGCAGGGTGGCCACCCCGGCGACGTGCCGCAGCCGCGGCGCCGTCCGGGCGGCCGGTGCCCCCGGTCCGACCCGCACGGCCCGCGCCCCGTCGTCGACGACGACGCGCACACCCTTCTCGTGCGCCACGTCGCGCGCCAGCGGCGTCACCCGGTCCTCCGGCGCGACGACGAGCTCCGTCGCGCCGGAGGACGCGAGACGGAGCACGTCGTCGGCGCTGACCACCCGCCGTCGTGTCACCTGTGCACCTCGTACCCGTACCGACGGGTCACTTCTTGCCGGTCACCTCGGGGTTGTCCGAGGGCAGGATGTACTCGACGTCGCTGTGCGGACGCGGGATGACATGGACGCTGACGAGCTCGCCCACCCGCGACGCGGCCGCGGCGCCGGCGTCGGTGGCGGCCTTCACGGCGCCGACGTCACCGCGCACCATCACGGTCACGTACCCGCCGCCGATCACCACCTTGCCGATGAGCGTGACGTTGGCGGCCTTCACCATGGCGTCGGCAGCCTCGATGCTGCCGACGAGGCCTCGCGTCTCGACCATGCCGAGGGCGATCATCTGAGGGTCTGGCACCGGGGTCTCCTCTCCTGGGTGCAGTGCGGTACGAGGGGGGTCGGGGGGCTACCGACCGCCGGCGGCGGTCGGGACGGGCTGGCGGGACGGCGGCTCATCGGCCACCGCCGAGCTGGTCGAGGACCCGCGCGACGATGCGGTCGACCTGCGGGTCGGGCGAGATGGCGCCCGCGACGACGCCAGGGGCCGGTTCGTAGGCGGCCGGCGGCGGCTCGCGGACCGGGTAGGCCACCCGCTTGATGTTGAGCAGGTGGGTGACGGTGATGTTGTCGCTGACCACCGACCCGCCCACGCCGCCAGGTGCGAGGGTCATCGACGGCATCACGCCGGTGGTGGCGCCGATCGCGCCCAGCGTGCCCCAGGTGTTGACCAGGATGCGGAAGGCCGGCTTCTCGATGCCGAAGGCGAGGATGACGTCATCGTCGGTGGCGTGGATGACCAGCGAGTGCCCGTCGCCGCCGAAGCGCAACAGCTCGATGCAGCGCTCGCAGCCGGCGCGCCAGCCGTCCGCCACGTAGAAGCCCAGCACGGTCGTGAGCTTCTCGCCCGACAGCGGCTCGACCCGGCCCACCGCCTGCAGGTCGGCGACGAGCACCCGCGCCGAGGCCGGCACCGTGATCCCGGCGAGGGTGGCCAGCTGCTGGGGCGTCTTGCCGACGGCAGTGGGGTCCATCGCCCCGGAGGAGGTGAACAGCACCCGCTCCAGCGCCCGCTTCTGCTCGGCGTCCACCCAGTGCGCGCCGTTGCGGCGCATCTGCTCGCGCAGCTGCTCGGCGATCGGCGCATCGGCGACCACCGACTGCTCGGTGGCGCAGATCACCGAGCAGTCGAAGGCCTTGCTGCTCACGATCGCCCGTGCCGCGGCGGGCACGTCGGCGCTGCGGTCGACGTAGACCGGGACGTTGCCCGGCCCCACCCCGATCGCGGGCTTGCCGGTGCTGTGCGCGGCCCGCACCATCGGCGTGCCGCCCGTGGCCAGGATGAGCGAGGTGGCGTAGTGCCGCATCAGCTCCTGCGAGCCGGGCAGACTCACCTCGCGCAGGCACGAGACGAGGCCGTGGGGCATGCCGGCCCGCTCACCCGCCTCGGCCATCAGCCGTACCGCCTCGTAGGTGCTCTCCTTCGCCGCCGGGTGCGGGGCCACGACCACCCCGTTGCGGGCCTTGACCGAGATGAGCACCTTGAACACGGCGGTGGAGTTGGGGTTCGTGGACGGCGTCAGCGCCACCACGACGCCGACGGGCCAGCCGATCTCCACCACGCGTCGCTGCGGGTCGCGACGCAGCACGCCGACGGTGGGGACGTCGCGGATCGACTCCCACACCGCCGTGGCGGCGAACTCCACCTTGACCTGCTTGTGCGCCGGGACGCCGTAGCCGGTCTCCTCGTGCGCCATCCGCCCGAGCCGGGCCGCGTCCCGGTAGACCGCCTCGGCCATGGCCGCGCAGACCCGGTCGACCTGCTCCTGGCTCGCCGTGGCGAACTCCCGCTGCGCGGTGCGCGCGGCCAGTGCCAGGTCGCGGGCCTCCTGCACCGATCGCAGGTCGGCGTCCAGCTGCCTCACCTGCTCACACCTCCCTCGGCGAGCGGGCGACCTCGAGCACACCCTCGCGGAAGGCGTGGCAGGCAGCCACGACCGCACTCTGGTCGCCGACGAGGAACCCACCGGAGAAGTTCGTCTCCGACGGAGGCGCGAACCACACCTTCATCTGCACGTCCGCGGTCTTCAGCGCGCGGTCCAGGGCGACGGTGGCCTCCAGCGGGGGGGCGATGAGGTAGGCCAGTGACGTGCCGCGCTCGACGCCGGCCTCCTTGCTCAGGTAGGACCCGGTGCGCGAGATCGGGTGGGCGAAGAAGGCGAGCGAGCCGTCGTCGGTGGCGGCCTCGAAGTAGGCCTTGGTCTCGGCGTAGGCGACGCAGGCCTCGAGCCCGGCCCGGGCCTCGGCCGGGTCCGGCGCCGCCAGCACCCCGATGATCTCCCCCGACAGCGGCCCGGAGGCGTGCGCAGAGCCGGCGTAGAACGAGTGCGCGTACACCACCTCGACGTCGGCCTTCTTCGTCGCCTCGTCCAGCGAGGCGTACAGGCAGTCGTCGATGTCGCAGGTGACCAGGGCGAGGCTGCGCTGGTCGTCGCGCAGCTCGAAGCGCTCGGCGAAGCCACGGTCGACGTTGTCGATCACCCGGGCGGCCAGGATCGTCGGTCGGATCGGGTCGAGGACGGCCATCATCGGCTCCCGCTCAGCTTCAGCCGCAGCTCGACCCCGCTGGCCTGGTTGGCGAGCACGGTGCGCACGTGCTCGACCACGTAGGCGCCGGCTTCCAGCGGGTTCGTGCCGCCGTTGTCGGTGATCATGCAGATGACGTCGCGGTGGGCGTCGGTCTTGCCCGCGGTCGGGCGCCAGCCGGAGTAGACCGACAGCGCGTCGGCCACCCCCAACCCCGGCCGCTCGCCGATGAGCAGCACCACGACGTCGGCGCCGACCACGTCGTTGATGTCGTTGATGATGCCGACCCGGCAGTACCGGACGAAGAACGGCGTCCCGACCGTCAGGCCGGCCGAGCGCAGCCCCTGCTCGAGCACCGGGTAGATCTTGGGCAGGTTGTTGGCCACCGCCGCCCACGACAGCCCGTCCCCGACCACGACCTGCACCTGCGGGTTCTTGGAGCACCGGCGGTCGATCTCGGCCCGGGCCTGCTCGGACAGCGCCCGACCGAGGTCGGGCCGCAGCAGGTACTCCTCAGCGGTGGTCACCTTGGTCTGCACGCTGAACATGCCGAACTGGTCCAGGAGCGCTGCGGGCACCTCACCGAAGATCGCGTCCTGGGTGACCGCGTGGTCGGCCCGGAACAGCAGCAGCGACGCCGTGCGCGGGCGCGGCCCTGCCCGGCCGACCCCGATGCGCGCGGTCGTGGAGGCGACGAGGTTCTCCAGGCCGGTGGGGTTGGCCGGGGCGGCCACGCCCACGAGGCGGCGGTGCACGGTCGGGTCCGGCAGATCGATGTCGCCGGCAGGGCCGGCGACAGGCCGCGGCGTCGGCGCAACGGCGGGAGCCGGTGCCGTGGCAGCAGCCGGCGCCGTCGCAGCAGCCGGCGCCGTCGTCCCGCGGCGCAGCTCGGCCAGCACGTCGGTGACGATCGCGTGAACCTGCGCGGCGGTCGGCTCGGTCATCGTGCTCACCTCCGTCCCAGGAACAGGGAGGGGTCGCCGGCCTTGTCGGTGAGGCGCCCGTCGCGCAGCAGCCCCATCTGCTCCATCCAGGCCTCGAACTCGGGCAGCGGCCGCAGCCCGAGCAGCTGGCGCAGGCTCGGGGCGTCGTGGTAGCTCGACGACTGGTAGGACAGCATCGAGTCGTCACCCATGGGGATTCCCATGATGTAGTTGACGCCGGCCGCGCCGAGCAGCACGGCGAGATTCTCCAGCTCGTTCTGGTTCGAGCGGGCGTGGTTGGTGTAGCAGACGTCGGCACCCATCGAGATGCCGTGCAGCTTGCCCATGAAGTGGTCCTCGAGCCCGGCCCGGGTGATCTGGCTGGCGTCGTAGAGGTACTCCGGCCCGATGAATCCGATCACCGTGTTCAGCTGGAACGGGTCGTACCGCTTGGCCAGTCCGTAGCACCGTGCCTCCATCACCAGCTGGTCGGCGCCGTGGTGGGCGTCGGCCGACAGCTCGGCGCCCTGGCCGGTCTCGAAGTACATGTAGTTGGGCCCGGTGGCCACGCCGTGGCGGCGGGCCAGTGCGTAGGCCTCGTCCAGCATGCCCACGTCGATGCCGAACGACTCGTTGCCCTTCTGCGACCCGGCGATGCTCTGGAAGACCAGCCCGACCGGCGCCCCGGCGCGCATCGCCTCCATCTGGGTGGAGACGTGCGCCAGCACGCAGTTCTGCGTCGGCACCTCCCAGCGGGTGATCACCTCGTAGGTCATCTCGAGCAGGCGGGCGACGCTGCCCAAGGAGTCGTCGGAGGGGTTGATGCCGATGACGCTGTCGCCCGAGCCGTACGACAAGCCCTCGTAGATCTCCGCCCGGATGCCCTCGACCGAGTCGGTCGGGTGGTTCGGCTGGCAGCGCGACCCCAGCGTGCCGGCCAGCCCGATGGTGTTCGTGCAGTGCTTGACCACGCGGATCTTGCTGGCCGCGAGCATGAGGTCGAGGTTGGACATCAGCTTGGTGACCGCGGCGATCATCTCGGAGGTGAGCCCGTTGCTCACCCGCTTGATCATCTCCTCGGTGGTCGTGTCGGCCAGCAGCCACTCGCGCAGCTCGCCGACCGCCCAACCCTTGATCTCGGCGTAGACGGTCTCGTTGACGGCGTCGTCGATGACCCGGGTGACCTCGTCCTGCTCGTACGGGACGGCCGGGTTGGCCCGCAGGGTCTCCAGCGTGACCTCGGCGAGCACGTACTTGGCCGCCATGCGTTCGGCGGCAGACTCGGCCGCGACACCGGCCAGCTGGTCCCCGGACTTCTCCTCGTTGGCCTTGGCCAGCAACGACTTGATGTCGGCGAACTCGTAGCGCGTGCCGAACAGCGTGCAGGCGAGGATCACCGCGCACCACCTCCGCCCGACCTCGGGTCAGTCATAGAACACCAACGTCTTGATGGACAGCGGGACGGCGCGGCCGTCGAGCACCGGCACCCCGATGTCGATGAAGTCGCCCTCCCCCAGGCCCACCTGGTCGACGACGACCAGCGGGAGCCCGGGCCGGGCCGACTGGATGGTCTGGCCGAGGACCTGGGCGTAGTCCTGGGCCATGACGAGCACGAGCGGGCGACCCCCGCCGTGCGCGTCGTGGTAGCCGACGATCTCGCCGGCGATCTCGGTCAACCCGGTGAACCCCAGCTCGGCCGGCAGGTCGACCACGATGGCGGCGAGGGTGTCTGGCTGCAGGTCCCAGCGCAGCAGCGCATCGGCGACCGCCTGGGCGAAGGATGGACCGCCGCCGCGACCCGGCATCGCCGGGCGCAGCACCGGCAGGTTGTTCAGCGGCAGCAGGGCCCGGTCGGTCCAGATGGTCGAACCGCTCAGCGTCACCGTCTGGCCCGCCGCCCCGAGCACGGTGGCACCCAGCGTCTCCGGCGGCCGGCGGACGGTGTGCGTTCGCAGCCGCTCGTTGCGCCGCAGCGCGTCCGCCAGCAGCGGGCCGACGTCCCCGTAGGCGGCGACCTCGCCGATGCTGCCGGTGGGCGGCTGGTCGTAGTAGCAGGACCCGACACCGCCGGTGAGGAACAGCGACGTCGAGCGCTCGGTGCCCTGCAGCGGCGGGGTCAGCTGGACCCGTCCGATCGTCACCGCCTTCCCCTCAGCCAGGTCCACCACCAGCTCGGCCATCAGCTCGCAGAACCGCCGCAGCGTCGCCAGGTCGGCGGGGCTGCCCTCCTCGATCGGCAGCCCGGCGGCCTGGACGATCGCCCGTCCCGGCGGTGGGAGCCGGGTCACTCGGCCGGTGGGGTCGATCTCGACCTGCCGACCGCCGACGGCGATGGCCGAGGACGAGAGGTGCCGACCCATCGAGAAGACCGCGGCGTTGGACGTCCCGCCACCGATGTCGACCGTCGTCACCTGCTCGTAGTTGTCCACCGACCACCGAGCCACCCCTGAGCCGCGGCCAGCGATCTGTGCCTCGGCGTTCGGCCCGGCCACCGAGACCACGAAGTCCCCCGCCTGACCGGACAGCGCCGCCAGGATCGCCTCCGCATTGCGGGTGCGGGCGGCTTCCCCAGTGATGATCGCCGCGCCCGTCTCGATCTGGTCGGGCGAGATGCCGGCCGCCGCGTAGTCGCTGCGCACGAGGTCGGCCAGGGCGTCCGCGTCGATCTCGTCCGGACCCACCAACGGGGTCAGGTGCACGTCGCTGCGGAAGACGATCGACTTCTCGTCCACCTGGAGACGTGGCACCTGCCCGGGGCGCGCGACGTCGTGCAGCATCAGGTGGGAGAACACCACCTGCGTGGTGGTCGTCCCCACGTCGATGCCGACCGACAGCACGTCGCGGCCCAGGGCAGGCACGACGGGGTCAGCTCTTGCGGAACGTGACGGTGCCGTCGACGTCCATGGAGTCGAGGATGCCCATCACGAGGGCGTCCACCGGCTGCTCGGCGCTGGTGCTGCTGGAGTGGCGCGCGGCACTCCCGCGCGCCACCAGCACCAGCTCACCCGTCCCGGCACCCACGCCGTCGACGGCGACGAATACCGGTCCCGTCTCGGCGCCGCTCTCGTCGGCCTCACGCACCAGCAACAGCTTCTTGCCGGTCAGACGCTCGTCCTTGGCCGTGGACACAGCCGAGCCGATCACGCGTGCGATGAGCATGAGTCGTCCGTTCTACCGAGGGGTGGGGGCTCAGTGCAGCTCGGACTCGGCCTCCTCGATCAGCTCGAACTCCTCCTCGGGAGCCGTCGCCACGATGTGGTGGCGGCTGTACAGCCCGAAGTAGGCGATCGCCAGCACGTAGACACCGGCGGTGATCGCGAGCACGCGGGTGTCGACCAGGAACCCGGCGATCACGGCGACGACGGCCAGCACGAGCGCGATGCCCGTGGTGACGATGCCACCGGGGGTGCGGTACGGACGCTCGAGGTTCGGCTCCTTGATCCGCAGGATGATGTGCGCCAGCATCATGAGCACGTAGGAGATCGTCGCGCCGAAGACCGCCACCAGGATGAGCAGGTTGCCCTGGTTGAAGACCGCCATCACGAAGCCGATGACGCCGGGGACGATGAGCGCAAGGTAGGGCGTCTTGCGCTTCCCGGTGAGCGAGAGCACCTTCGGCAGGTAGCCGGCCCGAGACAGGGCGAAGGTCTGGCGCGAGTAGCCGTAGATGATCGAGAAGAAGGAGGCGATCAGGCCCAGCAGGCCGACGAGGTTGACGAACTGGCTGATGAACGTCTGCCCGCCGTAGGCCAGCGGCGCCTCGAGGGCTTCGACGAGGGGGTTGCCCGACTCCTTGATGAAGTCCGAGCCGGAGGCTCCCGGGGCGAAGGTGAGGATGAGCGCAGCGAACGCGATCAGCGTCAGCATGCCGGCGATGATCCCCTTGGGCATCGACTTGGCCGGGTCCTTCGTCTCCTCGGCGGCCAGCGGTACGCCCTCGATGGCGAGGAAGAACCAGATCGCGTAGGGCAGCGCGGCCCAGATGCCGATGTAGCCGAACGGCAGGAAGTCGCTGGCACCTGCGGCGTCGGTCGGAGCGATGTCGAACAGGTTGGCGGCGTCGAACTGCGGGATGGCCGCTGCGACGAAGACCACCAGGGCCACCGCCGCGATGGCGGTGATGACGAACATGAGCTTGAGCGCCTCACCCACCCCGTACAGGTGCAGGCCGACGAAGAGCACGTAGAACGCCAGGTAGATCCATGGGCCGTCGACACCGATGAGGGAGTTCATGTAGGCACCGATGAAGTTCGCGATGGCCGCCGGGGCGATCGCGTACTCGATGAGGATCGCGGTGCCGGTCAGGAAGCCGCCCCACGGACCCATCGCCCGCCGGGCGAAGGCGTACCCGCCACCGGCGGTGGAGATCGTGGACGACATCTCGGCCAGGCCGAACACCATGAACAGGTACATGATGGCCATCAGGAAGGTGGCGACGAGCAGGCCGCCCCAGCCGCCCTCGGCGAGGCCGAAGTTCCACCCGGCGAAGTCCCCGCTGATGACGTAGGCGACGCCGAGACCGGCGAGCAGGACCCACCCGGCGACTCCCCCTTGGAGCTGCCTCTTGTCGAAGTACTCCTTGTCGGCGAACTCCCGGTCGATGCCCCGGTGCTGGTGGGAGAGATGGGGTGCCTTGTCGCTCACGGACGGCCCTCCTCTGGGTCGAGTCACATCCCCCCGACCTGACGCCTTCTCGCGGAACCTAGCGGTGCACCGGTCGCCGCGTCAGGTATTTGGACCTAGTCCACTGATCCGTTCGGACCCGCACGACGTGGTGGAAGGAGGGCCCCGCTGCGCGCGTAGTGGGCGACCACCAGGACGGCCGACGCCGCCGTGAGCACGTGCCACCCGCCGTGGCCCTGCCAGGGTGAGGTCGGGTCGCACAGCACACCCGTCGCGTCCAGCACCCACAGCAGGTAGGCCGCGGCGAGCAGCCCCAGCCCGACCCGGAATGGAGTGGTCGCCGAGACGGGCCATGCCCTACCGGTGGTCGTCGGCAGAGCCTCCAGCACGATGCCGGGGACGAGCACCAGGCCGAAGAGCACCCGCCGCGAGTCGGGCCAGCCGACCTGGGTGGCCAGCAGCACCGCGTTGGCGACCAGCAGCAGCCAGGAGGCAGCGCGCGGTGTCAGGCTGCCCCGGCGCACCAGCGCACCGGTGACCAGCAGGGTGCCGAGCAGGTACATGCCTTGCACGTCGAGCACCTGGCCGGCGAAGGTCAGGGTGCCGTGGTAGAGCGCGCTACCCAGGCCGAGCAGCACGAGGGCGACGCCGACAGCGCGCATCAGCAGCACGGTCGGCCGGTCGAGGTCGGACCCGCGCACGCCACCGGCCAGGGCCCACACCCCCAGCAGCACGTACGCGAGCGAGGTGAGGGTGTTCACCGGCTGAGCCGGCCCCTCGGCGCGGACCGCCTCGCAGAAGCAGTCCGCGGGCAGGCACGTCGCCGGACGCCAGGCCGCCAGCGCGCTGCGGGAGAGGTCGACGAGTAGCACCACCCCTGCCCCCGCGACCGCGGTGGCCGCTGCGGCGAGCAGAACCGGTCGCCACCGCACGGGGTGCATGCTGCCCCAGCAGGGCGGCCGGGCGTGGCTACTGTGTCCCCGCGTGGTCGACAACCCGTTCGCGGCGCTGAGCCTGCCCACTCCGCAGGTCTCCCTCGAGGAGGCAGCCGCGCTGGCCTTCGATCACTTCGGCGTCACCGGCCCGGTGCACGAGCTGGGCAGCACGCAGGAGGCCAACTTCCGGGTGCGTGACGCCGCCGGCGACGTCGTGCTCAAGGTGGCCAACCCGGCGTTCGCCTCCGCCGAGCTCG
>Ga0209594_1000207_pt1 | contig 43320 bp, 37 predicted proteins | sample AshMeaCrysSpring_FD_184126 | JGI IMG/M metagenome (GOLD analysis project Ga0209594, IMG submission 184126) | Groundwater microbial communities from Big Spring, Nevada to study Microbial Dark Matter (Phase II) - Ash Meadows Crystal Spring... | ecosystem: Environmental > Aquatic > Deep subsurface... | reverse complement strand
GGCTGAAATCTAACAATGATTTGTAAGCGTACAGCGTCTTCACCAGGTTAGTCAAGGCGTATAGGGTGTTTTTGACTGCACCAAAGCGATATTTTCTACACGAGAATTTATGTAAAAAATATCGAAAAAGAGTGGAGCAATTTATTTCGGCTCTTTAGCCTAAATTGCGACATCCTTTTAGAATCCCCGCCTATGCGCGAGCGGGGAGAAGTCAATATCTCTGATTTTCTCCTTAGCTATCCTAGCTTTTTTTGCATTAGTGACCTAATCCGCCAGGGATTAAAATCCCTGGCTAAAAGCTAAAGTCCTCTAAAGAGGACTATGTTTCTTCATAAAATAACAGTTTTAGTCCGTTTTAACGGACTTTTGCTCTGAAGCTAGGGAATTTATTCCCTGGCGCTCTCTGAAACTAATGCAAAATTTTCACAAAAATAAATAGCAGCAACCACGCGCCCCAAATCCAGAATCTATTTCACAAATTGAGAAAAATGGTATTAGTCAAAAATTCTTCAAGTAATTGTGTAATTTCAGGGAGAGGATATGAGAAAATGGGTCTCGATCCATCCGCTTTAACCTTTCCATGCGGCGAGACTCAATATTTTACAAAATTTTCCAGCAATCACCCACACTACTGTTCGAGTTACTAGAAAATCCCCCAGCGAATGCCAGGGGATACCGTTTCGACTCAGTAGCAGTCAAAGAACCGAAATTTGAGATAGATGGCGTATTTCTGCCGCCAGAGCCTGAAAGTGCAGGCATCATCTATTTCTGCGAGGTACAATTTCAGAAGGATGAAAGATTATATGAACGTTTGTTTGGTGAAGCGTTTCTATATTTTTACCGCAATCGAGATCGGTATTCTGACTGGCAAGCTGTAGTAATTTATCCAGCACGAAGTAGGGAACAGAGTGATACTCATCCCTACCGAGCTCTGCTAAATTGTGATCAAGTGCATCGGGTCTATTTAAATGAACTTGGAGACATTCGACAGTTACCGTTAGGAATAGCCTTGATGGTGTTGACAATCCTAGAGGAAGAACAAGCACCAGAGGAAGCACGCTATTTACTGGCACGCGCACAAGAAGAAGTCACCGAACCAGAAGCAAGTCGCGCTATCATAGATCTGATCGCGACGATTTTAGTGTACAAGTTTACTAATTTAAGTCGGCGGGAGGTAGAATCAATGCTGGGACTACGATTAGAGGAAACCAGAGTATATCGCGAAGCTAAAGAAGAAGGACGACAGCAGGAAGCAGCTAATCTAGTTCTCCGTCTTTTGTTGCGTCGCTTTGGAGAGTTATCTGAACCTCTCAGAAAGCGCATCTCCAGCCTACCCCTATCTGTGAAAGAAGATTTAGGTGAGGCGTTATTGGATTTTAGCAGTCTGGATGATTTGTTAGCTTGGTTAGAAACACATTAAACTGCAAGCATTAGTCCCAAATTAGGGATTAATGCTTGCAGTCTAATAATTAGCAGTTGAGTAGCGATCGCACAGATGGCGGTCTTCTTCCTTAACCTCAATATTTGTTTGCAAATAATCTCGCACCCAATTACAACCAAAATGGGCTAAATAATTCAGGTCCATAACCTGCTGCAAATTCCAAAGAATGGCTGTTCTATCCCAACTCGAAGAAGCCAAAAGTTTGCCATCAGGACTGAAAGCGACGCTGTAAACTACATCATTATGAGTCGCCAAAGTTGTCAGCAAAGTACCATCGAGTCTCCAGAGTTTAATCGTGTTATCTAGGCTAGCAGTTGCTAACATTTTGCCATCTCGACTGAAGGCGACACCATAAACTTTATCCTGATGTCCAGTTAAAGTGTGTAATAACTTGCCCTTTAATGTCCAAAGTTTTGCTGTATTATCGTAGCCTGCCGAAGCCAGCATCTTTCCATCAGGACTAAAAACAACCTGGTTTATTTCTTTCTGATGTCCCCTAAAAGTACGAATCAATGTACCGTCTCGTTTCCAAAGCTTGATTGTACCATCCCAACTAGCAGAAGCAAGTATCTTTCCATCAGGACTAAACTTTACTGCTACTACTTCTTTTTCATGTCCTTGAAAAGTAGCGAGCGCTTGTCCATTAATTCCCCACAGTTTAATGGTTTGATCTAAACTAGCAGAAGCAAGAGTTTTCCCATCTGGACTAAAATCTAACCCGAAAATTCCAGTTTGATGTCCTTGAAAAGTAGTAATTACTTTGCCATCGAGTTGCCATATTTTAATTATGCCATCTTCACTAGCCGAAGCAATAGTTTTACCATCTGGGTTAAAAACCACTGCCACCACATTATCGCGATGCTGCTTAAAGGTAGTAAGTAAGCGTCCCTGTAGATTCCATAGTTTAACCGTAAAGTCTGTACTGGTGGTAGCAATTGTTTGTCCATCCTGGCTAAAGGCAACCTGTAATACCCAATTTTGATGACCTTGCAGATGAGTTAACAACTCGTTGTTCAACTTCCAAAGGGTGACTATTTTGTCTGAACTCGACGAAATTAAACCCTTACCATCAAAACTAAAAGCAACTCTCCAGAGTTGTTCTCCGTAATAATTCATGGTCGTCAACAATGTGCCATCACGCTGCCATAATTTGATGGTTTGATCTGCATTTGAGGAAGCGATAATTTGCCCATCAGGACTAAAATCAATGCCCATAACCTCATTATTATTTCCTGGCAATGTTTGAACTAAATGACCAGCTCGCGTCCAAAGTTTAATTGTACTGTCTTGACTACCCGAAGCTAATAGTTGCCCATCAGGACTAAATTTAACAGCGTTCACGCTCTTGCTATGTCCTATGATTGTCTGGATTAAATCACCAGCTTTTGTCCAGAGTTTGACCGTTGTATCCTTACTCCCAGTCGCAATGATTTGCCCATCTGGACTAAAGGCAACTGCCCAAATGTAATCGCGATGTCCTTGCAGGGTATTAACTAACCCACCATCTGAATGCCATAACTTAGCTGTATTATCCAAACTTGCCGAGGCGAGCAGTTTCCCATCAGGGCTAAAGGCAAGATCAAACACTGGGTTTTCATGACCCTTAAAAGTGCGAATTAAATGACCATCCAACCCCCAGAGTTTAATTGTGCCATCTTCACCTGATGAGGCAAGGGTTTGACCATCAGGACTAAAAATTACATCTGTTACCCAACCTTGGGCTGGTTGGATAGTATTTATTAGCTTTCCATTGGGTTTCCAAAGTTTAATTGTGCCATCTCGACTGGCAGTAGCAATCAACTGACCATCAGGACTATATACTGCACTGTAAACAATATCTTCATGCCCTGATAAGCGATTGGACTCAACTATTCCATAGACTGAGCGTTGCAGCGCAGAATCAATCTGAGAGGATGTATAAGAATCCATACCTCCCCAGAAACGGGCTTTTTTTGTTGCCCGAATTGCTTCAATTAACCCATCTAACCTTTTATGAGATACAAACAAAGCTTCCGAGGAACGGGCGATGGCTTGAATTTCACTAATTTTGGCAACTCGGTACTGCCAAAATGCTACCATCCCCAATCCCGAAGCGATAACTAATGCCAAACTGACAGTACCCAACAAATAACGTTGCAATTTCGCTGTTTTCTGCTCTTCCAACAAACGCGCTTCAAATTCCTTTGCTCTAGCTGCTTCTAAAATTAATTGCCTTTCTTGCTGTTCTAATTTTTCGCTAGCAGCTAAAAAGCGATGATCCAAATCGCTTAAATTTTTTCCTTTTGCCCAGTCTTGAGCATCTTTTAAAGCTTGACCTTGCAATAATCGCGATTCATCCAAACAATTAGAAGCGATCCATGCTGTTAAATTTGTGCCATAAGGACGCAAACTTTCCAGTTGTTGGTTGACCCATTGTAGATTAAATACTTCTGCATAAATCCCATTGCGAACCCGTAAATATCCCCGTTCTTTTACTATTAACCCAGATAGGCAAAGCTGTGTTTGTTCCCAACTTTCATCAACTAAAATTTGGGCATTATTCTCGGCTAAAATACGTTCATACAATTCTAGTAATCGTCCAGCCTTTTGTTCATTGTGGAGCAAGCGATGGGAGATGGTTTTTAAATGTTCAGGCTCCGAAACGCAATTCCCAGTGATTAATAATTTGCGATCGCACCAAATTCCCTACCCACTCCTCTTCCCATCCAAAAGAAACATTCATAACACCTTCTTGCCAAGCATCCAGCACCAACTGGCAAAGCTTTTGAGTTAAAAATGGCTGTCCGTTTGTCCACTCCAGAATGTGACGGAGAATAACTTCTGGCTGACTAACTTTACCGTGTAGTCCAGTTAACAATGGCAAAGCTTCTGACAACTGAAACCCGCGCAACTCTATAGCTCTTCCAATATTAAAAGGAGTGCGAGTTTTATCAGCAATTAAATCCCTAGGTGTCGCCACTCCTAATAAGGTAAAAGTGAGACGACCATAGATAGGTTCATCCACCCGTTTGTTATAGTAGGCTCGGATTAAAGCAAAGAAATCATCAATTTTGAAATTCAAGCTTAAAACACTATCAATTTCATCTACAAAAATTACAATTTCTTGCTCAATTTCAGTCAGTAAAACCTCAGAAAAAAAATCACTAAAACGTTTAGCCAAAGAAAGGTGCGAACGTTCTCGCCACCAAGTCCGTAAATTAACTTTCAGTCGGAAGCTGCTTACTAAACTTTGTATTACCGAAGCGTACCATTGTTCAGGAGTAATTTGCTGAGTGCCAATAGTAGTCATATCAATGACACCTGTTCTAATTCCCGCATTTTGCAGCCGATACATTGTTTGTACCCGCAGACTAGATTTACCCATTTGTCTGGAGTTCAGCACATAGCAAAACTCCCCTTTTCGCAGTGAATTAAATAACTCATCATCAGCCAGCCGTTTAACATAGCTGGGTGCTTCCAAAGGGAGACTCCCACCAACCTGATATTCATAAGCAGGGGGTTCGGCTGTTAACATAAAAGCGAAAGAATTAGCCATTAACTGCAAATATTTTAACAAAAAAAGGGAGTCGGGAATGGAAATTTAATCCCTACTGCCGCAATAGAATGATTAATTTTCTTTTTTCCTAACTGCTTTGACAACTGAGAGATTATTTAATTACTAGATTTTTCGTTGTGCTCATTATAGCAAGTACACATACCTTATTTATTCCCTGCACATTTTGACGCATTTGTCAATGGGTAACTCCTAGAAAAAATCAAATAACCTTGGGTATCAGTTGCGATTAAAGCCAAGTCTTTCAGCTTTTGAGCATTTAAACTGCCAGACTTTTGTAGCACAAATCTGCGGAAAAAGCTAACAAAATATCGGTAATAGGGAATTAAGCTAACAGTTAACTAAGATAATAGCTACAAGAAGATAAGTAATTTAAATGCTCAAGAGTTTATTTAGCTCAACTCTTGTTCACAAAATCTCAAGAGTGTTTAAGATTTATTTTAGAGTTTTTATCATTGGTCTATAAACTTGTCTCTACCTAAAATTGCGCAGTTATTTTGCACAACTCAAGTTTACTATTTTCTTTAAATAAACTGGCTTAATAATGTTAATTATAAAAGCTGAAAGTCTTACCATATATGAACTTCACTGATTTGATAGATTTTATTTTTTGATAAATTATTTAATAAATTCAATTTATTAAATTGATGTAAAATAATCAGAGTAAGGGGATGAAAATCATTTGCTAAAAGCTTTGATTCCTTAAAAAAGGATTAAATGAAATTCAAGAAAATATCAAACAATGAGCAAGATTGAATTTGATTTAATGCTTTTTTAAGATGGTAAAAGAAATAGTAATAAACCGTTAGGAACTGAGAAAAAGTATGATAAAAATAAGAGAATAAATAATATAAATTTAGGAACTATGCCTGTATTGAATTTCCTAAATCAATACCAAAAAAAGAGGTTACAAAAGGCACTGCGTGATAGCAGTTGTCCTCATTTTCGAGAGCGAGTACTCATTTTACTCCTCTTAAATGATGGGAAAACATATCAAGAAATTGCCGAATTCATTGGTTGTTCTCATCGAACAGTAGCTTATTGGGCTGCACATGGTGACCCAGATAGTTTAGAAAGTTTATCCGATGGGCGATCGCCAGGAAAACCGCGCAAAGCCAACCGAGAGTACATAGAGCTACTGTTAAAACTCAGTGAAACAAATCCCCGTGAAATAGGATTTGATTTTGATAAATGGACAAGCACCAGACTTGCTACCTATCTTTCTCAGCAAACTGGGATTGAGTTAAGTAGTTCTCAAGTCCGAAGAATCTTAAAAAAAAATAGATAGCTGAACTACACAGTTAAATCTAATTGTCACTTAATCTTTTGTTGGTGTTCATCTATAGCAATGGACATCAAAGTTGAGATAATGGCTTAAGACAAGGCTTTAGCCTTGTCTGGGCTTGGCTCTTTGCTTGATTAGTCAACTCTTACAAAAGTTGATACAAAAATAAGGAAATTCCAAATATTGGCGGCAATCAATATTTGAGAATTTCCTTTTTTATTCTGCTTAATTTCTTATAAACAGTTTTGATTAGAACAACTTGGGGTTTCAACTCCAGGTTCTTCTAATAAACATGGTCACTGCTACATTATTTGGCAGCACGACGTTTTTTGGAAAAGTACCCAAAGCCAATAGCTGCTGCAGAACCTAGCATGGTCATGGGTTCAGGAATTTGTTCAACTCCTGCGTCTGTTTCTAGCTGCCCTGAAAAACCTGTATCTATCACATCATCACTATTTATATCTAAAGTAGGAATTTCACCATTTGTTGCATAAAATCCAAGCTCGGATGGTTGAGGGTCTGAGCTGTCAATTTCAGCACTGAGGGTAGTGAAACTCATGTTAACAGGTAATTTTTCCAGTCCACTGACTATAAAACCGTCAAAGTTATAAATGATGGTACTCGCAACTGGCTCAGGAAAAGCGTTGACAGTAAATCCTGTGAGATCGAAGCGAATGTCAATCTTCTCACCATTAGCTTTTGTAAAGTTGTCATAAAACCCTGTGAGATTAAAGTCGTATTTTTTGCCCAGGGTTACTTCAGTGGGAACTGCTAAATCTTTTATCTCAGCAGTTGTTCCAGTTACCATGCCATTTTCATCAGCAAAAAGCTCTTGAAATCCCCCTTTAGCAGTAGCAATGCTAATTAAACCAGGTTCACCAGGGCTAGGAGGCATTACTCCGCCTTTGGTAAAGTCGATAACGTTATTGGCAATTATTGCGTTTCCTGTATCGTTAAAGTTAAAGCTGGAATCTTGGAGATCTATTAAATTTACTGCGTTTGCAGGAGCAACTCCAGATGCAATACCTGCTGATATTAAGGTGAATAATCCTGCTACTTTATAAGTTCCCAATCCAATATTGTTTTTCATTTTTTTTTCCACTTTTTTCTGTTCTTTATAAGGATGTACAGCAAATAACTAACGTTTTTAATCTAAACTTTTTTTTTTGAAATGTCAAGAGGTAAAAGGCTTTTTTTATTTTCTTAATCTTTGATTTATCATCAATAGGTATATCTGACTCAGTGATAAACTGAGCTAAAAGCCTTTTCTCGCTTAATGTACAGGATTTACAACTTGATCTTATGTTTGCTCTATGTCTCCTAATTGTTTGACTCAAATAAGTTCAGAATAGATAATTTATCTTATTTGACAATACCTAGACTTTTTTTAGATTATTTTTAGGTTATTTTGTTTGATTTTCCTCATGGTATTTACTAATTCTTTTGTTAAGTAGCATTTTGCTTCCTTTATTATTTTCGTTTGAAAAAAATAATCATTATTTTCTACATAAAAAAAATTTTTAACTTATTGATTGGTTTTTGATTGACAAAATTTTTATTGCATACACCCTCTTAAGAATTTTCTACTTTTTCAAGTTGATTTTAGGCTTGCACTTAGATAAAACAACGTTTATCAATTTTATGCAACAAGTTTACTCAATTATTTGCTGTTTTCCTTCTCTATTAGTTTTAGAGCGGGAATCCACCGCACTATCTATCAAGTAAGCCTGCGCATAATCTTAGCACATCTTTTTTAAAAAAAGCAAGAGATAATAAAAAGTAGCTACTTGCCTTTTCTGAGCGAGGATCTCGACGAACTTGAGTTTAAATTACATAAAAAGGCGAGGCATCAATATAATTGACAATTGTTAAAACAATCCAAATATTTGATGCTTCGCCCTACAAAACTACAAAACTACGTAAAACTTTTAAGCCATTACTATTGAGGTCGACAGAGCAAGTAAAATGGCTACTACTGCACCAATTAAGGTATTAATGATATTTACTATTTCATTGGTTAACCAATCAAACTCAGATTGAAGGGTTGCACCGATGACACTTTCTAAATTGGTGGCGACAAAAGCGGCTATAACACACCAAATAACCCCAGTTAAGGAAATTATGCCAACTCCCCAGCCAAGAAAGGCGATCGCCACTGATGCTATTATTCCTGCTATGGTACCTTCTAAACTAATTGCCCCTTCTGTGCCCCTGGCTACTGGTTGTAATGTTGTAATTAAAAAAGTACGCTTTCCGTATGCTTTGCCTACTTCACTAGCGCTGGTATCTGACAGTTTGGTACAAAAACTGGCTACATAACCTAGTAATAACAATTGCTGGATTGGTTCAGGGAAGAATAAAGTTAAAACAGCGCAGATAGTTGCAACCAGTGCGGAACCCCAGACATTTTCTGGTCCTCTTTTTCCTGAGCGTTTTTCTGCTATCCCTTCTGCTTCTTTTTGTTTGATACCTACACGAGTAACCGCAGAACCTGTGAAAAAGTAAAACATGACTATAGTGTATCCTTGCCATCCTAGAGTACCCCAGACTAATACTCCTAAGATCCAAGCGTGAAAATAACCTGCGGTGGTGAGGAGTTTTTTGGGGATGAGAAAGGCGATCGCCAATAAAACACTATTTAAAACCCCAGCAACTAACCAGGGATTTGACCAGTTTATACTTGAAAGCATATTTATTATATTTGAGTCACAGTTTTATTTTAGACATTCTGTCCCTGGGATGTGACCAAATATTTTTGCTGAATATTCCCAAAGTTGAGGATTAGCTAAGAGTGTGCGGTAAAGTTGATTTTCTTGGTAGTATTGCCAGCGATTTTCCACGTCCATTTGGTTTCCTTTACCATTTAATTCTCTGCCTTCAAAAGAGCTACCTCCTCCACAACCGTGTACTGTATTAATTCCTGCGTCTGTAAACTCTAATTGAAGTTTTGCTGCGATTTGTTGACGGTAAGTTATATCCCGAAACCATTGATTATAATTTATCGTTATTTTTTGATTTTTTAAATATTGAGTTTCTCCCAAGTATTCTTGAGCATATTCTAGCCAAAGTTCAATGACAGTTTTATTTTTTGCTTTGACTGTGAGATAATTTTTTTTGATTCTACTGGCTAATAAATTAAAAGGATCTCTAATAATAATTACATCATATCTTGCTTGACTTTTCCCTAAATAGAGGTCATGTTTTTGCTCAAAATAGTCATTAGCTACCTGATTAATTGCATAGTCTTCATAACTATAAATTAAGCAGTCTTTGGAAGTAAAATCACCTTGAGCTTCTCGATGATAAAGTTCTCCAGTGCAACGATATTTAGGATAATAAAAGTCTTTTAAATGTTCATATTTATAGCGATAGGGATTTTCTTTAGGGATTAAATTATTGAGATGCCATACTTCTCCTTTTGCTTGACTTTGGAGCCAATTGATGATGGCATGATTTCCACTGCGCATCAAACCTAACACTCTAATTTCTTTTTTATTTATGATTGTTGTTTCTTGCGATAATTGCTGTTTACTTTTCAACCAATCTTCCCAAGTATGATCACAAATCCGTTTGACTTTTTTTACTGCTTTTGATGGTTTTTTTAATGCTTTGAGTACTAGGTTTTCCATTGTTTATCAATTTGAGAACTGGTCATTATTCACTCCTACTGCACACTTCGACTTTGCTCAGTGTGCAGTAGGAGTGAATAATGCACACTGAGGGAAGTCTAAGTGTGCACAATAGACCTCTTGCAAAAGTGGTGTTAACCCCCCCCAACCCCCCCTTGGTAAGGGGGGGGAAAATGCCTAGTTTGTAGGGCTCCCTCCCCCTTACCAAGGGGAGGGCTGGGGTGGGGTTTTTTACGGTTTCGCAAGAGGTCTAATAACTAAACAGCTACTTTTTGAGGGAGATAACCTAACTCTTCGAGTTTGTTAAATACTTTAGCGACACTTTCTTCTAATTCTTCTAAGTCAGTGCGGCATTCTACTTCTGGGTTGAGAGGGGGTTCATAGGGATCATCAATACCAGTGAAAGATTTAATTTCTCCTGCTCTTGCACGCTTGTAGAGTCCTTTCACATCTCTACGCTCACATTCTGCCAAAGGTGCATTCACGAACACTTCTACAAAATCACCAATTTTTTCTCTTACTTCTTCGCGAATAGCGCGATAGGGAGAGATAGCAGACACTAACACAATTACACCATTACGAGTTAGCAGTTGGGAGACAAAACCAATCCGACGGATATTTTCATCACGATCTTCTTTACTAAAACCCAACCCTTTGGTGAGGTTTTCTCTTACTATATCCCCATCGAGGACTTCAAGTTTGTAGCCATCTGCTCTGAGTTTTGCTTCTACTTGACCTGTAATAGTGGTTTTACCTGCACCACTAAGTCCTGTAAACCAGATTGTTACTCCACGCTGCGTCATTATCTTCTCTTTATTTTATTTATGGTTTCTGGGGGTATTGTACCGCCTCCGAGACATTTTACAGCATTTGAGAGAAATTTTTTGCTTCTTTTTTTTATAAGAATTTGTGTAAATGGTTACGAAAAAGGCAGGATGACTGTTCTTCTTTTTTTATAATTTTTTGAGTAGGTAGAGAAGAGAGAATTATGAAGAATCAAACTATGTTTCATCTGGCTATCCCGATTAATAATGTGGAGGGTGCAAAAACTTTTTATTTTGAGGGGTTGGGTTGTGAAGTTGGTAGAGAAAATTCCCAGGCTGTAATTTTTAACTTTTATGGTCATCAGTTAGTCTGTCATGTGACTAAAGCTAGTCTTACTCCGCAAAAGGGTATTTATCCGCGACATTTCGGTTTAATTTTTCCTGCTGAGTCTGACTGGGAGGATATTTTAGCTAGAGCAACCCAGCAGGAATTAAAATTTTATCAGCAACCTAAATTAAGATTTTCTGGTGAGTTGACTGAGCATCGGACATTTTTTTTAGAAGACCCCTTTTATAATTTACTGGAGTTTAAGTTTTACCGTCATAGTGATGCTATTTTTGGGGCTCAGGAGTTAGTTGCAATTGGCGATCGCTCTTAAGTGGTGCTTTGAGAGCAGTTGCTACTGCTGCTAAACTTCTGTTATCTGTCTTCATCCAAGCATGAACTAAAACAGGTATTATTACTTCTTCACCTACAGACATCCGAGAACTAGCTGCGGGGTAAATCATTAAATCAAAGGGAGTCCAGATGACGGTAAAGTTAATCTTAGCTAATTGTTCTGCTGCATCGCGGTTTAAATCTTGTAGAAAAGGACTATTGGGGCGCATTTGAGCTATTCCTCGGAGGGGTAAACTGTAAGCGGTGACAGTGCCCTGGTTAGGTGCTGAGATACTAATATAACGTTGTACCCGTTGAATACCTCCTAGTCGTTGGAGGTAGTAACGGGTAATAATACCCCCCATACTAAATCCGATTAAATCTACAGGTTGTGAATTATCAAACGTATTGTTGATATATGCTGCCACCTGGTGGGCTAATTTTTCTAAACCGCAAGCACCAGTATTTGGAGTGAGATTGAAACTATGCACCGACCAACCTAAATTAGTAAGGTAAGTGGTCATTGTGCGGAAAACAGCCGTTGTGTCTGTGAAACCGTGAACCAGTACAACTGGGTTGCGTGATTTGGTCATGTCTGTTTTGATCTGAAAAATGAGATTGATGTTAAGTTTGCTTAAGATTATCTAAGCTTTTGGCTGTTTTTCGGGCATCTTAAGTAACTGAATGTTAATTTTTGTAACAAAAAGTTGCAAAAAGTTGCGCAAAATGGCATTCTGTTTTTTAGAACAAAAGCACATTCTCAGAAGAGTTGCGATCGTTTTTTTTGGCAATAGTCCAAGTTTTGGGATTGATTTTTTTTGAAATCAGAAGTATAACTTGTATTTAAATTTAAAAACAGGAGTAAAAGTAAATGTTGATGGCAAAATTATTTGGCGGTGGAAAAAAGAACAAAAAAGATGGCTTTTACCTCGCAATAGATGAGAGTAAAGAGGATAAACAAACAGAAGGAGCAGTAGCAGCTCCCCCTCAACCAGAAGCAGAGAAAAAAGCTGAAGTTGTAGAAGAGAAAAAAGCTGAAGTTGTAGAAGAGAAAAAAGCTAAACCAGTTAAAGCGAAAAAAACAACGTCTAAGAAAAAATCAGTTAAAGAAGCTGCACCAACAGCACCTGTAACCACTTCTTCGAGTCAACTAGCTTCGGATGCTCCAGAATGGGTAAAGGCGATGTATAAGAGCAGTAATGGTAAGGCTGGAAACCAAGAAGCAACGACTTTTGCTCCCGATAATTTAATGCCTATTCCTAGTAATTCACGGCGCAAACCTGGCCCTAGTATGAGTATGTTTATGAAGATGGCACGGGAAGTAAAAACTCCCATGATTAAAAAGTAGTTAACCGCTCTGTGAAATCTACTTAAATATCACTAATTATCTTTAATATTCACTTCCTGCTTCTCTCCAGTAGAGTCGGCTCTAGTCTAGTCCACAGGCTTTTTACGAGAGAGCTTCCCGCTTATACTAAATTAGATTTTAAGTAGGATTTTTCTATTGTGATACTTGCATTTAGGTCTCTATCTATTTCTAAACCACAATGATCGCATTTAAAAATTCTTTCACTTAAATCTAATTTTTCTATGACAGTGTCACAATTACTACAAGTTTTTGAGGAGGGAAAGAATCTTTCTATGTCATTAGTCATTAGTCATTTGACTAAGGACTAATGACTAATTTAAGTTCAGTCTTGAATCCGTCGTCTGCAATTTGATTTAATTCCTTTTTTAACTTAGAATCTACTCATAAAACTATGATAGTGGTCAGACTGAACAAAGTCAAGTAGATTTAATAAACTTTTCCGTTACTGCTAGAAGCCCTTTTAATCAACGAAATGCTCAAACAACTAGCACAACACCCTGATTTAGAAACCTGGCAAAAAAAAAGGAACACTTCCTCACAGTGCGATCGCTCAAATCTGTAAACAACTCAAATCTGACCCCCTTTTCAGTAGAAACCATTATTTTTTTTTTTACCGCCATCTCCGTTGTTGAATATATGTATAAATCTTTATTAACTAGACAAAAATACGCTTAAACTTAACTTTAAAATTCAAGACAATAATTTGTCACTATTACAACTAATTTGGCACAACGACAATAATTTGTCACCGATGACAACTAATTTGGCACTGTACAAAAGCGGGTAACGCGACTCGAACGCGCGACATTCACCTTGGGAAGGTGACGTTCTACCACTGAACTATACCCGCATGGGTTCTATTATAACTTATTTTTCGGCGGATGTCAAGTGTTTTAAAGTGGCTTCCATCACTGCGGTTGTTTGCCCAAATACTGTAAACATTAATGATTCTCGATATATTCTCCCTGCTGGGTGTTCCCAATAGTTAGCTGCACCGCTGGATACTGTTACTGCACCTTGAGCGCAACGCCCAGCTAAGTTAATCGCTTTTGCGCGCAACTCCAGTTTTTCCTCAAATGTTTGGTTGGCGATCGCCGCTGTTAACATCTTTTCTCTACAGTTGTTTACTTCCTGATTTAAGCTGGTTTGAGCTTGTTTTACAAAGGGTAATTTTTTTTGCTCATAAACAGTCTCCATAATATCTAAACCTGCTTGAGCACATCCCAAAGCAAAAAAACCATGATGCAATACCTTTTGTTGATCATTTTCTTGGATCGCTCCTACAGGTTTTATCGCGAAAATATTTTCTTTTTCTAACTGCCATCCTTGTACTTTTACACTAACTGTATTAGTTGCTGCCATTGCTATTAACTTCATGGGCGAACTAATAGTTATTTTCTCACTATTTTCTAAGGGTAAAATTCCATAAATTGCCCCTCCATCTGGTAAAGTTGCACCGATGATAAAATGTTGAAAAAAATCAAACCCTGTTACCCAGGGAACTTCCCCTATTAATTCATATTTTCCATTATTTAATCTAGCCTTCATTAATGGTTCTCCCTGACGACGTAACTGAGAAAACCCTACCCCTATCAATACTTCTCCAGTTGCCATTTTGGCGAGATATTTTTCTTTGAGTAAATCATTATTACTTGCAGCTATTTGTGAGGCAGCACTTTGATGTTGGGTTTGTAAAAATGCTAATGCTCCTGAATATCTAGCTATCATTATTTGGAAGCAGTTATAAGCCACTTCACTCAACTCTTTTCCTCCCCATTTTTTTGGAGCTTTGAGAGTAAGGAGGTTGTTTTTTCCCATTCCTTGTAAGGCTTTTTTTAGTGCTTGGGAGTCTCTATCTATTATCGCTGCTTTGGGGTAAATTTCTGTTTTTAAATATTGCTCTATTTTGTTTAATATTTCCTCTTTCATTGTTTTTTTTGATATAGTAACATTTTTCTAAAGTTGTCACAGACAAGGGCGATGTGGAGCACTCGGGTAGCACTAAAAATATTTTTGATTGGATTGTGTGCTACCCGAGTGCTCCACAAGGAAGGGGGGCGGCACTCTTTTGAATTAAATAATCGATTTTTATGCCGCTCCCCTTCCTTCGCCCTTGTTTTCCAGTACTTGATCTTGATCATAACTTTAGAAAAATGATTATATTTGGTTATCCTTCGCTGGTGCGGACTGATGATAGTTTTTCGTAGTTGCGCAAAAGCTCTATTGCTCAGTGCTATAACTGGTAACTGGTCACTAATAACTGATAACTGGTGCTGATCAAGAAAACTCTCAGAATATATAAGAGGGGCTACCTACTTACTGGGATAAAACCCCCAGTCTAGATCAAGGGGCTTTAGTATCTGTTCAGCGATCAATTTTGTTCACAACTTGATTTATATATATAGCAGTGAAAAAAATGCTTAGGACAATGACTTCATAAAAGCAGCCACCAGACTGGGGGCGGTATTCCCCTTGCCCCCTGTCCTAACTATCCCTTTCACTACTATATAAGGTGAAAGTGGCAGAGGTAAAACTTTGCGCATTGTTTTTTCTTAAAGCTAATGAACAAACGATACAGATCGGCTATTGTTAGATACAGACAGTTTTTTTAGTTGCTATAATAATATGTAAATTAAATGCTCAATACCTGAAAATTATATTATTTGCCATGGCTCTTCCTTATATCCTTTTCATTGGAGGCTTGATAAGCAAAATCGCTAGTTACAAGCCAACTTTTAGTTAGTTAGTCAAGATCTAAATCCTCTTAAAACTCTGTCATATTTTTTTGACAAAACTTTATATATTCCTATTCAATGAGGTTAACCTCTTGCTCTGACTAGACTTTGACCTTGAGATCTTGGGAAAAATAAAAAAAATATTAACAAAATATTTAGCGAAGCAAACTGATGAAAGCTATAAAAATCAAGGGATATAGCTCAAAGATTAAGCAAACATTAAAAAAGCCAAAAAAAGAGCAAAAGCACTTGACATTACCGATGGTTGTGGCTTAGACTTGAGACAAGCAAGAAAAAACAGACTTGCACAGTAAAAAACAGAAAAACAGATTCGGAAAACAAAAAGAGGTAGTTATTATGACATTCTTTCCAGGAAAAACTCAGTACGGTAGTGAAGCAGGAGATACCATAGAAGGTACTAGTGGTCGTGACGCTCTATTAGGCAGGCAGGGCAATGACTTACTTATGACTCTTGATGGGGATGATGTTCTTATTGGCGGACTAGGCAATGATAGCATGTCTGGGGGAACAGGACGAGACATTCTCAATGGTGATAATGGTGATGACTTGCTCTACGGTGGAGATGACGAAGATACTGTAGAAGGTGGAGCAGGTAGTGATAGTATATCAGGTGGTAATGCTGAAGATAAGCTCTATGGTCATGAAGGTGATGATCTTATTTTTGGCGGTAACCAAGCTGATGAGATCTATGGTGCTGAGGGAAATGATAGTATAGATGGCGGCAATGGCAGTGACTGGATTGATGCTGCTGATGGTGATAATTTTGTGGCAGGTGGGACTGGTAATGATACAGTTACTGCTTTAGACGGTAATGATAGCGTTTTCGGTCAAGATGGAGATGATTCTATTTCTGTGGCTGAAGGTGATGATCAAGTAAGTGGCGGAACTGGTAGTGATTATATTTCCGTAGTAGATGGCGCTGACATAGTCTTTGGCGGTGAAGGAGATGATACAATCCTCGCTGACGATATGGAAACCGAAGAAGATGGCGCTGACTGGCTCCACGGCGAAGCTGGTAATGATTATATCGAGTCTGGAGAGGGTAATGACACTGTACGAGGTGGTGAAGGAGAAGATACTCTCTATGTAGGAGAAGGAGACAACAAAGTTGAAGGCGGAGATGGAAGTGATCTAATCGAAGCTGGTGATGGTAATGATACTATCCTTGGCAAAGATATAGAAGAAGGTGTAGATGGTGATGATAGTATCACAGCAGGTAATGGTAATAACTACGTTCGAGGTGGAGAAGGTAATGATATTATCACAGCAGGTGGAGGAGATGATATTCTTTTCGGTGATGATGGTAATTATGTAGTAGGCGATGGGAATGATTCAATTGAGGCAGGAGATGGAACTAACTTTATCACTGGTGGAGATGGTAGCGATACTATGAGTGGAGGTAGTGGTAAAGATACCTACTTCTTCAACGAAACCGTTGACTTGGAAGGCGGAGATGTTGATGTTATCGAGAACTTCGACCCTGATATGGATGTGCTCAACTTTGCTGATTTTGCGTTCCCCAACACTTTCCCCAACCCTGACACGGCTCCTGAAGAAGATGGTCATTTTGCTACTTGGAAGTTTACCATGGAACAAGAAGGTACATTCTATCAAACCTACGATGCGGAATATGGCGATCATGTGGTTATCGGCTCTAACCCAGATGCAGCTTTCTACACTGCAGGGATTGGTTTCGGTACAGATCCCAAAAACGAAAGCAAAATTATTCTTGTTGGTGTAAATCTAACAGATCTAGGTGCAGCTAACTTTGTGTTTGATTCAATTCCCCCAGAGATGATGTAAGTTTAAAATTTCATCAAATCTAATTTTTGAATAAAATAACAAACAGGGGAGCGGGTGTCAAGGGACCCTCCCTTTTTTTTTATCTAAAGAGACGCGTTATGTTTCATCCCCGCTCTTTAGAGCGGGGATGAAACATAACGCGAGCGGTTAAAACCGCCGTCTTAATTGTAAATTTTTGTTGATTTTTTTACCAAACCATAAAAGGTATGTTAGGCTGGATTTGTTAGCGGTCGAGGAAGTGGTTGTGACAGGGTTAGCTCTGGCTTTTATTTATGGTACTGATGGGGATGATTTTTTTTCAGGTACTATGGGGAGAGACTCCCTTTTTGGTGAAGATGGGGATGATACGCTTACAGGGTTAGGGGAATATGATGTAATTGTAGGTGGTAATGGGGATGACTTGCTTACAGGAGGTGGGGGTAATGACCTGCTAAGTGGGGAACAAGATCATGATACTATTTATGGGGGTGATGGTGATGACCAGCTTGAGGGAGGTTTGGGCAATGATTTTCTCAAAGCTGATCAAGGTAATGATAGTATTTTTGGTAATTGGGGTAATGATAGTATATCTGGTAATCATGGAGATGATGTTATAGATGGGGGAGAGGGTGATAACCTGATATATGGCGAAGAGGGGAATGACCAGATAAGTGCAGGAGCGGGGAATGATAAAATTTTAGGTTCTGATGGAGATGATCTTATTCAAGGAGGAGACGGGAATAACTTACTGGGGGGTGGTTCAGGTTTTGACTTGATCTATGGTGGAAAAGGAAATGATCAGCTCATGGGGTTGGATGGGGATGATACCATGAAAGCTGGGGAAGGAGAGAACTTTCTAGATGGAGGTAATGGTAGTGATATTTTGACCGCAGGAGATGGGAATGATTCGCTTTTTGGAGGTTGGGGTGATGATATTATTGAGGGGGGAGCTGGAGATAATTTGATCAAAGCTGGTTGGGATCATGATCTGGTGAGTGTAGGATTTGGAAATGACTCGCTTGCTGGTGGTTGGGGTGATGATACGATCAAAGGGGGAGGGGGAGATAATCTGATTTTTGGGGGTGTGGGAAATGACCAACTCATGACGGAAAATGGAAATGACACCCTTTTCGGGGGGGATGGAAACGATTTACTTATGGGAGGAGATGGGAGTAATATATTCACTGGGGGAGATGGAAGTGATACCTTGAGCGGGGGTGCTGGGGTGGATATATATTTGTTTTCCCCTAAAATAGATTTAAATGAAGTGGGGGAAGTGGATATTATTACTAATTTTGAGCCGACAAGCGATCGCCTTGACTTTTCTGCGTTTAATTTTATTAATCCTTTTCCGAGTAGTATTTATAGTACTTGGGAATTTGTTATGTCTGCGGAGGGTAAATATTACCAACAAGGGGAAAATACTTATATTGTTGCTAATCCTGATGCTATATTATACGGTATTCCTCATCCTTTTGGTACTGCAGAAGAAGATACTGATGGTGAGCCTAGTAGCTCGATTGTACTTGAAAATGTCAAAATTGCAGATTTAGGTTCAGCTAACTTTGTTTTTTGATCTCCGCTCCTGAAGGGGCGGAGAGAGGTTAATCTAGTTAATCAATATAAGACATTAAGAGTGTAATTGCTGCGGCGATGGATGAGAGGGAAGCGGTTTCAGAGGGTGTATGATAGCCAGTGGTGGGTATTTGGAGGGTAGTGCCATTAATTTTGCCATCGGTAGCGACTACGAGACGACCTAACTCTGTACGTCCAAGAGAAAGTGGTTTACTTCGACCAATATTTTGAGCTTCGATATAGGCGTCTTTATAGGTGTAAGTAATGCCAAAGCGATCGCATTTTTCTTGTAATTCGTTGGTTATATCTGGGGCAAAAGCACCGCTAGCATCTTTACGACGCAACACCAGTTGTTGTGCATCAGCCGCTTCTCTGGTAGGATAGGGACTGGTATCCAAAACGAGCAAGCGCTGGGTCATCAAATTTTGACGTAGAAACCAAGCGAGAGCATAACGCCAACTTCGTCCAGCTTCTTCTTGAGCAGTAAATAGTGCGGTGCCTTGAAAACCACAGCGGAAGAGATAAACTAAAATTGCTGCACTGAGAACATTATCTAACTGGGCTGAAGCATAGCCGTCCAAGACCTGGAGACGGTCAAGAAAGGAAACGGGGGTACCAGGTTGTAAAAAATCGAGTCCATCCAACTCAAAAATCAAGTTTTTTCTGGCGGGACAGATATAGGAGTTGATGATAGTTCCTTGTCCTAAATAAGTACCAGTATAGGGTAAATGTGCTTGCACCCGCTGACCTTGAAAACGGTTTTCAACGGTATACATCATTTGTTCAGACACAGAGTCTCCAGTTAACTCACTTTGGTTGCTAGCAATAAAAGCTGCATACTGAAATTCATTAGGTCCAGTACATAATAAACCATGTCGATCAATATGAGCTGAGAGGATGAGGTGGTGTGGGTCATTACCTTGAGCTACAAGAATCCCCTGATAATATGTTACCTTTGCACCCACTTCTTCTAATTCTCGGTGAAGGGTCCGAAAAAATGAATCTTCGCAGCCTACAACCGATGGTTCACGAATAAGTGTATGGAGAATATTGAGGAAGTCCGTGAGTTCTGAATAGTTATTAGTAACAAGTTTTTTTGTATCATTTCGATATACAGGATTGTTTGTGACTAATTTGAGAGAGTGCATCAGTTGTGTCTCCAGTTCCCATTGAATTTATTTCTCTTATTTAAGGAGATTCTCTTCATTACGAAAGTCATCAAAGATACAAAATGAGCCTTTACCTTCCTTCCTAACCATCATTAGTGATTTTTTCCATTACCAGTTCAAACCAATTTAATTTTTGTTTTTTTGTTGTCTGATTCAGTCAAGAAAAATAGAAAATCTTAGCCTGTTTCATTACCATAATCTCTGAATTGGATAAGCATCAAAAGCTTGATCGCGACTAACCAAAACTAAAGAATGATTAAGGGATTGGGCTACTAAAATACGGTCAAAAGGATCTTTATGGTGCAAAGGAAGATTAGAAAGCTGAATTGTATCTTTTAGAGAAATTGATAGTAGCTTAAATCCTGTAGATTCAAAACTAGCTTCCATGTTATTAAAATCAGATAATAAAGAAAGTTTACCTAGCTTGACTTTGATAGATATTTCCCAAAAACTGGCAATACTGACAAAAACATTTTTTGTATTTTCAATTTTGTTGCGTGTTGAAACTGGTAAACTCAAATCATCTTCTACCAACCAAATAAAAGCATGGGTATCTAGTAAAATCGAATTTATTACATATACTCCTCAAAATCCTCTAGAGGTTCATCAAAGTCAGCCGCTAGAGGTAAAACAAAAGTACCTTTCATTGAACCTGCTAAAGGACGTTTTTCTGAGATTGCTTTTGCTTGCTGACACTCATCTTTTGCTGCTTCAATAGTTGGATTTTTTGTTAGTAAATATTCCGCATAGTGCAAAAGTTCTGTTTTGAGAGAGTCTGGCATATTTAAAACAATATTCCATAAGGCTATATCAGTATTCATAACTTTTCCTTGGTGATTTTTACTAAAAACATTACCACGATTTGATTTTGTGCTTTTCCTTCCTTAATATTTACTATTTCTGATTAAAAGGAGCAGGGTCCCAATAGACATAAACCGACTCATTAGCGAGGCGATAAATCTGACCAGCATCACCTAAACCTGCTTGTCGATAAGCTGCTTTACCATCCTGGTCAACATAATTTCCTGGTTCATTACCCACAGGTTCAAGTTCATATCTTACCCCATCTTCTCTTTCAATACTAACAAAACCTTGGCGCTGAGAAAAGGTACAAGGTATGGAAGCTGAAGCTTTATCTTCACCCAGAGGATAGATATCACAACGAGCATCAACTGTATCTGCTTTAACTGGAAGGACAATGCCCATTAATGCTAATGATATAGTTGAGATAGAAAGTGCAATTTTATTTTTCATTGGGTTCCTTTTCCTAATTCTTTAATAATAGGTTATCATAAACTCAACTAATTTTGTCAAATCTATGAATGCTTTCACCATAAATTTCAAACCCATTATCCAAATAACTGATGAGCAATTTTATCAATTGTGTTGCGCCAATCCTGATGTAAAATTTGAACGTAACGCTCAAGGAGAAATTATAATTATGCCACCCACTGGAGGAGAAACAGGAAAACGCAATGTAGAAATTGCAGCAGATTTTGTCTTTTGGAACAGACAAACTAAACTAGGAGTAGTATTTGACTCTTCCACTTGTTTTAAATTCCCGAATAAAGCAGACCGTTCCCCTGATGTATCTTGGATTAAAAACGAACGGTGGGATGCTCTTACTCCTGAAGAAAAAAGGAAATTTCCTCCTATTGCTCCTGATTTTGTTTTAGAGTTAATGTCTCCCAGTGATACGTTGTCAGAAATTCAAGCAAAAATGGCAGAATATCAGGAAAATAAAGTAAAATTGGGCTGGTTAATTGACCCAAAAACTCGTCGAGTAGAAATTTATCGAGTTGGACAGGAAGTTGAGGTATTGCAAGCACCAGCAATTTTATCAGGGGAAGATGTACTTCCTGGTTTTGTCCTCAATTTACAAACCATTTGGGGGTAAATTATAGGGGGAATTGTTATTTGAAATGGTAAATTTTTACAGATCACTAAGAATACCTAAGAGAAAGATGATGATGAAGACAATTAAACTAGCAATTGTCCAGGCTTTTTGATGAGCTTTAAAAGCTTCAATACTCGACCAATTACGGCTTTTCCATGCCCATTCATTACCTTTAAAACCGAGGATAATAGCCATGATAAAACCAAGGTAAGGTATAAAGCATAAAAGACCAATCCAAACCTGATTGGTAAAAGACCAAAAAGGGCCTAGTAAAAAAGCGCCCCAGTTCCAACCTTTTATCTCGTTAGGAACTTGGATTTGGTTGTTATTTTGGGGTGGATTTGTGATGAAAGTATCGGGGATATAAGTACCTTGATGGGAATTTAGATTTGGGGATTTTTCTTGATGGGAATTATTAGAATTTTTATTGAGATAACTCTCATTTTCTTGATAATTTAAAGCGGAAAGAATTTCATTAGCTGAGTGAAAACGTTTTTCTGGGCGTGGGTGTAGCATGCTGTTAAGTATTTGGCTGAAAGAGGGACTAACAGTAATATACCTATTCCAGATCCATTCCATATTATATTGGTCTAACAAATCTCTTGGGTCTTTTCCAGTCATTAATACAATTGCTGTAACGCTCAAAGCGTACAAATCACTATGGGGTGCGACAATGCCAAACTGCATTTGTTCATTAGGAGCAAAACCCGTTTTACCTATTGTCGTGCCATGTAAGTGACTGGTGTTTTCTAGTGCATTTAATGTAACTTGTTTTGCTGCACCCAAATCAATTAATACAGGGAGTCCAGTTTTGGCACTAATAATGATGTTATCTGGGGAGATATCGCGATGAATAACGCCTTGATGGTGAAGGTAGCTTAAAACTGGGAGAATGTCTTGAAAAAGTTTCACTATTTCTGTTTCTTTGAAGCGTATGCCTTGTTCGCACAAAGATGCTAGAGTTTTCCCCTCAACAAAATCTTGAACCAGAAATAGTCGTGACTCCTGCTGAAAAAATTCCCAAAATCGAGGTATTTGGGGATGTTGGAGTTGGTAAAGAGTAGCTGCTTCTCGTTGAAATAATTCAACAGCCTTTTTCAGCGCTGCGGTACCTAGAAACCCTGGAGAAAACTCTTTAACCACCAATTTTTCATTAAACCTCCCCGTATCTTCCACAAGATAGGTTTTCCCAAACCCTCCTTCTCCAAGTTTTTGACGGATAACATAGCGATCGCGCAACCGATGACCTGGTAATAATTCGTTTAAGTTATCTGAAGGGTTAGAGTTTGCTTGCATTTTTTCCCCGCAATGAATGCAAAATTTTGTTCCCGATGGGTTTTGGTGTCCCTTGCTACAATAAATCATACTCATATAATAAGTCTCATGCTTTTCTTTAAGTTTAACCCTTTTGAGTTAGATTTTATTTGACGTTTTAATACAGATAGAAGTGAAAGCAATCTATTTATGAAGTAAGTCTAAATTCACAACTTAACCTCATATTTGGAGGAGGTTAAGCGATGGGTTTTACCATTGATAAACTTTGAGTTAATCTAACAATTGGATAAGTTAAATATGCGGTTTTCAAAACAAAAGGAATATTAAAAATGCCATTAATTCTCATCAAAGGAACTTTTCATGTTGTTGGCTACTCACCCGATGGTGACTCAATAAGATTTAAAGCAAAAAATGCTGAAAATTGGAATAAATTAGAGGGGATAAAATCACGGTTAAATGAATTTAATCACCTGCGGGTGAGAATCCAAGGTATTGACACTTTAGAAACTCATTTTTACCACTATTGTCAACCGAGTAAATTTGCTGATTATGCCACAAAATTTATGTTAAATGCAATAGGAATTGATGCTATTATTTGGGACTCGATGGGTAAAATAAAAGAAGCTAATGATGGAAGAGAAGGATTTATTTTAACCAACAAAACAGATAAACATGGAAGACCGATTAGTTTTGTTTTTGCTGGAGAAATTGACGCAGAAGATGGGGACGAATTTTTCTTAAATAAGGAGCTTTTAAGAGCAAGTATTAATTATAAACTCCTAGAAGCTGGGTTAGCTTATCCTACTTTTTTTCGTGATATTTTCCCCAGTATTCGTCATCAATTAAGTTATGCAGTTCAATCAGCAAGAATTAAAGCAGTAGGTTTATGGAATGAAGATAGAACAAATACAGGTTTTCTAGTAGAAGAACTCTCAAAAGTTGTAATTATGCCTAAGTTATTTCGTAGGCTGGTTTCTTATATAGAAAATAATCAAGGGATAATGACTGGTTTTAAAGATTCTCTGTGTGAAAATTCAGAGCCTATTTTAATTTTTCCTGGTAAAAAGTTGGTGCATTTATATGATATCATAACTGAAGAAGAAGATAAGATCAAGTTGACTGAGTTTCCAGAAAATTTGGTGTTTTTATAAAAAATACCTGGCGATTGAAATCGTGGCTATAGAGATTAAGTCCGCCTACGCGGACTAATTTTTTAACTCATTTTGGGGGAATTTTTGACATAATTATGGTTAATAAACCATTCAACAGCATCTTCTAATGCTTTTCTGATATTTGATTGGGGTAAACCTAATTCTGTGATTGCTTTAGCTGAATTATAAAACATTGGTTGAGCAGACATTCGCACCCCATCTAAGGGAATAGAAGGGGGTTTTCCTAATTTTGTTAGGATATATTCATCAACCCAAGCTACAGTTAAAGGTAGCCAAAGAGGTACAGTATTTTTTGGTGCAGTTTTTGAAGTAATGTCTGCGAGTTCTTCAAGTATGTTTTTGAGGGTGAGGTTTTGGTTTCCTAGAATATAGCGATCGCCTTTTTTCCCTTTTTCCAATGCTAATATATGTCCCCTCGCCACATCGCGCACATCAATTAAATTTAAGCCAGTATTCACATAAGCGGGCATTTTTCCTCGTAGAAAACGTAAAATAATATCTCCAGTTGGGGTAGGTTTAATATCCATTGGTCCGATAGGAGTACTAGGATTAACTATTACTATATCTTGACCTGTTGCTGCTGCTTTTACCGCTTCTTGTTCAGCCCAAAACTTGGATTTTTTATAAGCACCAATTAATTTTTCTACAGGACTTTGATAGGTTTCATCTACTATTTCTCCTGATGTTTTTACCCCAATAGCAGCCACAGAACTTGTATAAACTACACGCTGGATTCCTGCTATTTTGGCTGCTGTTAAAACATTCCTAGTTCCTAACACATTATTTTGATAAAGTAAGTCTTTATCTGCTTGCCAAAGTGAGTACCTCGCAGCCACATGAAAAAGTACTTGACAACCTTGTATTTTTTGGCATAAATCAGAGTCATTTAAATCACCTTTAACTATTTCTATGTCTAAATTTTGGAGATTATTTAAAGAGCTATTAGGGCGAACAAGAGCGCGGACAGAGTAGCCAGAATTAAGGAGCGATCGCACTAAATTTGCTCCTATAAAACCCGTTCCTCCTGTTACAAAAGCTTTAATTTTCATAACTATTAAATTAATGTTTTTTGAATTAATAAAAGTGTCTTCAAAGTTTTTGACCCAATCCCAGGGCCGTTTCATTTTCCCAAAGTCCGCCTGGGATTTAAATCCCAGGCTAACAGCTAAAGTCCGTTAAAACGGACTAAAAGTTTTATACGGTAACAAATTATATTGGTTTGAAATTAACTTAACTATTAGCCAAAGAAGTTTGGTTTTGGCAAAATGACAAATTTGAGATTTATTGTTTGCGAGAAAACGAGTATGAAAAACTTAATCAAAGTCAGTTATTACCTCAGCTAAATTTAACTTTGTTAGCCGAATATGTAATTAAATCTGACCCTTTAGAGGCAATATTAGAGTTTAGGGAAAAAATTCGTTAAATTCAGCAAAAAATGAGGGGAGTGTCATGGTAATAACTTTATTAGAAGAAGATGCAGATCTGATATTTTCTCTGATTGAAAATTCCGCAGACAAGGAGCTTAAACCCCTTGTCTATACCATAAATCATCAAGGAGGGTATAAAGAACGGGAACAATAATTAAACTCAACAGGGAAGAAGTAAGCAAACCGCCAATAATTACTACTGCCATAGGTTGTCTTAATTCTGCACCTGCACCCCAACCTAAAGCAAGGGGTAACATGCCTAAAATTGTGGAAGCAGTGGTCATAATAATTGGGCGCAAACGAACCACTCCAGTTTCTAAAATTGCTTCCTCACGTTCTTTCCCTTTTTGACGCAATTGATTAGCATAATCCATTAGTAAAATGGCATTTTTATCTAATAAACCCAACAAGAAAATTAAACCGATAAGGGAAATCATACCAAAGTCACTTTGAGTGATTAAAAGTGCCAACATTGCCCCGACAATAGATAAAGGAAGACTTAAAGCAACTACAAGAGGTTCTAATAGTCTACCAAAGGGAAAAATTAACACTATTAACATACAAATTACCGAGAAAAGTAAAGTCCTGCCAAAACGTTTTAAAACTGTATTACTGCGGGCTGAGTCGCCCCAGGGTTGGAGAGTAATATGAGGAGGTAAAAGAGGTTGAGCAAGGGCGATCGCCTGTTCTGTAGCATTTCCTACTCCTATACCTTCCTGTAAATTAGCTGTTAAATAAATAACTCTTTTTCCTCCTCGACGTTGAATTTGTAGAGAATTTTCTCCATCTAAACCTTCTCCAGAAATTGCTACATCTACAAAACCTGGTAACTTTTCAATCTGAGTTTTTATTTGCTGTGCAGTAGTTTTTAGTTCGGTTAAATCATCACCTAAAATGAGAATTTGTAGTGATTTTTCTCCTGCTTGACTATCAACAAAGGGAATATCCTCAACACTGCTACTTACTCCTCTAAGAGGGGGTAAACTAGCGCGAATTTGTTCTTTAAATTCAGCAGTTGTTATCTCAGTTTCATCTTTTAATTTGACATAAATTTTTCCTTGAGTTGGTTTTCCTTGCACCCCAGCAATGGTAAATATTGTTTCTACTTCATCAAATTGCAGTACAACTTTTTCCAATTCTTCGCCGACACTGCGGGTTTTTCTCAGAAGTAGTTTTTCTGGGGAATTTGCTAAGTTTCCTATCCAGTCAAAAGAACTATCATTACTAGGAGAATTATTTTCTTGGCGCTTAACTGCACCACCAGAAAACTTAGGGAGAGGACTGGTATAAACAATATTAAAAGCACCGCGATCGAGTTGGGGAATAAACCCTTTAGGAATTAAAGGAATTAAGGCAATACCTGCAATTAAACTCAATATGGCTATTGCTATTACTATTTGACGATGGTGCAATGACCATTGCAATAATTTACGATAATAATTAGTAATTATTCCTACTTTTTCTTCTTCTTGATTAGCGGGTAAGTTGGTTCGAGGTTTCAACCAGAAAACAGCCAAAACTGGGGATAAAGTACGAGCTACTAATAAAGAAATCAAAACTGATGCAGAAACTGTCAAACCAAAAGGTTTAAAAAATTGTCCTACAGTGCCGCCCATAAAAGCTACTGGAAGAAAAACAGCCACAATAGTTATTGTAGAAGCAGAAACTGTTAAACCTATTTCATCAGTACCTAAAATAGCAGCTTGTCTGGGGGTTACTCCTTCTTCGAGGTGACGAGAGATATTTTCCACATCAACGATCGCATCATCTACAATTATTCCAATTACTAAGGCTAATGCTAATAATGTAATACTTTCCAATTGCAAGCCAAAAATAGCCATAACAATGAAAGTGCCCAACAGAGAGAGCGGAATAGCGAGAGCCGTAATTATCGTTGCTCGAAAGTTGCGCAAAAAGGGGAAAATTACTAAAATTGCGAGAATTATCGCCTGAATTAGGGAATCAATGGTAGCTTGGGTTGATTCGCGAATAAACTCCGCCTGTGTTTCTGCTAATATCAGTTTGATTTCTGGTAATTCAGTTTGCAGTTTTGCTACTGCTTTTTCTACTTGTTTAACTACTTCGAGAGTGTTGCCATCGCTAGTTTTAATTACACTAAATGCTAGAGCATTTTGCCCATTAAAACGTACCAAAGTTGGAAAAGTAGTTACATCGCCATTTTCAGCCGCTTTAATGTTATCATCTCCCAAAATATTCACCTTAAAAACTCCTGGGAGTTGGGTGAGAGTTGGGATGATTTTTTCTGAGGTAATTTGCTTTAATTCTCTGAGAGTTTTGCTTTCACTAATGATAGCATAAGTAACAGTACTTGACTCATTTAAATTAAAAGGAATTACCTCAAAAGTTGAACCTGGAGGTAGAGATAATTGGTTAAGGGAGGTTTTAACTGCTTGAGTAGAAGTTTGGAGATTAGTTTTAGGTAAAAAGTATAAACTAATAGCAGTTTGACCTGGATAAGTAGAGGAGAGAATTTCCTCAAGTGCATCAAGAGATTTGAGTTGATTTTCAAGGGGTTGGGTGAGTTGTTTTTCTGTTTCAATTGCGGTTTCTAAGGGAGCTTTAGCATTAATTATAACTACGGGGAAAGTGATATCAGGAAAGAGGGCATATTTGAGGGAAGTAAAAGCGAATAAACCTGCAATAGTAACAGCAAGCCAAAAAGAGATTGTGAGACGAGAATGAGCGATCGCCCACCGAGAAATATTTAATTTTTCCCGTAATGATTTACGCTTATTTTTTGCCATTTTTAAAGAGATAAAGTCTACCAAAAACCAGTTTATAGGAGAAGATTAATTAACAACATTTTATCAGTAATTAATCTCATTAGTTTATTAACTAATGAGATTAATTACTAATGACTTATTAAAACTCATTTTTAGTGGCTTCATCTTCAAAGAGAATTTCATCAAAACAAACATAACCAACTTCAGACAAATTATCTGCTGCATCCTGATTTTCTTTGGAGTCAGAGGTAAGTTGTTTAAACTCTTCAAAAGTATATTGAGACTGAAACTTATTGAGGGTACAAATACAAAAAGTATCCGCATCTTCTGGTGGTACTCCTTCACTAAGAGCACGTTCTTTACAATCTGTCATATATTGATTGACAAAATCTTCTGGGTATTGGTTGTTTGCAGTTTCCTGAGCCAGAGTCTTGAAAGGATACAATGTCAATAACAAAGTAATAATTAGGGATAGTTGTTGAATTTTCATCTAAAAAAAATGAAGTAAAATAGTGATATTTGACCCTTTCCATTATGATCTAGTTCCGAACCAGAAAAAATAACTTGACATTTTGGCAAACTCTGCGCTAAGATAAATCTACCGACGAAACAGGGCGGCATCGCCAAGTGGTAAGGCAGAGGTCTGCAAAACCTTTACCCCCAGTTCGAATCTGGGTGCCGCCTTTTTAAGATAACTGTTCACTGATCAGCTTAACAATCTTTCTTTGTTCCCGTTTAATAAAAAAATGGTCGCCAGGAAACAGATGCAGGGTAAACTTATTACAAGTTTGCTCTTGCCATGCTTCCATGTCCTCACGGCTCGCTTCTGCATCCTGTAATCCACACAAAGCAGAAATAGGACAAGCAAGGGGCGGTTGTGGGGAATAGGAGTAAGTTTCGTTAATTTCTAAGTCAGCACGGAGAATGGGGAGAAATAACTGCATTAACTCAGCATTTTGTAAAACTGCTTCAGGAGTTCCCCCTTTTTGTTGTAATGCGGCTAAAAATTCCGCATCTGGTAGTTGATGGATGGGGGGGTTAGGTAAGGGTTTGTGTGGAGCAACACGCCCAGAAACAAATAAATGTAGAGGTAATGGTTGATCTAGATGTCGCAGTTGACGGGTTAACTCAAAGCAAATTAAAGCCCCCAGACTGTGACCAAAAAAAACAAAAGGTAAATCTAAGGGTAAAACTGGGGCTAAGTCTTGAATTAAAGGTTCAATTTCAGTATATAAGGGTTCTCGAAAACGGCTTTCTCTTCCTGGGAGTTGAATAGCGCAAAGTTCTAGATATTCTGGTAAAAGTTTACACCAAGTGCGAAACACAGAGACACCTGCACCTGCATAGGGAAAACAAAAAAGACGCAACCGCGCTTCAGGGTTGGGTTGATAACATGTTAACCAGGGATTTTTGGGAGTCATAATAGGAGGAAATTATCAATAGAAGAAACAATTGAAGGAAAAGGGAAAAGGCAAGAGTGGTAATTATTTTTTCTTATAGATTGCTGGATTTTCTCTTAAATCTAATAATTGTTAAACCATAAAACTCCCTTTAAATTATATTTGCTCTTTTACCCAATTTCTAAAAGCGCGCATTGTTTGATTTCTACCCGTAGTTTTACACTTATTAAGATATTCAGGAATTACCTGAGTGAGAGGAAAATTTGGGAAAATAGAACTGGTTTCTGTTTCTACATATTTACCTTCTCTTAACACATTTATCTGTAACTTTCCTTTCTCAAACCGCCAAAGTTCTGGCACTCCTAAAGCTTCATAAACACTCTTATTTGTTCGGGAAGTTACATCTATTTCTAATGCTAAATCTGGGGGTGGGTCAAATCTTAAATCTAACCTATCTTTATCTCTTACTGCTGCTTCATTTTGGATATAAAAACAGTTATCTGGTTCTATTCCTTGCTGCATTAATTCATTTTTAAAAGTAGTTGAACCTAAAGGACAAAAATCAATGTCTAATTCCTCCAGAAGAGTCTCTACAAAGTTACTAATATATATTTTATGTTTTTCATGTTCTGGTAGTGGTGTCATAATTTCCAAAATTCCCTGATTATAAGCAATTCTAGCAGCACGATGTTCTCCTAAATCTTCTAAAATAGCCTCAAATTCTTGCCAACTAACATCATGTAACAAGAGTCTTTGTCCTGGGGTAACAGTTAATCTTTTTAATTCGAGTAACATTTTGATTTCTCCAAATTTATTTAGGTGTTTTCATGTTTTTTTATAGCAGAAAAAGGGATAGTATTGACCTGGACAAGGGGCTTAAGCCCCTTGCCTCCCAGAAGTAACTTTAATTATTATAAAAAGCAACTCTTGTCGAAGCTATAAGTTATATTTGTTCTTTTACCCAATTTCTAAAAGCGCGCATTGTTTGATTTCTCCCTGCAATAAAGATAGAAAAACACTTCGGCTGTCGCCTGCTTTTTACAAATCAAAAACTAGGTGGATGTTCTCCCAATTTTACCCACATCTGACGCAGACGAATTAATTGAGGGCGATTCATTTTTAATGCGGAAACTGTTGCGCAACCTACTGGGGTAAGTCCCATTATTTCTGAAGCATCCTTGTTCCAAGCAAAATGCTCCTCCCATACCTGAAACTGGGGGTGAAATAAAGAAACTATCTTCCCAGTTATTGGCTCGGTAGCTGTTTGACGACTTGCCTTATAACGATTACAGGAAGGACAAGCCAAGCAAAGATTTTCAAATACCGTCTGTCCACCTTCTGAGCGGGGAATAATATGTTCAAATTCAAAAATCGCAACAGACAATTTTTCAGCAGTTTTACAATAAGCGCAACAATTAGCAAAACTGGCACGAACTTGTCGCTGCAACTTTACAGAAACATACACACTCACGCCACTGTCTCCAAGTTTTTCAACTGCTCCAAAGTATATCTAGCTCTAGTTTTGAGAATTGTTAGTTGATCTATCAAGTTGATTAAACGGTCGAGAGCGGCATTTTCATCAGCGGAAAGTTGAGAGAGAGCATTTTTAGCTAATAACTCATCTAACTGATTTTGCTCTGTAGGAACAAGCTTACTTTCTGCAAGAGCTTCTAATTCTGCTTTGGTTAAACCTACTAAACATTCAGCATCCAAAGCTAATGGAAAAGCTAATTTATTATAGAGTTCTATATCTAATAGTACCCCTACTCGTTCTCCCTGTTCATTAGTGACATATCTTACCTGTTCAGACATGACTTTTCTGATAGTTAAGGTTTATGGTTAAATTGTACCCTATTTTAGGTAATGGAGGCTATTTAATTTGTTCTTTTACCCAATTTCTAAAAGCTCGCATTGTTTGATTTCTTCCTGCAGTTTTACACTGATTTAGATATTCAGGAATTACCTGAGTGAGAGTAAAATTAGGGAAAATAGAACTGGTTTCTGTTTCTATATATTTACCTTCTCTTAATACATTTATCTGTAACTTTCCTTTTTCAAATCGCCAAAGTTCTGGCACTCCTAAAGCTTCGTAAATATTAGGATGGGTGCGTGAAGTAACATCTATTTCCAAAGCTAAATCTGGGGGTGGGTCAAATCTTAAATCTAACCTTTGTTTCCCGCGTACTGCTGCTTCATTTTGGATATAAAAACAGTTATCTGGTTCTATTCCGTGCTGCATTAATTCATTTTTAAAAGTAGTGGAACCCAATGGCCAAAAATCAATGTCTAATTCTTCCAAAAGAATCTCCACAAAATTACTGATAAATACTTTCTTGTTTTCATGTTCTGGTAGTGGTGTCATAATTTCCAAAATTCCCTGATTATAAGCAATTCTAGCACCACGATGTTCTCCTAAATCTTCTAAAATCGCCTCAAATTCTTGCCAACTAACATCATGTAATAATATTCTTTGTCCTGGGGGAACAGTAAATCTTTTTAATTCCAGTAACATGGTTATTTTTCCTCCTAAAACTTACGACTTTATCATTATTTTTGCCAAGTTTCACCACCTGGTAACTCGGCAAAATTTGCTTGGATAATTGACAATAATTCCCTCCCTGAATAAACATAAGTTAAATCTAGGAATTTTTGCGCCGTTGCCATAATTTCTTCCCCGTTTACCAGCTCTTTTAATTGAACAGAATTATAAATTCCTCCCCTAACTTCAATACTTGCTTCAATAATAGCAGCTTCAAGAGCTTCTTCTAAATAAGGCAACCATTCATTTTCCTTAATATAATAAGACTTTTTATTATCTTTGAGATTAAGTTTATTGATTTGGCGCAAAGAATCAGCAATAGAAGCAGCCCAGGAATTAGTTAAACGCTGTTCTACTTGATTTTTTACTAAATGAACTATCATTCTGATTAAAAAAGATTCAATGTTTCTAATGATAGCTTGTTTACTCATTCCTTCTAAGTCATCAATAATTGCTAAAGCATCCTCATAACATCCCGCTGCAATACTAGCTCTTAAATCTACTAATTCCTGTACCATAAAATCACCTCCCTGAAAACCAAACTTCCCCACCAGGTAACTCAGTTAATTGTTGATAAATAATAGTCGGTAAATCTTTAGCAGAATAATTATAAGTAAGTGCTAATAACTTCTGAGCAATATTTATCACCTGGTTAGTATCCACCAATTCTAGTAACTGCATGGGGGTATATTTACCATTGTCTATCTCTACACTAGCAGGAGCGATCGCCCTTGCAAATGCCTCTTCTAAGAAATCATCCCACTCATCTACTTTCAAATAATAAGATTTTTTATTCTCTTTCAAATTCAAGTTTTTAATTTCCACAATTGAATCAGTAATGGAAGCTACCCAGGAATTAGTTAAACGCCCCTCAACTTGATTTTTAATTAAATGAATTAGCAACCTTACCAAAAAAGAGGCAATATTGCGCAAAATCGCTTTTTTACTCATTCCTTCTAAGTCATCAATAATTGCCAAAGCATCCTCATAGTTTCCCGCTGCAATACTTGCTCTTAAATCTACTAATTCTTGTACCATAAAATCACCTCGTTTTTAATTAATTGTGTGGGATTATGCGGTTTATTTTCAATTCGCTTACAAGGAGTGACAAGGACTGACAAGGGGCTTAAGCCCCTTGTCCAATTAATTTTGATACTGTAGGGGCGGGTTTAGACACAATCTTTGACTCAAAACTATAATCTTTGTATCAAAACCCGCCCTCTTCTATAAGTCCCACAATTTCTCTTTTTCCCTCAATTACCTCACCTATTTGATAAGCTTTAATTTCTTGAGAATCAAACCAACTTATGACAGATTTTACTTCCCCTGGGGGTACAATTAACACAAAACCAATACCCAGATTAAATGTATCAAACATTGCCGCCTGATTCACATTGCCAGTATCAGCTAACCAAGAAAAAATAGGCGGAATTTCCCAGCTACCAGGCTCAATTTTTACCGATTGATTCTGATTTAAACAACGGGGTAAATTTTCTGGCAAACCTCCCCCAGTAATGTGAGCCATTCCATGAATTTCTATCCCCGAACGTAAAGCATCTAAAACTGGTTTGACATAAATCTTTGTCGGGGTTAATAACACTTCCCCTAAACTTTTACCACCTAATAATTCTGGGGTTGCATCCCAACTCAACCCATTTGTTTCAACAATTTTTCTTACTAAAGAAAAACCATTACTATGCACTCCGTCACTGGCTAAACCGATGGCAATATCTCCTACTTTTACTTGAGAACCATCTAACAGTTTGCTTTTCTCTACAATACCCACAGAAAAACCTGCAAGATCATATTCTCCTAATTGATAAAAACCTGGCATTTCTGCGGTTTCTCCCCCTAATAATGCACAACCACTTAATCGACATCCTGTTACAATTCCTGTCACTACTTCTGCTAATTGTTGGGGGTTTAATTTTCCAGTTGCTAAATAATCTAAGAAAAATAATGGTTCTGCTCCAGAGGTTAGAATATCATTGACACACATGGCTACTAAATCAATGCCAACTGTATCATGGCGGTTGAGTATTTGAGCAATTTTTAATTTTGTCCCTACTCCATCTGTACCTGAAACTAAAACTGGTTCTTGATAACCAGAGGGTAGCTGAAAATAACCGCCAAACCCTCCTAAACCTCCTAACACTTCCGCTCTGTGGGTACTTTCTACCCCTTGACGAATTTTTTCTACAAAAGAGCGTCCTGCTTCTATATCTACCCCTGCTTCTTTATAATCCATTTGTTAGTCCTTTGTCCTTTGTCATTGGTCATTGGTCATTAGTTCTTTGTCATTTGTACTTAGTATTAATTATTTTATGTAGCTTTTTGAATAAAAAAGTAATGACTGAGTAGGGACTAATGACTAATGACATAATACTAAATTAGTTCTTGCTTCCATCTAGTATATTAGTTGGCGAGATTTGAAGGGATAAAAGTTATTAGGAGGTTTTGATGTGCTAGTACTAAAAACAATTACTGAGTTGCGTTGTCACTTGGAAAAAGAAAGGGAAAAGAAAATTGCTTTAGTTCCTACTATGGGGGCTCTACACGCTGGTCATCTGAGTTTAATTGAACGTGCTATGAGCGAAAATGACCTGGTGGTGGTGAGTATTTTTGTTAATCCTCTCCAGTTTGCACCCACAGAAGATTTAGAAAAATATCCGCGTCAATTAACAGAAGATTGTAATTTATGTGAAAAATACGGCGTTGATGTGGTTTTTGCTCCCTCTTTTGAAGAAATGAAAACAAGTGAGGAACAGACAACCACAGTAATACCGCCTAAAACTATGACTGAGGTTTTATGTGGTAAATTTCGCCCCCTTTTTTTTCCTGGGGTGGCTACTATTGTTACTAAATTGCTGAATATTGTTCAACCTACCACTGCTTATTTTGGTCAAAAAGATGCCCAACAATTAGCAATTATTCGCCGTTTGGTGACTGATTTAAATATCCCTGTGCACATTAAAGGTTGTCCCATTGTTAGGGAAAATTCTGGCCTTGCATTGAGTTCTCGCAATCAATATCTTACTCCAACAGAAAAGGAACAAGCAACAGTTTTATCTCGCAGTTTATTTAAAGCTTTGCGAGCATTTTTGCAAGGAGAAAATAAGGCTGATAAGTTGAGAGAAATTGTTGAGCAGGAGTTAGGAAAAGTTCCTGAAATTCAGTTACAATATGTTGAGTTTGTTCATCCCCTAACTATGATACCTTTGACTGAAATAACAGATAAGGGATTATTGGCGATCGCCTGTTTTCTTGGTTCTACTCGTTTAATTGATAATATCATATTGCGCCAACCTATTATTGCTATTGATGGTCCTGCTGGGGCTGGTAAATCCACAGTAACTCGTCGTGTTGCTCAAGAGTTGGGATTAATTTATTTAGATACTGGTGCCATGTATAGGGCGGTTACTTGGTTGGTGATGCAGTCTGGTATTTCTGTAGATGATGAACAAGCTATTTCTACTTTAATAAATGAGGCAAAAATTGAGCTAACTCCTACTCAAGTTAAGATTAATGAACAGGATGTTACTACAGCTATTCGCAGTCCAGAAGTTACTGCCAATGTATCAAAAATTGCTGCTCAAAGTGCAGTGAGAACTAAGTTAGTAAAACTGCAACAAAACTATGGAGAAAAAGGGGGAATAGTGGCGGAAGGTAGGGATATTGGTACTAATGTTTTCCCCGATGCTGAAGTAAAAATTTTCCTAACTGCTACAGTAAAAGAAAGAGCCAGAAGAAGGTTACAAGACTTAAAAAATCAGGGACATTCTGCGGTTGATTTACAACAGTTAGAAAAGGATATTGCACACAGAGATTATTTAGATAGTACCCGCCAAATTTCCCCATTACAAAAAGCTGCTGATGCTGTAGAAATTATTACTGATGGGATGACTATTGAAGAAGTTAAAAATCAAATTATTAGTTTATATCAGCAAAAATCCTTTTTTTTGAGGCATTAATTATTTGAATAAAGGGATGAATGAAATTAAAGAGAGGTGTAGGTGTAAAAAATAATTTTAAAGCAAAACCCCCGCCAAGTGGCAGGGGTTTAATTGTTAGCTATCTAATGCGAATAAGCAGGGGGCATAATTTAGCCGAACTTACCTGCAGTAGAAGCAATAAGGAAGGCTGCGTAAGTGAGGATATAACCCACAGTAAAATGAGCCAGACCTACCAAACGAGCTTGAACGATAGAGAGAGCAACGGGCTTATCTTTCCAGCGAACGAGGTTAGCCAGAGGAGTGCGCTCGTGAGCCCAAACGATAGTTTCAATCAATTCTTGCCAGTAACCCCGCCAAGAGATGAGGAACATGAAACCAGTTGCCCAAACTAGGTGTCCGAAGAGGAACATCCAAGCCCAAACAGAGAGGTTATTCACGCCGTAGGGGTTATAGCCGTTAATTAATTGAGCGGAGTTAGCCCAGAGATAGTCACGGAACCAACCCATGAGGTAAGTGGAGTTTTCGTTAAACTGAGCCACATTACCTGTCCAGATACCGAGATGTTTCCAGTGCCAGTAGAAGGTTAACCAACCCAAAGTATTGAGCATCCAGAACATAGCGAGGTAGAAGGAATCCCATGCAGAGATATCACAAGTACCGCCACGACCTGGGCCATCACAAGGGAAAGCAAAACCAAAGTCTTTTTTATCTGGCATTAGTTTAGAACCACGGGCATCTAAAGCACCTTTAACCAGAATTAGGGTTGTGGTGTGCAGACCAAGAGCGATCGCATGGTGTACCAAGAAGTCACCAGGACCAATGGTCAAGAAGAGTGAGTTAGTTCCACTGTTAATTGCATCGAGCCAACCTGGTAGCCAGACATTGGCGTAGTTTGGATATGCTGTGTAAGCTACACTGTCTGTATTTGACAACAGTACATCGAAGCCGTACAGAGCCTTACCGTGAGCTGCTTGAATCCACTGAGCGAAAACTGGCTCAATGAGAATCTGCTTCTCTGGTGTACCGAAAGCTACAACAACATCATTATGGACATACAGACCCAAGGTATGGAAACCGAGGAAGAGAGACACCCAACTCAAGTGAGAGATGAGAGCTTCTTTATGTTCGAGCATCCGTGCCAACACATTATCCTTGTTAGCTTCTGGGTCATAGTCACGGACAAAGAAGATTGCACCGTGAGCGAAAGCTCCCACCATCAAGAAGCCAGCGATGTACTGGTGATGGGTGTATAAAGCTGCTTGGGTGGTGTAGTCCTTAGCGATAAAAGCATAGGGAGGTAAAGCATACATATGCTGTGCCACCAAGGAAGTAATTACCCCTAAACAAGCTAGAGCTAAACCCAGTTGGAAGTGCAAGGAATTATTGATCGTGTCATAAAGACCCTTGTGACCTGCGCCCAACTTACCACCAAAAGGAGTTCCTTCTGGAGGTGTGTGGGTATTAAGAATCTCTTTAATGCTGTGACCGATACCGAAGTTGGTGCGGTACATATGACCAGCAACAATGAAGATAACAGCGATCGCCAAATGGTGATGCGCCATATCGGTCAACCAGAGAGATTCTGTTTGAGGGTGGAAACCACCCAAGAAGGTCAATATTGCGGTTCCTGCGCCATCAGCGGTTCCAAAGATGTGGTTAGCAGTATCTGGGTTTTCAGCATACGCACCCCAGTTGCCAGTAAAGAAGGGTTTTAAACCTGCTGGGTGGGGGGCTGTGGAAAGGAAGTTATCCCAACCCACGTGCTGTCCGCGAGATTCTGGTATTGCCACGTGAACCAAGTGACCTGTCCAAGCCAAGGAGCTCACACCAAAGAGACCAGCCAAGTGGTGATTTAAGCGAGACTCAGCATTTTTAAACCAAGACAAGCTAGGACGGAACTTAGGCTGTAAGTGCAACCAACCTGCGAACAAGAACACTGATGCCAAAATTAGCAGGAACACTGATCCCTGGTATAATTCCCCATTAGTTCTCATGCCAATGGTATAGAACCAGTGATAGACCCCAGAGTAAGCGATATTTACTGGGTTTGAAGCACCTGCTTGGGTAAAAGCATCTACTGCTGCTTCGCCGAAGTGAGGGTCCCAAATCGCATGAGCAATGGGACGGATATTTAAAGGATCTTTAATCCACTGTTCAAAATTACCTTGCCAGGCTACGTGGAATAGGGTGCCCGAAGTCCACAAAAAGATGATCGCGATGTGACCGAAGTGGGAGGCAAAAATCTTTTGATAGAGATTTTCCTCCGTCATGCCATCGTGAGTTTCAAAATCGTGGGCAGTAGCTATCCCGTACCAAATCCGACGGGTTGTCGGATCTTGAGCGAGATCCTGGCTAAATTTTGGAAATTTAGTTGCCATAACTCTTTAGGAAATTCTCCTCTCTTTAAAATGAGGCTTGTTCAAAAGTGCTGCTCATTTGCTGTTTTATTTACCACCTGGAACCTAAGTTCCAGGGGTATAGTTTTGAAATTGGCTTTTTTAAGGTATTTTCACCTTGATTTTGCCTTAGTTTTTAGTTCAGCCTTATCCTACTGCAAGGATGCGAGCTAGGAAGAACGCCCAGGTTGTAACTATTCCTCCTAAGAGGTAGTGAGCTACACCTACAGCACGACCTTGAATGATACTCAAAGCACGAGGCTGAATTGCTGGAGCTACTTTTAGTTTATTATGTGCCCAAACAATTGACTCGATCAATTCTTGCCAGTAGCCGCGACCACTAAAGAGGAACATCAAGCTAAAGGCGAAGATAAAGTGACCTGCTAAGAACATTATGCCGTAAGCAGACAGTGCTGAACCATAGGAGTTAATTACTTGAGCTGCTTGAGCCCAGAGGAAATCACGTAACCAACCGTTGATGGTTATTGCACTTTGAGCAAAGTTGCCTGCTGTGATATGAGACACTGTTCCATCTGGTGATACTGTTCCCCAAACATCTGATTGCATTTTCCAGCTAAAGTGGAAAATCACAATGGAGAGGGAGTTATACATCCAGAACAGACCGAGGAATACATGGTCCCAACCAGATACCTGACAAGTACCACCACGACCTGGGCCATCACAAGGGAAACGGAAACCCAAGTTCATTTTATCTGGAATCAGACGAGAACTACGGGAATAGAGTACCCCTTTGAGAAGAATCAGTACTGTTACGTGGATGGTAAAGGCATGGATATGGTGAACCATGAAATCTGCTGTTCCCAGGGCGATAGGCATCATTGCCACTTTACCGCCTACTGCTACAATTCCACCACCGAAAGCATAGCTTGCTGGTTCAATTGCACTTGGAGCAGTGTTACCTGGTGCCAGGGTATGCAGGTTTTGTATCCATTGAGCAAACACTGGCTGCAGTTGAATTGCGGTATCTGAGAACATATCTTGAGGGCGACCCAATGCACGCATTGTGTCGTTGTGAATGTATAAACCAAAGCTATGGAAGCCGAGGAATATACACACCCAGTTCAGGTGAGAAATTATCGCATCTCTGTGACGCAGTACCCGATCTAGGAGGTTGTCAACGTTTTTAGCTGGGTCATAGTCGCGCACCATGAAGATTGCACCGTGAGCCCCTGCACCCACAATCAGGAATCCACCAATCCACATATGGTGTGTGAACAGAGACAGTTGTGTACCGTAGTCTGTTGCCTGGTAAGGATAGGGAGGCATCGCGTACATATGATGTGCCACGATGATGGTCAATGACCCTAGCAGTGCCAAGTTAATAGCTAACTGAGCGTGCCAAGAAGTTGTCAGGATTTCGTATAAACCCTTGTGTCCTTGACCAGTTAACGGGCCACGATGATTTTCCAGGATTTCCTTCATGCTGTGACCAATGCCCCAGTTTGTCCGATACATATGACCTGCGATGATGAATAAAACCGCGATCGCTAGGTGATGGTGTGCTGTATCTGACAACCACAGACCACCTGTAACAGGATTCAAACCACCCTTGAAGGTCAAGAAATCAGAATATACTCCCCAGTTTAAGGTAAAGAAGGGTTTTAAGCCTTCTGCAAAACTGGGATATAGTTCTGCCATCTTGCTGCTATCAAGAATAAATTCGTGAGGCAGAGGAATATCTTTTGGATCTACTCCCGCATCTAAGAGCTTGTTTATTGGCAGAGACACATGAATTTGGTGACCTGCCCAACCCAACGAGCCTAGACCCAGCAATCCTGCCAAGTGGTGGTTCATCATTGACTCCACATTCTGGAACCATTCCAGTTTTGGAGCCCGTTTATGATAGTGGAACCAACCTGCAAATAGCATTAGGGCTGCCATTACCAACCCACCGATCGCTGTGCAGTATAACTGGTACTCGTTGGTTATTCCTGATGCTCTCCATAGCTGGAAGAAACCAGATGTTATCTGGATCCCGTGGAAACCCCCGCCCACATCAGCGTTTAATATGTCTTGACCTACAATAGACCATACTACTTGAGCGCTGGGCTTGATATTGATGGGGTCTTTTAGCCACGCTTCATAGTTAGAGAATCGAGCGCCATGGAAATACATACCGCTCAACCAAACGAAAACTACTGCCAAGTGACCAAAGTGAGCGCTAAATATTTTGCGTGAAATATCTTCTAGATCACTGGTTTGGCTATCAAAATCGTGTGCATCGGCGTGAAGGTTCCAAATCCAGGTTGTGGTTTTTGGCCCTCTTGCTAGGCTACGGTCAAAGTGTCCTGGTTTACCCCATTTTTCAAATGAAGTTGGTACTGGATCTTTATCTACCGCTATTCTAGCTTTCGCCTCTTTTTCTGGAGGACTAATTGTCATGAGGCTTTTCTCGACAACGAACTTAGAACAACTTTTTTGTGTTTTTGTGTTTAATTTTACTTAAACCGAGAGTGAAAATCACTCTTTTTTTTTATTTACCGCAGTTAGTTCCCAGGTGCTTACCCTGTTAACTAACGCATTAATCTTGATAATAAATCTTACCTCTACTTTTTACCGCTTGCAATTAACAATTCTTAAAATTTCCTCTACTGTTTATCCCCTTTTGCAAGTGAGCCGCCCATTATCCCTCATAAGTGAAAATCTATCTTTGTTTCTTAACAAAACTAAATAATTAACCTGTCCACATCTCTAACAACACTCAAGAGATAATATCTTTATTGCTCCAAAATATAAGGAGATTAGATTGTTGGCTTTTAACCATAGATTATTAAAAATGAAAAGAATTTGTTTATGTCTATTATTAGTACTTTTCAGTTTTGGTTTAATTAGTTGTGGCGATCGCCTGATTAATTCTGGTGATTCCCCACTAACTCAACCAGTAAAACCAAAACTTTCTGAGGTGGCTGCTCCCCCAGTAATTAGAGAATTACGTCAGAGTCTAGAAATTTATCAGCCTCAAGTCTCTATCCTCAGCCCCAAACCCAATCAGTTACTCAAAGATACAACAGTTAATGTCCAACTCCAAGTGCGAGACTTACCCATTTTTAAAAATGAAGCACTGGAAATGGGCCCTCACCTCAATTTAATTCTGGATAATGAGCCATGTCAGACTATCTATAACCTGGAGAATCCTGTAATATTTAAGGATTTAGCCCCAGGAACCCATACTCTGCGAGTATTTGCTGCTCGCCCCTGGGATGAAAGCTTTAAAAATGAAGGTGCTTACGATCAAGTCACTTTTCACATTTTTAGTAAAACAGATGATAATAGCCCTGATATTTCTCAACCGTTATTGACTTACAACAGTCCTCAAGGTAACTATGGAGAGCAACCTATCATGGTTGACTTCTATTTAACTAATGCTCCTCTCCATCTGGTAGCTCAACAACAACCAGAAGATCAAATTGCTGACTGGCGGGTGCGCGTTACAGTTAATGGTGAAAGTTTTCTCCTCGATAGTTGGCAACCAGTTTATCTCAAAGGCTTTGAAGAGGGCACAAACTGGGTACAGTTGGAATTTATTGATGAAGAAGGTAATAATCTCAAAAATGTGTTTAACAACACTGTCAGAGTGATTACCTATGAGCCAAATGGTCAAAACACTCTCTCTAAACTGGTTAGAAGTGAAATCTCAGCAGCAGCAGCTCGTGGTATGGTAGATCCCAATTATCAACCACCAACTCCCACTGAAGAAGAAATTATTGAACCAGAAGTTACTCCAGAAGAAATAACTCAACCTGAAGTAACTCCCACAGTTGAACCTGAAGTTACCCCAGAAGAAATAACTCAACCTGAAGTTACCCCAGAAGAAATAACTCAACCTGAAGTAACTCCCACGGTTGAAGCTGAAGTTACCCCAGAAGAAATAACTCAACCTGAAGTTATTGAAGAAGAAATAACTCAACCAGAAGTTACCCCAGAAGAAATAACTCAACCAGAAGTTATTGAAGAAGAAATAACTCAACCAGAAGTTATTGAAGAAGAAATAACTCAACCAGAAGTTATTGAAGAAGAAATAACTCAACCAGAAGTTATTGAAGAAGAAATAACTCAACCAGAAGTTATTGAAGAAGAAATAACTCAACCAGAAGTTATTGAAGAAGAAATAACTCAACCAGAAGTTATTGAAGAAGAAATAACTCAACCAGAAACTCCTGTAAAAGACTTACCAGTTGTTGAAACAATCCCTACTGAAGAAGTAACACCAGCACAACCTCAAGCTAAAAAACGTAATATTTTGGAGCGTTTACGAAGAAAACAACTTCCTCAAGAAGAAATAACTCCAACAGTTGAAACAGAAGTGATGGAAGAAGAAATAACTCCAACAGTTGAAACAGAAGTGATGGAAGAAGAAATAACTCCAACAGTTGAAACAGAAGTGATGGAAGAAGAAATAACTCCAACAGTTGAAACAGAAGTGATGGAAGAAGAAATAACTCCAACAGTTGAAACAGAAGTGATGGAAGAAGAAATAACTCCAACAGTTGAAACAGAAGTGATGGAAGAAGAAAT
>Ga0209594_1000206_pt1 | contig 43384 bp, 39 predicted proteins | sample AshMeaCrysSpring_FD_184126 | JGI IMG/M metagenome (GOLD analysis project Ga0209594, IMG submission 184126) | Groundwater microbial communities from Big Spring, Nevada to study Microbial Dark Matter (Phase II) - Ash Meadows Crystal Spring... | ecosystem: Environmental > Aquatic > Deep subsurface... | reverse complement strand
AGAAACGGAAACAGTAGAAATAATAGAAACTAAGAAAACTGATGCTGTACAAGAAGAAACAATGGCTTTATTTGAAGCAATTAAAAGAAAAGCTCAGTCAGAAACTCAAAAAGCAGGTGAATTTACCCGTGAAAAATATCTTGAAGGTGTCCGCAAAGCTCGCACAGAAATAGAAAAAATGAACTTTAACCCTGAGCAAGTGGACACATCTATTAAAAAGATACAGACTGAAGTGGAAAAAGACTGGGAGGGTTTGGTGAAAGAAGTTAAAAGTTTTGGCGATCGCCTTGGTGATGCTGCTAAAGCTGCTTGGGATAAACTCACTGATAAATCTGATAAATCTGAGTAAACTTTGGGGGTTTCTTTTCATACCCCCATTTAATTTTTTGGCATCATAAAACTTTTCTGTAATTTATTTAAAACAATAAGTAAAGAGGACAAATTCATGGGAGACTTAGTTCGCATTTTAGTTGCTGTTTTTTTACCCCCTCTGGGTGTATTTTTACAAGTTGGTTTTGGTAAAGATTTTTGGATTAATATCCTTTTAACTCTTTTCGGTTATTTACCAGGAATAATTCATGCAGTGTGGATTATTGCTAAGAAATAAAATGAATAGTCATTGGTCATTAGTCATTAGTCATTGGTCATTAATCATTGGTCATTAGTTATTATGTATTCTGAAAAAATCTTAATTTTTCTTAAAAAGATCATAACATTTAGCTAATGACTAATGACTAATGACTAATGACTAATGACTAATAATGTTGTTGTGGTAGTTAAGCAAAAAATTAAAATAACCAAACTAAAAAAATGTAACAATTTCATTGTAGATTTTAATTGGTAGATTAAAATTATGAATAGTAGGGAAATTATTATACTGGTAAGGTACGGGCAAGGGGCTTAAGCCCCTTGTCTTCTCACAACCTATGAGCAACGATATAATTACTTATTGAAAGCTTTTATCTGATTTAAAATACATTTTATTAAACAAAAGGGAGAAACGAACAAGTAATATTATGTTTTTTTAAGGAGCCTAGTCCGCGCAGGCGGACTTCGCTTGTGTAGCAATGGGTTTCAACCCATTGCGAATAGTCTTTTACCGAGTTTGACAACTAACCTTTCTGATAGCAAATAAATATAATTTGGTGCGTTCCTCGCGGAACATGCACCCTACAAGTTATGAGATGAATTTAGCAAAAATTAGTGTTATTATTCCTGTTTTTAATGAAGCAGGAATTATTCAAGCCAGTTTATTTCCACTTTTAAATGACTCAGATATAGAAATAATAGTGGTAGATGGAGGAAGTAGTGACAAAACTCAGGAAATAGCGGAAAAAATGGGAATAAAAGTGATAGTTTCTCCTGTAAAAGGAAGAGCAAATCAAATGAATTTGGGGGCTAAATTTGCAACGGGGGAAATATTATTATTTCTCCATGCTGATACTCAGTTACCTCCAACATATCCAACTATCATTAGGGAAATATTATCACAACCGCAAACTGTTGCTGGTGCTTTTAAATTGAAAATTGATGGGGAAAGGTTGTCTCTGCGGTTGGTAGAAATGTTAGTTGAGTGGCGATCGCGTTTTTTTTCTCTTCCCTATGGTGATCAAGCTATTTTTCTCAAAGCTTCTATTTTTCAAGAAGTTGGTGGTTTTACTAATTTACCCATTATGGAAGATTTTGAATTAATTAGACGTTTACAAAGGTTAGGAAAAATTGCGATCGCCTCTGCTAGTATTCTAACATCAAGTCGTCGGTGGGATAAGTTAGGAGTTTTCCAAACTACGCTGATTAACCAGTTAGTTATTCTGGGTTATTTTCTCGGTATTTCTCCAGTTAAATTAGCTGAGTTATACCGAAGAAAACGTTAATTTTTCAAGGATTAACCTAGAGTAATTACATTTACCCAATCTTGATAATTAGGGTCACGATTTTCGGTTATTGCTGTTAGTTTTTCCTTAAGTTTTTCCGTAATTGGTCTGTTAGTTGACAATTGATAATTTTCGATTCTTTTTACTGGGGTTATTTTAGCTGCGGTTCCACAGAGAAAAACCTCATCAGCAACAAACAATTCTGACTTATCTACTGGTCTTTCTTTGATGGGAATATTTAAATCTTGGGCTATTTTTAGCACGCTATCTCGTGTAATTCCTTCGAGTATATCTTGTTCAAATCCTGGGGTTATTAATTGACCATTTCTTACCAAAAAAAGATTCATTCCTGTTGCTTCACAAACTTTCCCGTGAGAGTTCATTAAAATTGCCTCATCAAAACCTGATTCTACTGCTTCTGTTTTGGCTAAAGCTGAGGTGATATAAGCACCACTAATTTTTCCTCTTAAGGGTAAACTTCGGTCTTCTTGACGATACCAAGAACTAATGCGACAACTAATCCCATCTGGGGATAAATAATCTCCCATTTCTAACCCATAGACAAAGAAATCTTTTTCTACTTGATGGAGTCTGGGGGCAATTCCTAACCCTGAAGTATAAACTAAAGGACGTATATAAAAAGGTTTGTCTGGTTGATTTTTTTTGACAAAATCTATGATTATTGTTTGGATTTTCTCAGCAGATAATTCATAATTAAGATATTTTGCGCTGTTACTTAATCTTTGACAATGACGGTCTAAACGAAATAATAAAACTTGTTCTGGTTTTTGAGGATCTGGTAGTCCTCTTAATCCACCAAATGCACCTGTACCATAATGTAAAGCATGAGTGGCAATGGATATTTTTGCGTTTTCAAAGGGAATAAATTGATTTTCAAAGTAAGCAATGGGTAAAAAATTCTGCATGGTTTCTAATAATTTAAAAAAAAGATATTTTGGTAATTTTTGATTTCCAAATCCCCCAGATCCCACCTTTAATATTTTTTACAGTTGTGATAGACAAGGGCGATCGCCCTTGTCTTACAGGATCAAAGGTTATCTTTAAATCAAAACCCGCCCCTACCCAGGTAATTAATGAAAGTGCTAGTTAAGTTATGTTAACCAACCAGTAAGGTTTTGTTTTTGGATATCGGTAGGATTTTTGAAAGATACAAGTTCATAACGACTGGGTTGGGGTGTTGTTAATTTTACAGGTAAAGTGCGCAGTTGCTCTTGGTGAAAGATAGTAACTTCAATTGTATCACCTGCTTGATAATCTTTGAGACGCTCATTTAATTCTTCTGCTTTGATTCGCATTTTGTCAATGGCAAGTAATTCATCTCCTGCATCTATTCCTGCAAACATAGCGGGAGAGTACGCTTCTACAAAATTTATCATTTCTTTTCCATTTTCTGCGATTACTCTTGCTCCAAAATAAGGAATAGGTTCTTTTTCCATGATTTTGTTCAGTTGTAAACCGAAAGGTTCGAGGTATTCAGCCAAAGGTAATTCATCTGTTCCATGAATATAACGCTGGAAAAAGTCAGTTAAATTTGTTTGAGCTACTGATTCTATTATTTCCTGTAATTCTTCGCTTGTAAAACCTATTTCTTCTTTACCAAAACGTTGCCACATTTCCTGCATGACATTATCAAGCGATCGCCTATTATTGTGACGGTTACGAATTAGTAAGTCGAGCAAAAGAGATACGATTTCTCCTTTTAAATAATAGGATATTTGGTTATTATCGCTATTTGCATCTCTGCGATATAATTTAATCCAAGCATCAAAACTGGACTCACTTAATGGTTGTATTTTGCGCCCTGGTGTTGTCAACAATTTAGTGATATCATTACTTAAATTTTTCAAGCAAGTTTTGCGGTCATAAATTCCTGCTCGTTGAGGGATTATGGTATCATAATAACTGGTTGTTCCTTCAGAAAACCAAAGAGAAGATGTATAATTTTCCTGTTCATAATCAAAGTTTTCCAATTCTTTGGGGCGAATGCGTTTTACATTCCATAGGTGGAAAAATTCATGGGCTACCAGTTGGATAAACCTATTATATTTTTCTGGGTTTTTAAATCCAAAACGAGGATAATTTAACGAACAAGAATCTTTATGTTCTAGACCACCAAATCCACTGGCGGATAAATGAAGTAAAAATAAATACTTATCATAAGGTAAGCCATTATATAATTCTGCTTCTACCTGAATAAGTTTTTTTGTATCTTCAATTAATTTTTCTGGGTTGATATTTCCTTCGCCCCAAATTACCCATTGATGGGGTTTTCCTAAACATTCAAATTCATAAACTTTTTGAATGCCTATTTCAAAGGGACTATCTACCAATGTATCAAAATCTTTTGCTTGAAAAGTATTAGTTTCCCCTGGAATTTTCGGTAAAGTTGTTGTTACCTGCCAACTTGATTTTGCTGGGATTATTTTAACTGTTATTGGTAGATTTTCTAAACCTGGGATAAAAAAGAAAAGTGCTGCTCCATTAAAATAACCGTGAGTATCATCTAAATGGTTGGTACGCACGGTGAGTTCATTGGCAAAAACGCGGTAATTTATGGTAATATTCTCATTATTTCCTGTTTCAATTTGCCAATGATTTTTGCTGATTTTCTTGGTGGGAGCTGGTTGATTATTTATTTGAGCTGAAAATTCTTGTATTTGTCGAGCATATTCTCTGACTAAATATGAACCTGGAGTCCAAACTGGCATTTTTAAATTTAATTTTGGAGTTTGCCAATTTTTTACCTCTAAGGTAACTTCAAATAAATGGGAGTTTGGTTCAGGCATTGCTACCTGATACCATATTTTTGGTAAAGTTTTAGTTGTTTTTGTTTCTGGATTTATGGTTGCTATAGTCATTACAAACAGTTTTTGTTTTTGGGTTTATTATTCTGAGGTATGTATTGGATAAATGCTGCGAGATTGATAAATATGGGCTAATTGTTTAAGATTAGCTAAATACAATATTTGATTTGACTCATCTATTTCTATCAATCCCTTACTTTGTAATCCATCCATGTTTTTGTTAGTTTCTTCTAAGTTAATACCAGCTAAGTCTGCCAAATCATCATAAGGAATATTAAATATTTCTGTTCCTTTTTCAGTTGGTTTACCGTAGTTTTCTCCTAAAAATAATAGGATTTTTGTTAGTTTAACCTTTGGTAACTGCTTTTGTAACTGCAGACGACTTTGATACATTTTCATTTTTCGCAACATTATTTTTGACAAACGCAAATGTACTTGAGCATCGCGAAAAAGAATTTGAATAAAGCGCTGTGCTGATATTGTAATACTATTAACCTCTGAAAAAGTAACTATTTCACTTCCACGAGGAGGTTCATCAATAATTGCTATTTCCCCAAAAAAATCACCTGGACCTAATATTTCCACTGTTACTGGTTTTTCAACCCCTCGACGTTGCATTTTTACCCAACCAGAAACAATCAAATGTACTGCATTACCCCAGGTATCTTCTGTTAAAATCTTGCTATTTGGTTCATATTCTTGTTCTTCTGTAATCGACAGTAACCATTCTAAGGTTTCTTGGCTAGCTGTACTAAACAATTCAAACAGCTCACTAAAAGCTTGAGTCTCCATCAATAATTTCTCTAAATTTTATTTACTATTACAATAAGTTCGGCAAGTTGGGTGCAAAATTGCTGTGAGGTAGGGAGCTTTTCTATATATTTGTTTCATTTTATAAGTAAAATTTGAGTAATTAGTTTCCATTATCTTAACTGTTTCGAGCGTAGCAGGAACAGTAATCTGGGGAATATTAAGAATTTGTTAATTTTCAGGGGAATGAAATAAGCTCAAGTTCATGCTAGAGTGATTGAGGTTAACAAAAGTTGACTCGACTACCTCAAGACGTATTTTGATTGACAGAATTTCTGTGAATTAAAATATTATAAAAATATAACCTGCTACTCAAGCTGTAGCTAGCAGGATTTTTATGTGCAAAATTGTCCGCATAGCAATTATAGGATCATTCAGCAACCAATGACAGCAACAATATCAAACCCCCAGACTCAGCTCTCAGTAACAGATGATTTACGATTGAGAGACATATTGAAAACCTTGCCCCGTGAAGTGTTTACCAAAAATCCCCGTAAAGCTTGGTTAACTGTGGGTATAAATGTTTTATTGGTAATCTTAGGTTACTGGAGTTTAGCAGTATCTCCCTGGTATTTACTCCCCGTATGTTGGATTTTTACAGGGACTGCATTAACGGGTTTTTTTGTAATAGCACATGATTGCGGTCATCGTTCTTTTTCTAACCGCAAATGGGTAAATGATGTGATAGGACATATAGTACTTGTACCTTTAATTTATCCATTTCATGCTTGGCGTATCCTCCATAACCACCACCATAAACATACCAATAAGTTGGGTGTGGATAATGCTTGGGATGCTTTTACTCCAGCATATTATGAGAGTTTCTCCCCTATTTATAGATTCCTCTATCGTGGTATTCGGGGACGTTTTTGGTGGTTGGGTTCCATCGGACATTGGGCTACAATGCACTTTGACTGGTTGCGGTTTACAGGAAAACAACGCCAGCAGGTAAAACTTTCGGTTTTGGTAGTTGTAATAGGAGCGGCGATCGCTTTCCCAACTCTTTTACTTACTACTGGTGTCTGGGGTTTGGTGAAATTTTGGCTGGTACCCTGGTTGGTTTATCACTTCTGGATGAGTACTTTTACCATTGTTCACCACACTATGCCTGATATTCCTTTTAAACCCGCAGGGGAATGGAATGAGGCGATCGCTCAACTTACTGGTACTGTTCACTGTGATTATCCCAAATGGGTAGAGTTTATGTGCCATGATATCAATGTGCATATTCCCCACCATATTTCTACCGCAATTCCCTGGTATAACCTCCGCCAAGCACATCAAAGTTTGGAAGAAAACTGGGGTGAGTATCTCTATAAAACTAAATTTTCCTGGTCATTAATGAAACGCATTACTGACTACTGTCATTTATATGAACGGGAAAATAATTACCAAACTTTTAAGCACTATCGTCAATCAATTTCTAGTGCTGATTAAGAACTGATGGTGCTTGATTTTCTCTAACTATAGCAATTTTTATGAATGACTGTGTAGTTAAATAAAATTTCAGGCAAGGGGCTTAAGCCCCTTGTCTATACCACAACTCATAAATGAATTGCTATAGCACCTTCAAATGATGTTAAAAATTGTGTTAAACCTTTAGCAAAAAGTCAAAAATTCGTGCAAGTTAAGACAGTAAATACTGACATAAAAAGGGAAGAACTCCCATTTACTTTGAAAGAGTTGAAAGATGCTATTCCTCCCCATTGCTTTCAACCTTCGACTTTTCGATCTATCTCATATTTTTTGTTGGATGTGGGAATAATTACGGGATTGTATGCGATCGCCTATACTTTGGATTCTTGGTTTTTTTGGCCGATTTTTTGGGTGATGCAGGGTACCATGTTTTGGGCGTTATTTGTGGTTGGTCACGACTGTGGTCATCGTTCTTTTTCTCAATATAAATGGGTTAACGATCTCTTCGGTCATCTTGCGCATACTCCTATTTTAGTACCTTTTCATGGTTGGCGTATTAGTCACCGTACTCATCATCAAAATACTGGGAGTATAGAAAATGATGAAAGTTGGTATCCAGTAACTGAAAGTCAGTATCAGGAAATGGATTTTTTAGGCAAGATAGTGCGTTTTAAACTGATTTTATTCGCTTATCCTGTTTATTTATTTATGCGTTCTCCAGGAAAAGATGGCACTCATTTTCTCCCTAGTAGTCCTCTGTTTCGTCCTTCGGAAAAATGGGATGTTATTGTGAGTACCATTTGCTGGAGTTTAATGGTAGGTTTGTTGGGTTTTCTAACTTATCAATGGGGCTTTTTATGGTTGTTAAAATACTATTTGGGTCCTTATATTGTGTTTGTGATGTGGTTGGATTTGGTGACTTTTCTTCACCATACTGATCCTGATATTCCCTGGTATCGTGGGGAAGATTGGTATTTTCTAAAAGGTGCGCTTTCAACTATTGACCATGATTATGGATTTATTAATGAGATTCACCATAATATTGGAACTCACGTAGCTCATCATATTTTCCTGAATATGCCCCATTATCATTTGAAAACTGCAACTGAAGCAATTAAGCCCATTTTAGGAGACTATTACCGTAAGTCTGATCGGTCAATTTTCCAAGCTTTTTGGCGCTCTTATAATAGTTGCTATTTTGTCCCCGATACTGGGTCAAAAATTTACTACCAAAAGAGTAAATAATTGCCATTTTTTAACCTATTTCGCGCGCGATTGAAATCGCGCGCTACACAAACAAAGTCCGCCTATGCGGACTAACAACATTAACAATTTTCAATTGTTAATCTTTGTTGGGTTAATTCGGCGGCTAATTTAATGGCTTGTTTCATACTATTAGCATTGGCTATTCCTTTACCCGCAATATCAAAGGCTGTACCATGATCGGGAGAGGTACGAATAAATGGCAGACCAATGGTAGTATTAATTGCTTGTTCAAATGCCATTAATTTGACGGGAATTAAACCCTGATCGTGATATAAAGCAATAAAACCATCAGCAGGGTTTTCTTGTACACTCCCCCCCTTAGTAAGGGGGGGTTTGGAGGGGTTTGGAGGGGTTAAAATGCTACCATACCAAGCTTGACCTGGTTTAACCCACATGGTATCAGGTGGTATAGGACCAATTATGTTAATTTCAGGGCGTTTTTTTTGTTCTGTTTCTAACCAAGAATTTAACCAGTCTTGTTCTTCTCTTCCTAACTGTCCTTGTTCTCCACTATGGGGGTTTAAACCTGCAATCCAAATTTTGGGTTGTTTAATGCCAAAATCTCTTTTTAAACACTCTACCAGTAAATCTAGTTTAACTGTCATTAATTCGGGATTAAGTGCGGTGGGAACTTGAGCTAAGGGAATATGTGTAGTAGCAAGGAGAGTGCGCAAAGTCCAACCAGTATAAGGACTGCGTCCCACAAATAACATCCCATATTTTTCTACTCCACAATCCTGGGCTAATACTTCTGTTTGTCCTGGATAGTCATAACCTGCCTTTTTCCATAATGACTTAGCAATGGGTGCTGTGACAATCCCCTGAAACTGACCTTTTAATGTGAGGGCGATCGCTTTTTTTAAATAACCAAAACTCGCTCCCCCACTCGCTTCATTACCTCTACCTACAGTTATTTTCCCCTCCAGTGGTAAATCTAAAATTGATAATGTTGCTGGGTTTGCCAGTTTTTCCCCCCCTAACTGCTTAAAAGTATCATTGAGTACCTGAGAACTGCCAATTACTGTAACCTTACAGTTTGCAGTAATTGCTGTATCTGCCAATGCTTTGAGAATAATTTCTGGGCCTATTCCTGCTGGATCCCCCAGAGTGACTGCTAAATGAGGTATTTTTCCTGAGTTTGCCATTCAAGTAATTTTGTTTTAGTCATTACTTGTTCTAAAATAACAAGAATGACTAGATTTGATGCCTAATACCATTTTTCTAAAGAAATGATAGAGAAGGGGCTATAAAGCCCCTTGCGACTTCTCTTGGGGCTATAAAACCCCTTGTCTTCATAGACTCATCTCTATCACAACTTTAGAAAAATGGTATAAGTTTTGTAAAAACTTTTTGTAATAAAAAAAACATCAGGAGATAATAAATGAGTGCTGAAAGTATGTTATTTAACGGAGCTATTCTAAGCTCTTCTTTAATTCTTATTGGTTTAGCTTGGGGTTTTTTACTGCTGAAAATTCAAGGCGGAGAAGAATAACCTTTTAACATTTCTTTGGGTGCCGTAGGGTGTATAAATTAACCATGTAACAAACTTGCTTAATTTATGATAGACAAGGGGCTTAAGCCCCTTGTCTCCCAGGATTAAATCTATAATGAACTAAGTTTTTATTAAGATAAAAATGATTTAAAAAATGACTGAAATAACTCCATCTATAGAATTTTTTGTTGGTCTGTCTGAAGAGTTAAGTAATGTTAGCTTAAGAAGAAATAAAAGGACTGGTGTGCGCAATGTATTAATGACTTTTGAGAAGTTAAAAGCTATAGAAAAGTTCCAAAGTTTCACCACAAAAACTTACGGCGATTTAAGATTAATTGATTCAGAAGGTACTATTAGTGTTAAACCTAACTCAACTAAGTTTATTTTTGGGGGAGATGAAGGTGATGATTTAAAAGGAGTAGAATGTGGTTTTGAAATTGAACAAGATGACCACTGGGAAAGATTTATGCGTTTTATGAATCGTTATGCTGAAGCTAATGGTATGGGATACAGTGAATAGTCATTAGTCATTAGTCATTAGTCATTAGCTAAATGTTATGATGTTTTTAAGAAAAATTAAGAATTTTTAAGAAGACATACCAATGACTAATGACTGCGGAGGGGGCGGGTTTTGATATAAAGTACCGTTTTTTGAGTCAAAGATTATCTCTAAACCCGCCCCTACATAATGACTAATTACTAAAGTTAATTTTTTAATATTAAAATTAATAATTAAGCATTAAAAATGAAAGTAGCAATAACTGGAGCAACAGGATTTGTAGGCAGTCTTTTAGTAGAAAAACTTAAGGCTGAAGGGGCACAAATATTAGTTTTAACTCGGAATGAAGAGCGGGGAAAAAAGATATTTCCTAGCATGGTTTTTCCCAATGTAGAAGTGATAAAATATAACCCCAAAGAATCAGGAAATTGGCAAGAGAAAATATCTGGTTGTGATGGAGTAGTAAATTTAGCGGGACAACCTATTGCTGAGAAACGTTGGACAGCAGAAGAAAAGCAAGAAATTCTAGAAAGTCGTCAACTGGGAACAAGAAAAATTGTTGAAGCAATTACTCAAGCTAACCCTAAACCTACAGTACTGATTAATGCTTCTGCAATTGGTTATTATGGCACCAGTGAAACGGCTACTTTTGATGAAAACAGTAGCCCAGGAAATGACTTTTTAGCAGAGGTTTGTCAAAAATGGGAAGGAGAAGCGCAAAAAGTACAAGTAGTAGGAGTGAGATTAGTTATTTTCCGTCTGGGTATTGTTTTGGGAGATGGGGGAGCATTAGCAAAAATGATTACTCCCTTTAAATTATACGCAGGTGGACCACTAGGTAATGGTCGTCAGTGGTTTTCGTGGATTCACCGAGAAGATGTGGTAAATTTGATTTTAAGTGCTCTGAAAAATCCTCAACAAAGAGGTACCTTTAATGCAACAGCACCTAATCCAGTACGCATGAGTGAGTTATGTGCAACTTTAGGTGAAGTAATGGGTCGTCCTTCTTGGTTGCCTGTACCTGGTTTAGCGCTGGAAATGCTGTTAGGTGAAGGCGCAAAGGTGGTTTTAGAAGGTCAACAAGTTTTACCGATCAAAACCCAGTCAACAGAGTTTACCTTTCAATACCCCACTTTAAAACCTGCTCTTTTGGATATTATTACTTAGAAAAAACAAGGGGCTGAAGTCCCTTGCCCCAGTACTAAAAACAAGGGGCTGAAGCCCCTTGCCCCAGTACTAAAGACAAGGGGCTGAAGCCCCTTGTCCCAGTCTTTCTTTCGCGCTAAATAGTTACAAAAGACGAGGAAAAAACTTGCCTACAATAGAACAAGCTTTGACTAGCGTACGCATTTGTCAAATGCTCTCGAATTTGTACCAGCCAATTAATGTTTTTCGCTATGATTCAAATCTGAAAACTTTGTATATACAAGCTGGTATAGCTGATGAATATGCCATTGTTATTGATCAAAAAGGAAATTGGGAGTTTGTCTCATGAACCAAAATCTTGTTGAAATGAGTAATACCGAATTGAAAGCTTATATTAAGGCGAACCGTAATAATGCTGAAATTTGCCATCAAGCGCTAATGGTAATTTTAAGTCGTACTAGCTCAAATACTAGAAAATATCCCTCTGATTTAAGCGATCGCGAACTAGAGGCTATTTTCCGAGAAAAGTTAAATCAGAGGGAAGAATAACACTCACCATCAATTATTTGCCTAATAAATTGGGTATTCCTTCACAACCGCCAGGGATAGTGGCTCTGGTTTTTTCCCCACCCCAGCAACAACAATAATAACGCTGTTCTTGACTTAAATTTTTGACCCCAGTTAAGTCTGCTTTTTCAATGACTACCCCAGTATAAGCCCCTGTTTCATAGTCTGGGGGGTGGGTGCGACTGCGTGGACTGGCGGTTTCTAGTTTGCCATAGTATAAACGGGTATTTTTTAAGTCTGCTCCTGTGAGGTTAGCCTCAAATAAAATGGTTCGACTTAAGTTAGCTTTGACTAAATCACTTTTATTTAGGTTGGTGCGTACCATGTTTGCTTCGCTTAATTCTGCCCAGCGTAAGTCTTGTTCTGAGAGGTCTGTTCCTGCTAACATTACCCCTAAGTTAATTACTCTCACTCCAAAAGCTCGATCTTCTGCGTAACCTCCACTACCATCAAACATGGCCCTACCTAAGTGACTATCGCGCATAAGGGGTGTGATCAAGCGGGAACGGGATAAAAAACGGATGATTTTGGCTTTTCCTGATGCGTCAACACTACTGAGAATTGATGCGGTTCGTCCTTCGGCGATCGCTCTTTCTTGTGGCCAGTCTTCGAGTAATCCCTCTTCATTTAATGCTAATTCTGAGATTCCTTGAAAATAGGCATCTATTGTCTGTTGTTGGGTTATGCGGTTTTGTTGGGTGGTTAGTTCTTTTGATATTACATACTGAGCCCAAGCAACGTATACGGCAAGTACTGCAATGGAAATTTGCCCTAAAGCTCCTACCCAGTCCGCCCAGGAGCCAAATTCATCATATTTAAATTGGTTTAACCAGTTGGTGATTTGGCGATATACCCCAAAGTAATTGAATAATCCCGCGATCGCCAGTACAAACCCCACCAACCCAAAAAATATCTTCTTTTCATCAGGGGTTAAATAATGACTAACCCAATTTTTTGCTGCTGGTAAAACCACTCGCAGGGAAAGCAATAAAGCTACTAGGGAAGCTGAAAAACCTAACCACTTAAAATCAAACCACAACCCTACTCCCATCAGGGCGAGGGTTATGGAAATTACCCAAGAGTATGATATCTCTTTAGTTTTTAGATAACTTGGTTTGGTCGGTGGTGGGATGGCGATCGCATAGTTTTTTCCCCCATTATCACTGGGGTTTATCCCATTATTTACTTCCATTTGTCCATTATCGCTCTGGTTAGGTATTGGACTTGGTTGATCTTGCTTCGCGGTCATTCTCTTTGCATTTAATTTGTACTTTATGCTCAAGCTCAATCTTATCTGCTTTTTCTTGCATTGGGCATTTACTCCTTTAACATTATTATTTTAAGTATCTTGGTTGTTAATTAAGTAATTTTACTTACGCAATTTACATATTTTTACCATCTTGACAGTATTTTTACAATTGCTATTTTTCTCGAAAAGTGATTATAATAAACTTAATATCGAAAAATTCAAGAACATTAATATACTTCTAGAACTTGTTAAGTGTTTTTTGTATATTTTTCCTGCTAAATTAATAATTGTTAACAATAAGCACAAATAACCATATGAAAACTGTTAAATTTCTCAATACAAAGCTTGATAACTTGACCATGAACGAGCTTTTGGCAAAATTAAATGAGTCTGGAGGCTTTGTGGTGACACCTAATGTGGATCACTTAGTTAAGTTGCAAACAGATACTGATCTTCTCAAAGCTTATAATATAGCTCAATATCGGGTTTGTGATAGTAAAATCATTCAATATATTTCAAAATTCTTAAATAATCCAATTAAAGAAAAAATTTCAGGTTCTGACTTATTCCCTGCTTTTTGTGAATACAACAAAGACAATGAAAATGTCTTGCTCTTTTTATTAGGAGCTGAACCTGGTGTAGCGCGTCAAGCTCAAATTAATATTAACAATAAAGCAGGGAGAAAATTAGTAATAGATACTTACTCCCCTCCTTTAGGTTTTGAGCGGAATAAGTCAGAATGTGAGCGAATTATTGAGAGAATAAATCAATCTGGAGCTACAGCGCTTGCAGTTGCATTCGGTGCTCCTAAACAGGAAAAATGGATCGCTAAATATAAAAATCAATTAAACAATATTAAGGTCTTTTTAGCAATTGGTGCAGCCATTGATTTTGAAGCAGGTTATAAACCTCGCTCCCCTAAATGGATGAGTCAAGTAGGTTTAGAATGGCTTTTCAGACTTGCATCTGAACCTCACCGTCTCTGGAAAAGATACTTAGTAGAAAGTGTCCCTTTTTTCCTCTGTGTTATACAGCAAAAGCTTGACTGCTATCAGTTTTCTCCTTTATTAAAAATTCGCTCGTTACCCCTGGGTTTACGTTTAGAAAAAGCAGGTTTAATTTCTGCTGAACAATTACAAGAAGTTCTCGCAATTCAAGAACAACAACGTCACCGTCGTCTAGGAGAAATTATTATTGAAAAAGGATGGGTATCCCCTGCGGTAATTGATTTTTTTGCTGAAGAGTTAGATAGATTAATTGATAATAAAGCAGATCTTCGTCTGGGAGAATATCTTGGTAAAGCTAAAATATTAAATAATCAACAAATGTCTTTAATTTTAAAAGAACAGTCTCAGACAGGTAAAAGGTTTGGGGAAATAGCAGTGGAAAAAGGATGGGTTAAACCAGAGACTATTGATTGGTTTTTATCTTTACAACAAGTGCTTAATTCACAAGCTCAAACTCATGTTTTATTAGATAGTAAAATTCCTCAAAAGCTTTTACCTCGAATCTTTAAAACTGCTTTTGCAGCAGGTTTTTTTTCTCTGTTAACAGGGTATAATTCTCTTTCTCGTTAGTTATAGTAATGAATACCAAAGTTAGGAAAATTGCCGAGAGGGGGGACAAGGGGCTTATCTATCTTCCATGGGAATTTTTATAGTATTTAGCACTTTAATATTTATAAAAATTGTGCTTGAAGACTTTATTTTTTTTAGATAACTAACAGTAAAACAGGCTGATAGCCTTGTAATTTTTGTCAAATGTTACCTTAAATTTACTGAGATTAATTACTCTAAAAATAGTTGTAATTGCATTTACTTTTAAAAGTATAAAAACTAATTAAATGGTACAATCTGCACATTTTTTAACCATAGCGGCGAAATAATCAGGTTCAATTAAATTGCTACTTAATCCTACCATACCTCCCATTAAATCCGTTGCATTAGCAACTGGTAAATGTCCCATTCTGGCTGTTCGTTTATATTTTAATTGTGAATGGGTTAGCCACTTATCACCTATTATCCAACCTATTTGTTTACAAAATTCTAACCATATTTGTTTGTTATATTTTTCAGTCCCCCCTAAACTTAAATAAATCTGTTTCTGAATACTAAAACCAAAACGTCCACCACTATATTCTACCCACAGTTTATCTATGGTTTGTAAGTCGGTACAGGGTAATTTTCCTAAGTCTTCAGCACGCAACCATCCCTGGTTTTCTCGCTTTCCAACTCGCAACATTAATTTATAGGTTTCTCGATCTGCTTCTTGATATTTTTGGGCGTGCAATAAATCCCGTAACTTTGTATAATCAGCGCCTAGATCACTGGCAAGAGATACGGATGTTGCGGCAGGTATAACAAAAGATGTTTGCTCTGATATAGGAAAATTTCCTCTCACAGAGTTACGACTTATTCTAGTCGGTTGTTCATCTGCAGGTAAGGGAGTTTTAGTATTAGCAAAAGTGCCTCTATATTGCAGCGCGCGAGTATTTGTAATAGGTGGTGGTGGGGGAACAATTTTTGATGGTATTCTTGGTGGTGGTGGAGGTAAGGGTTGTTGGGGAATATTATTTAATTGTATTGGTTGGGGGTTAAGCGCATTTAAAACTTCAGTTGCAGATTGATAGCGATCGCCTACTCTATATTCTACGCATTTATCTAAAACCTGAGCTAAGTTTTCACTTACTGAGGTTCGATGTTGCCATTTCCACTGCATATTCATCACATCAAATAGTTCATCTGAGCCATCTGGTTTCTTAAATGCTCCTGTTAATAACCGAATACAAGTTGCTCCCAAAGCATAAATATCACTTGCGGGAAATGCCATGCCCTGTAATTGTTCTGGTGACGCATAGGCTGCTGTGCCAACAATAGTTCCTGGTGAGTTAAGTGTTGTATTTGTTAATTCTTTTGCTACTCCAAAATCTATTAATACTAAATTCCCTTCTTTATCTCTAATAATATTAGCTGGTTTTATATCGCGATGAATGACTTTTTTTGAGTGAACAAACTCTAGTACTGGTAACAAGTCAGTCAGGATTTTTCTGACTTTTTCCTCATTAAATAATCCTTCTTTTTGCAGCTCTTTTAATAAGTCTTGTCCATTAACAAAATCTTGCACTAAATATAACCTTCCTTCTTGAGCAAAAAAAGCTAAAAGGTCGGGAATACTGGGGTGTTTTCCTAAGTCTCGCAAACGTATTGCTTCTTGTTTAAAAAGTTGAATTAGTTTATCTCTTTGTCCTCCTGCTTGTTTTAAATCTATAAATTGTTTAATGACGCAAGGAGTATCTAACCGATGTTGATCTACTGCTAAAAATGTGCGTCCCATTCCACCTGCACCGATACAATGGATAGGACGATAGCGATCGCCTAACATTATTTTTGACCCACACCGCTCACAATTTTCCGTTTTTAAAGGATTTTTGTGCAGGCATTCTGGATTGAGGCAGTGACTTATTTTCCAAGGATTAGTCATTTTTCTTCTCTTTTTATTGTGGTAAAAAGCCTTTTTCCCAAGCTATTATTGATATTTTTTTATCTCGCTCCCGTCTTATCCAGCCTTCTAAATTATCTTTTTCAAATGAGCGCATATCCTCTTCTCTTTCGTAAATTCTTCTTAATGCTAGTTCTATATATTCTGGGGTATTTCCTCCCAAGATTTTATTTAATGTTTTTTCAATTACTTTCAAATCTATTGAGTTATCAAAATAAACTTCTATTTGTCTCACTTCCCAGGTATTTGTATCTAATTCATAGCGGATGTTGATTGGCTCTGGTTTTGAGTATTCATAGCGCCATGCGGTGGTATCTTGGCGATAACCTTTACTTTTTGATTTAGGTTCTCCCAATACTTGCAATATTTCTTCTCCATTTGCACCTACTGGAAATACTTTCGCCGCTTTTTCTTCTACTGGTGCAGGTTGGGGAGAGGGTTGTAGGTTTGTTTCTGGGGTTTCTTCTTCTGTTTCTACTGGTATTTCTATGACTGGGGTTTCTTCTTCTGCTGCTGGGGTTTCTTCTTCTGCTGCTGGGGTTTCTTCTTCTTCTGCTGGGGTTTCTTCTTCTACTGGGGTTTCTTCTGCTTCTGCTGGGGTTTCGGGTATTTCTACAGGGGGAAAGGTTGTTTCTGGTTGTTCTACTATAACTGGGGGTGTTTCTTGTTTGGGGAAAAATAAACTAAAACCAATAACGAAGGATAAGACTCCCAACCCTCCTATGAATAATACTGGTAAAATTATCAACTTCACCCACTCATTTTCTTCTTCTACATGGAGGGGTGCTACTGCTACTGTTTTTCCTGTTACTGGTTGAGGTTGTTGTGGGGGAGGTGTTGGTATTTTTTGCTCTACTCTGGGAGAGTGTTGTAAAGCTGCTAGCATTTCCTGGGCGTTGGTTAGGCGATCGCGGGGATGAAAACGCACTGCTTTATCAATTACTGTTGCTAAATGAGAATGCATATTTGGTGCTGCTTTGCGCCAGAGAATTTCCCCAGTTTCCTGATTTGTAATTAATTCTTGGGGGGATTTTCCCGTAAGTAAAAACACTGCCGTTAACCCCAAACTATACAAATCACTGGAATACAACGGACGACCTGCAGCTTGTTCCGAGGGCATATATCCAGGTGTACCTATTGCTTGTGACCAGGGCGCATTACCAGGTTTTACCACTGTTGTCATGGCTTCTTTTACTGCGCCAAAATCTATTAATACTGGCAAACCATCTGTTTTACGGAGGATAATATTATCTGGTTTTACATCCCGATGGACTATGCTTCGATTGTGTATATAATTTAATACTGGTAAGAGGTTTACCAGTATTTTTGTAACTTCTTCTTCTGAGAGATTTCCTGTTTGTACCACCCTTTGAGTTAATGTCACCCCTTCGATCCATTCTTGAACTAGGTAGAAGTTCCCACTCTCAGAAAAATAGGCGTATAGTTTAGGAATTTGATTATTTTCCTCTCCCAGTTGTTCTAAAATTGCCGCTTCTCGTTGAAAGCGCTCTTGCATCCATTGGGGTATTTCTGGCGCTTCTATGGCTGGTTTTAGTTGTTTAATCACGCACTTTTTTCCTGATGGCATGTGAGTATCTACTGCGAGAAAAGTCTCACCAAAGCCACCTCTACCCAGGGTTTTTAGAATGCGGTAACGATTGTTTAATAGTGGTTGCATCATCAATGGAAAAAGGAGGAATTTCCTTATCAAACTCTCACTCTATCATAACCTAATTATTTTAAGAGTCATTGATCATTGGTCATTGATCATTAGTCATTGGTCATTGGTCATTAGTTTTATGTCAAACGTATGTTTTGAAAAAATTCTTAATTTTTCTTAAAAACATCATAACATTTAGCTAATGAGTAGGGACTAATGACTAATGACTAATGACTAATGACTAATGACTAATTCTTTATTTAAGGTCGAGTAACCCTTGTTCTTTCATTTTCGGATTAAAGCGTATTTCTTCTTGCCAACCTCTTTGTTTTAATTTGTCTTTTATTTCTGTTTCTACTTTTCTTGCTACTTTTTTTAGTAGTTTAATTTGAGTTAATTCTTCACTTTTAGCATATTCTTCTTTTTCTGCTGTTGTCATTGTTACTTTTGCGTTGATTGGCTCATTCCATTTTGCCATTTCTGATCCATTTCCTGGGGGTATTTCCCCATTTTCTTCTAACCAAAAAGAACGAATATTTTCTAATATTGTCCGACTTGGACGGTTTATTATTTGGGTTTTTAACCAATAACAATTTTCTGGTTGCCGCACTAAATGTTGTTTAATACTCAGATAAATATCCCTGGAATAACCCACAAATTGCAGTTTTTTTTCTTGGTTAAAAATTGCATAAACTCCTATTTTTCCTTGCAACTCTTCAGGGAGACATCCTTTTTCATCTAAATAAGGAATAGAAGTTAGGTTTTTCAGGGCTGTTATTTCTGTTTGCTGATCCATATTTTTATTATTCAATTAAATTAGTCTGGGTATGTGCAAGTAATTTAAGGTTTAAAACATTGTATTAAAATCTTTTAAGCATGGTTAAATGTTGGTTGAGGGGAGCGAGGGTATTGGCTGTAATCATCCCACTTGCTGCAACTGCAGGTAATCCAATGCCTGGAAAGGTGGAGTCACCACAGCAAAAAAGCCCTGGTAATGGTGTTTTGGGGCTGGGAAATAAGCCAGTAGTTGCACTAATAGCAGGGCCATAGGAACCGCGATCGCGTCTTAAAAACCTTTCATGGGTGAGGGGGGTTCCTACCAGGGTTATTTCGCAACGAGAACGAATATCTGGTATAATCCGCTCTAGGGCTTGCCACATTACTTCTGCTCGTTGCTGTTTAAGTTGGGTATATGCCTCGCTTTTGCGGTTTATTCCTTGCCAAAGGTCATAGGGTTCATTTCCTGGAGTGTAAACATGGATGGTATGCTTTCCTGGGGGAGCTAAACCTGCATCTAACAGTGAAGGAATAGAAACCACAACAACATTCTGGGGTGCTGTAACTCCCTTTTCCCAGTCATTCACCACAATATAATGACAAGCTAAGTCTTCTCTCAAACCTTTTCTATCTATACCCAGATGGAGGTGCATAAAACTATCACTTGGGGGGGTTTTTGCTCTTGTTGCTCGAAACTCCTGGGATATGGCACCTTGAGGAATAACTTTGAGGGTATCCCAGATAGAAGCATTAGAAATAACTGCTTTACTCGCAAGTATTTCTTTTCCATTACGGAGACGCACTCCCACTGCACGGTTATTTTCCACTAAAATTTCTGCAACATGAGCATTTAAGTGCAACTTCCCACCACGTTTAGTTATCCCTCTTACCAAAGCGTTACATAAAGCACCACTTCCTCCCACAGGATAGTCTAACTGCACCCCTGGTTGATACCACTCAGCAAACATAAAGGCCATTTCTGCGGCACTTGTGTCACTTGCTGGTAGTCCTGAAAGGAGAAAACAGAGCAAGTCAAGCCAGTTGCGGATAAACTGGTCTTTAATTACTCCATCCATTATCTGGGAAAAAGTGCCAGTTAGTTGGGAAATACTGCCTATATGAGAAAGCATGGGGATTGCAAAAGGAGCAACTGTGAGCACTGCACCCAAGTCTAAACGGAGTGCTGCAGGTGGAAGTGCAACAGCCGCTTTTCCCAGGGGAGTCATTACTTTTTGCAAGTTTTGCCATTCTTTTACCGCACCATCTCCCCGCAGTTTTGCCAATACTTCACAAAACTGGTCTGCTCCTACAGTTGTCTTAAAATCTCCTTCTGGCAGACAGCAGCCCCAAGTATCGTAATTTACCCATTCTACATCTTCCCCTATGGCATCGAGTACCTGACGCAGAGGGTTAGAAGAAGGAGTATAAGACATCCCAGAATATAAAGAGGGGCCTGAGTCAAACTTAAACCCACTATACTCAAAACCATGGGCTGCACCACCAGGGATAGAGTGACTCTCGCAGATGGTGACATCAACACCATATCTTGCTAACATTGCGCCACAACTTAAACCACCGATACCGCTACCAATGATTACTATTTCTGTTGTTTCTTTGTTTAAATTTGGCATTGTTTTTTAGGTTGGTTTTTGAGTATTTTATGGGTTTGTTGGTTTTATTTTTTTGCCTTGTCTCTCGTAATTTTGATATTTTGATAGGGAGCATGTCAATTTTGCAATTTTCCTCATATAGTTAATATTTTAGTCCGCGCAGGCGGACTTCGTCTCTATAGGCGTGATTTCAATCGCCAGCTATTTTTATAAAATTGACATGCTCCCTTTTGATGTCCGTTGCTTTAATTAATAACTGTTTGATTTGTGTTGACAGATAGACAATTTTTAGCCTGTTTAATAAAACCTTGTAAGAAAGCTGTTCTCTGATTTTCTTGCCATACTTTTTGCAATTTTTCCCCTAGGTTTTCCAGGTTAAACCCTTCAGTAATAGTTTCTTGTTCTTGACAATATTCTATCAGACTTAAACCTGCTAAACGGGTGAGATAAGCTGCACTTATTCCTTGTACTGTTCCCCCTGCAACATAAGTAATTGCATTGGTTTTTAACATACTGCCTATGGTTTGGGTGGATAGTTCTACTAAACCTAATTTTACCATTAGTTTGGCAATAGTTCCTGACCCTGTTTGTGCTTGAGACAAAGATAATTTTTGTTGATAAATCTCACTTAAATCTATTAGCATTTGGGTATTTATTGCTGCTGTTGCTAATAAGTCGAGGGCGGCTACTGGGTTGGCAAAAGTGGAAATTGCTACTACCCATTGGTATTTTTCAATGATGGGAAGAGCGCGAATTTTTCTCACTTTGTTTAGGTGGTTTTTTGCCTCATTTTTGAGTTCTATTGCTGCTCGCCAAGTTGCGGCTAAAACTAGCTGCTCTTTTTCTTTGGTGGTTATTTCTCTGAGGCGATCGCCTAAATTTCCTAATTCAGCTTTTTGTTGTTCTAACCATTCTTTAGTTGAGCCATCTGTTTGATGTTGGCGCACTTTTACAGCCGCTGGTGCTGCGGAAATTGTGACAATATTTTCTGGAGGTATAATATCTTTTACTCGATATTTTAACTGTTCCCAAATAACTCCTCTTTCTTCTAGTATATATTGGTCTTGTTTATTGAAAATTAGCATGATATGCTGATGTTTTTCCCACAGTTGCTGAATGATTTGTAATTGTGATTCTGTTAAATCTCCTGTGACAATAAATAAGACTAAATCAGCAACATTTGTTAATTCTAACGCTGCTGTTGTTTCGGTATCTATTTCTGTAAATAAGGGGGGTGTTTCTCTAAAAGTAATGTTTTCCCCTATTCCCAGATTTTGTAATAACTGAGTGAGGGTAGTTTTCCCTGAATTTTTGCCCCCAGTCACAGCTATTTGTAAGGTTTGACGGTTGGTTAATTCGGGCAATTCAACTAATTTTTGTTGTAAATTAGAGATATCTTGAGCTGGTGCTTCTGTTTCCAAATAAGTAATAGTGTGTTTAACAGAGGCGATCGCTTTTTCCAGTTTTTCCTGGTTGATGGGTGATAACACTGTTTTTTGGGGTTTAGTTAATTTTTGTTGGAGATACCACCAACCAGAAGCTAAGGCGATCGCTCCTACCATACTCACCTCACCCACTTCAAACACTGATTGCTGCAAATTTTGCCACAACCACAACCCAAAAGAGAGACTTATTCCACCCACTAAAATCGGTTTACGTAATTTTACAGCCATTTTTACTTTTCCTGGCACTTTTCCTGTATCTAAGTACTTTTGCAAAATTAATGTTCAAGGGACAAGGGGCTTAAGCCCCTTGTCTGCATTTTTTTTCAAAAAAAACCTATGCCATTAATTTTGCTTATCTACTTATGCTAATTCCCTGGGGGCTAATTTTGCCATTTTCTTGATGAAAAATAACAAAAATTTGTAGTTTAACTTTTTCCTTGAAATACAAATCTCTCAAAAAATCTTGCTATGCTAGAAGAAAGAATGGGACAAAAAAAATGAGTAACCTTGCTAGAGAAATAAAAAATCAAGTCACTATTTTAGGTAGCTTTGTTGGTATATTTTGGATCAGCGAAATAATTGATCAATTCATTTTTCAAGGAGCATTAGATAGATTTGGTATAATCCCCCACAATTTTATTGGATTACGGGGTATTTTGTTTGCTCCTTTTCTTCACGGTGGTTTTCCTCATCTTATCGCTAATACCATCCCTTTTCTCACCCTGGGATGGTTTGTTATGCTCCAAGAAACCAGTGATTTTTTCATTGTTACCATCATCACCATGTTGGTAGGTGGGTTAGGAGTTTGGTTATTTGCTCCACCAACAACAGTACATATTGGCGCAAGTATTCTAATTTTTGGTTATCTAGGTTTTCTCTTATTTCGCGGCATTTTTCAACGCAATTTACCTTCAATTTTACTATCAGTAATTGTGGGTTTTCTTTATGGTGGTTTAGTGTGGGGAGTTTTACCTTCACAACCTGGAATTTCTTGGCAGGGCCATTTATTTGGCTTTATCGGTGGTGTTATTGCTGCTAGAATGATTGCCAAAGAAAAAAGTAACTATTTTTAAATCAAAAATTCATCATAAATTAGGATTGTTCTTTTCAATTAAAGAAAATAACTTTTTCAATTCATAGAGACAAAAATCAGGACTATTATCTAAAAATGGTAATTTTACTGTAGTTTTTCAGGGTTATTTAAATCTCAAAATTCTTTTTGTTCAATGTTTTTTTACCTAGATAATATTCCTAATTTACCAGAAAAATACCCCGATAATCTCGGGGGTATTTTCAAAAGGATTTAAAGATTTGCTGCACTCTTATGCCAATATTTATAAACAGTATAAGCTAAAGTTACTACACCAGTAATAATAGCAGATTCATCTACCTCAAATTCAGGGTGATGTAAGGGATAATTTGGTTTATCTAGATGTCCCACCCCTAAGCGAAACATACTCCCAGGTGCTTGTTCTAAATATATAGCAAAATCTTCAGCTCCTAATGATGGTTCGGGGATAATTTCAACACAATTATTACCCCAAGCTTCTCGACAAGCTTCTTCTAATATTTGGGTTAAAACAGCATCATTTTGCACCCCAGGTACTCCCCGACGGTAGTTAATCTTATAAGTAGCTCCGTAAGTTTTACAGACATTCTCAACAATATTTTCTATCCACTGGGGTAAGTTAGCATGGGTTTCTGGATGAAGACTACGCACTGTGCCCGCCAACCTTACTTGATCTGCAATTACATTAGGTGCCATACCGCCGCTTATTTGTCCTATGGTTAATACTATAGGACGCAATGGGTTTTGAGTGCGACTAATTGCCTGTTGTAAAGTCGTAATTACCTGAGCTGCTATCCATATAGCATCTGTAGCTTCATGGGGACGTGCTCCATGTCCCGACTCTCCCTGTATATATATCTCTAAATCATCTGCAGCTGCTGTCAATGCTCCATAACGAATACCCACACAACGCGCAGGAATGGAGGGGAACACATGAACCCCAAAAATAGCATTTACATCCCGCATCGCCCCATCTTGCACCATCCAGCTAGCGCCCTGAGCGATTTCTTCTGCGGGTTGGAAGAGAAAGCGCACTTTTCCTGGAATACTTGTCTCCAACTGTGAGAGTATCATTGCTGTACCCAGTCCCAGGGTAGTATGGACATCGTGACCACAGGCGTGCATAATTCCTGGTTTGCGGGAGGCAAATTCTACTTTTGCTCTTTCTTGAATGGGTAAAGCATCCATATCTGTACGAATAGCCAAAATGCGATTGTCTTCTCCTTTTCCATTTAATTCTCCCAATACTCCAGTTTTGCCTACTGCTTCTTGAACATGGAGTCCACAGGAAGATAAAACTCCTGCTACATAAGCTGCAGTTTGGTATTCCTGTCCGCTTAATTCTGGGTGAGCGTGAAGATGACGACGAATTTCAATGAGACGGGGGGCAATATTTTCTGCTATATCTTTTATTTGATTCAGCATTGATTCTCTGTTGGGTTTTGTCTATATATATTAATATAAATAACTAATGATTAAAGCATCTGTGTGTTGTAGTAAGACAAGGGGCTTAAGCCCCTTGTCTTAAATTACCAATCATAACTACTTTCTATAACAAAAAATAAGCAATAATGAGGGTAATAATTGTGAGGGGTAAGCCAAAGCGCAAATGTTCGGAAAATGTCAACTTGTATCCTAATTTTGCGGCTGATTCTACGATAATTAAGTTAGCAACTGACCCAAATAAGGTCATATTTCCTGCTAATGTGGAACCTGCTGCTAAAAGTAACCAAGATTTGGTATCGCTACTTTCAATCAAGGGTTGCATTAATAAAACTGCGGGAACATTAGATATTAAATTGGAAAGTACCGCTACGGAAAATAAGAGTCCCCAAGAGCTATTACCTGGATTTAAAAATTGTAAAAGATTCAGCTTTTGAGTTGCTTCTGTGAGAATAAATAACCCAGAAAACATCACTAAAAGATTCCAGTCTACTTCTTTGAAAATTTTTTCTGGTTTAATTCTTCTGGTAATTAATAATAATGCTGCTGCTGTTAAACTTGCTTCTCCTAAAGGAGCGCCCAGGAGAAAGGCAAATAAAAGAATTATGGTAATAACTAAGGTTTTCCCTAACACAGGTTTGACAATACCCACTTGAATTTTCGGCAGATTTTCAAGGGGTTTAAAAGAGCGAATTTCAGGAAAAAATTTCCATAAAAATATCAATTGAACTACTAAAGAAATAAGAGCTAAAGGTGCAAGAGAACGAGAAAATTCAAGATAGCTAATTTGGGAAAGAGAACCGATAATAATATTCTGAGGATTACCGCTGATAGTAGCTACAGAACCTAAGTTAGTAGCAGCAACCATTGCTAGTAAATAAGGAATGGGATTTAGTCTTAAAGTTTGGGTTAAATCTAATACTAATGGGGTAAATATTAAAGCAATTGTATCATTGAGAAAGAAAGCAGAAAAAAAGCCACTACCAAAAGTTAACGCGATAATTAAACCAAAGGGACTGTTAGTAAGTTGAAGGAGAAAAGAAAGTGCTAGGTGAAAAAAACCTGAATAGGAAAGGTAAGCATTAATTACCATCATACTTAAAAGAAAAACAATAGTATTCTCATCAATTGCTGCCCAAGCTTCTTCTAAGTTGAGAGTACCTAATGCAATTAAAAAAGCTGACCCAATTAGAGCAATTGTAGCGCGATTCATCTGGAATTTGGGTATTTTTCCTATGGCTAAACCTAGAAAGGCGATCGCCAATATTAAATACCTTAAATATTGAATAATACTTGCCAAATTAACCTCCTTTTTTCAGTTATCAGTTATCAGTTATTTTTCACTTTAGAGGTTAGTGAAGTTTTATTCCTTCTAAAGGGTTAGGTTTAATACTGTCTGATTGCTCTTGAGGAATAATAGTTAAATAAGGCAGCAACAAACTATCGTCAACCCAACCTGAATAATATTTGACTTCTGTGGAATTTTTAGTTAACTCTAACAATTCTAAATCGCCGCGAATGGCATTTTTATCAGGTGGGTTATTATCTTTAATTTCCCATGAACCTATACCTATGGGTCCACCACCAAAATAGTTGAGAGAAACTTGATCAAACCCACGAGTAAACCTATTTCCTGACCATTTCCAATCTTTTCCTGACCAATAAATTGGTGCTTCCCCAATAATAATTACTTCACTAGATGACTGATAATATTCTGCCCAACTTATTCCCCCCTGGTCATCTAATTTTACTGTAAAACCTGGCTCATATTTTACCTCATAACGACCTTGACGAGTCTCATAATTTTGGGGCGACCACCATAAAACTTCCACAGTCTCACCTGTTAAAGTATTTTCAGATTCAGTTGTTAATAAAGTGGGATAAATTGGTACTCCCTCACTGGGTAATTTTGCCATTAAAACAAATCGCCAACAATTCCAACTTTGAGGTTCTGCTACTATTTTTATCTGACAAATTCCATTACCAGTTCCTACCCACAGATCTTCTCCTTCCAATTTTAAACTGTTAGGAATTGCCCCAATTAAAGAACTATTCCGCATATTATAAGAAGTGAGAGTTTTTGAATTAGGATTATAAGCAACAAGTCCCATTCCTGGTAAAAAAGGGTTTCCTTCCCCACTTTTTTGAGTAGCTATCCAAAAAGTAGGATTAGTTGGTTGTCCAACTATAATTAAATCATTAATTTGTTGTCCTTCCATTCCTGCTGGCTGAATAACTGTAATTTCATTACTTTCTGGTTTATAATTTACAATTGTAGCAATGCCTCCATTTCCTTCCCCTTGTTCTGGAGAAACTGACCAAAACAAACCATTATCATAAGTGATAGCTGCTGTTATTTTTGGCACTCCTAATTGAATCCCAGTTTTTGCCTTTTTTACCTGTTCAAAAGTATAAAGTACTTGCTGTTGAGGCTGCTCACTTTCGGGTAAAATAAACTCAAAAATAACCTGATTTGCTTGTTGCTTAAAATCGGGAAAAGGGTTAGGATCAAGTATCACTCGATATTGATAAATCTTTCCATTCAACTCTATACTTTCATAAGGCGGATCAGCTAATTTTGCCATTCCCTCTTCGTAATTTTCAGGTTGGTTTGATCCTGTTTCTAATGTTCCTGGTTGTACCGTAAAACTCTTATTTTCCCTACAGAAAACAAAATCATATTTTAGACTTTGAAATTTAATGATGTCTGTTTCAGTAACAATTTTTTGAATTTGGTTAATCTGGTAAAAATCCTCTTCTGACTCTATTTTTACTTGGGCAGATGTGGTTTCAGGACAATTTATTTTTTGAGGAGGAACTTTAGCTACCTCATTTTTAGGAGAGCTACAAGCAGCAAGTAAACAGACGATACTGAAAATTTTGATAATAGGTTTCATAGTTTTTAACCCTGTTTGTTTCTTAGTGAAAAGTCGCTAATTTTCAGTTTTAAGTTCCTCTAATTTTTCCTGTAAATGTTTACCCCATTTTGCAGCTAAGGAGATTTCTGTAAATGGTATTTTCACAGAATTTGTATCATTTGCCATGATAAATTCTAGAGCAGTTGAACCTTTAGTGGGGGGATTTTCTAAATCTACTGGTTGGTTAGCCACTAATAAACGAATATTTTCCACATTTTTTAGGTAAAAAGTTTGTAAATTTACTGGTCCTTTTCTGGTGGGTTTTCCCCAGGTGATTGCTTCTCCTTTTTCTCCTAATACGGCATAAATATCATATTTTGCCTTATCAAATTTTTCTGCCCAAATTCGATAAGCTTCTACTTTTTGGTATTCATTCCAGCCACTCCAAGCTAACCAGAAAAATACCACTAATAATGGTAGCCATAATAGTCCTCTTTCCATTTTTTTTCCTCTTTAACTTCAATTTAATTTATGCTCAATTAGGTTGTAAATTGTAAATTAATAATCTAATGACTTAATGAGTACAGACGTTGCGGCGCAACTTCTCTATTCTATATTAACAATAAATATATGAAGAATTATGACAAAAACTTGACAAAAGGAGTAAAATTTATCTATCAACGCCCTGAAAGCACACCAATGGCATGGTAGTGTTTATAATTTATGCTTGTAAACCAACTGTATTGGCTCAATGAAATTAAACCAGAAGATCGTCTCCTCGTTGGGGAGAAAGCTTTTACTTTGGCATTTTTGAAGCAAAAGGGTTATCCCATTCTCCCAGGTTTTGCCCTAAGTACCTCCATATTCAGGGAATTTTTGGAAATTATCGGTAATTCTGAATCTTTACTGGCTGATTTTCCCTATTCAACTCTTCATCTAGACCCAGATAACCACAAAATATTACAAAATGTTGCTCAACAATTGCGTCAGGAAATTATCAATACCCTTTTACCTCCTCAATGGGAAGAAGATATATTTAAAGCAGCGGCAAAATTAAACTCTCCTACTCTAATTTTGCGCTCATCTCTCACTTTACCTTACCCAGTGATGGCAGGTTTATTACCTTCTCATGTGTGTAAATGTCAACGAGATGCTTTATCAATGGGAGTCAAACTTGTTTGGGCTGAGTTATTTCGTGCGCGGAGTTTGTTTTACTGTCAAAAGTCGCAAATAGCTATAGAGCAACCCGTACTGGCAATTTTAGTCCAACCAGTTAGTACGGCACAAGCTTCGGGAAAAGTTGAAATTGAAAAAAATCATACTCATATTTATGCTACTTGGGGATTGGGACATAGTATTGTCAAAGGGGAGGTAAAAGCAGATTACTATCGAAGAAATCGCTTAACTGGGGAGGTAGAATCTCAACAGTTGGGGAATAAACCTCTTGCTTATCGTTTAAAAACTGAAGCAGAATCAATAGATTGTCTGGAAACTTATCTCTTGAGTGAAGAACAACAACAAGAATATTCTCTAGATGACGCTTCCCTGAAAAAATTGATCGATCTCACTGAAAATTTGGCATCCCAGGAAGAAAATATTGGTGCAATTGAATGGACATTCTTATTAGATGCTGAAGGGAAAAAACAGTTATATATAAATCAATCTCAGCCCGATTTTTCTCAACCTCAAACAAGTAAACCTTTGATAGAGCAACCATTGTTGAAAGGTTTGGCTGCTTCCCCTGGTGTGGCGATCGCCCAAACTCAAGTGTTACCTGATTTAAATCAGGCTTTAGCAAGTAATGTTAGTGCTACAAATCCCCCGCTCAATTTGCATTCTTTCCCTCCAGGAAGGATTTTAGTTACTCACTCTCTCGCTCCTCATTGGCTACCATTACTGAAAAAAGCTGCTGGTGTGGTAGCGGAAACAGGGGGAATAACTAGTCATGCTGCTATTATTGCTAGGGAGTTGGGTATTCCCGCTATTGTTGGAGCAAAATTTGCTACTAAATTAATTCAAACAGGGGAATCTGTTTTGCTTAATGGCGATCGCGGTTTTCTTTATCGTCTCCCCCCAGGAAAAAAAACAGGAGAAAATCTGGTTATCCCTAACAACTCTCCTCAACCCCTTTCTCTTTCCCATTCCCCCATTGCAACTCAACTAATGGTTAACCTCAGTCAACCTACTTCAATTACCAGTGCTGCTCAACTACCTGTGGATGGAGTTGGGTTACTTCGTTCGGAATTAATGTTATTAGATTTGTTTTCATCTCAACCTTTAGAAGAGTGGCTTTTAAGCTCTAAAAAGTTAGAGTTAAAACAACATTTAACTGAGTTAATTGCTCAATTTGCTGCTGCTTTTTCTCCTCGACCAATATTTTATCGTTCTTATGATTCCCAACCTGAATTTTTGCAACGCAATCAATGCCATCAAGTTGTTAAAGAAAGGGGAACTCAAAACTATTTGTTAGACCCAACTTTTTTTGATTTAGAATTAGAAGCGATCGCCGAAGTTTTTACTCTTGGATATTCTAATGTTAATCTTATTTTGCCTTTTGTCCGCAGTTTAGAAGAGTTTAATTTTTGTCGTCGTCGTGTTGAACAATTTGGTTTAACTCAACAAGCATCTTTTCAACTTTGGATTATGACTGAAGTACCTTCAGTGATTTTTTTACTTCCAGAATATGTTGCTGCTGGAGTACAAGGGATAGCAATTGGTACTAATGATTTATCTACCTTACTCTTGGGAGTAGAAAGAGAAATGTCAGTTGCAGGGTTTAATGCTCTTCATCCTGCTATGTTAAAAGCACTTAAACATTTAATTGAATCTGCTAAAAATTTAGGTATTCCCTCTTCAATTTGTGGTCAAGCTCCTGTTGATTATCCTCAACTAATAGATCAACTGATACAATGGGGAATTACTTCTATTTCTGTAGAATCTTTGGCTGTAGAAAAAACTTATCAGGCGATCGCTCGTGCTGAAAAACGCTTGTTATTAGAAGCTGCTCGTCAACAAAAAAATCAGTAGTCATTGGTTAAGTAATTTTTGAAGCATTTTAAACAACAAACTAAGTTTGTGTCAAGCTGATGATAGCTTGGATAGCAATTTTTTAAATTGCTTCTGAATTTTCTGAATAAATGTTACAAAAATCTTCTTTAGGAGGAGTGTTGGAGGAAAAATAATGTTTAAACGATTAGCACAGCAACATAGAGAGTTTGTCAGGGATTTGGTAATGAATTTAAAAGCTTTGGCTATAGTCTTACAAAATCGCGGATATATAGCCACTTGTTATACCTGTGGTAATGAAATGAATAGTGCCTCATTTATGGTGAGTTTAAAGGATAATCACTTGATTAGGTTTTTAGTTTCCGATTATGGCATTACCTGGACAGAAATGCGGGATGAAAGAGAATTGATGAAATTAGAAGGAGCAGAGGCGATCGCCCAGTTACAAGAGCTAGCTGACATGGTTAAATATCAAATGCAGCAGTCATTGGTCATTAGTCATTAGTCATTAGTCATTAGTCCTTAGTCATTAGTCATTGGTCATTAGTCAGAAGTCATTGGTCATTGGTCATTAGCTAAAGGTTATGGTATTTTAAGAAAAATTAGGAAGTTTTTAGAATACATACTAATGACTAAGGACTAAGGACTAATGACTAATGACTAAGGACTAATGACTAAATGACCAGTGAACAGTGAACAGTAAAAAATAACTGCTTCATGCTAGGCGATCGCTGTTCAGTGTTCACTGCTTTAGTTATCTTCAGCGAAAACAAAGCGGTATAACTCACTAGGATCTGGTTCTGGACTATTTTCAGCAAACTTAACAGCATCATCGATCTCAGCAATAATTTTACGGTCAATTTCCTTAAGTTCGTTTTGTTCTACCAAATTTTGCTCAAGGAGATAAGCTGCAAGTTTTTCAATAGGATCACGACCACCCCAGAATTGTTTTTCATCGGGGGAGCGGAGTTCATCAGGGTCTGCGAGGGAGTGACCACGGAAGCGATAAGTGAGAGCTTCAACGAGGGTGGGGCCTTCTCCTGCACGAGCGCGAGCGACAGCTTCACGAGCAACCTTATGGACCGCGAGAACATCCATCCCATCAACTTCAATTCCTGGCATACCAAAAACACTAGCTTTTTTGTAAATTTCTGGTTCAGAAGTTGCCCGCTCATGAGCCATACCGATCGCCCATTTATTATTTTCCACCACATAAATGATGGGTAATTTCCAGAGAGCGGACATATTCAAACATTCAAAAAACTGACCATTATTGCTAGCACCATCACCAAAAAAGCAAATAGTTACTTGATCTGCATTGGGATCCCCAAGAGCATCTCGGCGATACTTACTTTGAAATGCTGCCCCTGTCGCCACAGGAATACCTTCTGCCACAAAAGCATAGCCACCCAAGAGATGATGTTGAGCAGAGAACATGTGCATAGAACCACCACGACCCTTACTACAACCTGTTGCCTTACCAAACAACTCAGCCATAACTTCTTTAGCTGGTACACCAGCACTAAGAGCATGAACGTGGTCGCGATAGGTGCTGCAAACATAGTCATAATCAGTACGAAGAGCTTTGATCATCCCAGAAGAGACAGCTTCTTGACCATTATACAGATGGACAAAACCAAACATTTTGCCTCGATAGTACATTTCTGCACACTTATCTTCAAACAAGCGTCCTAAAACCATATCCTCATAAAGAATTAATCCTTCTTCTTTAGTAATTTGAGCCTCAGCCACATTAAATTCAGGTAAAATTCTCTCAGAAACCATAAGCTTTTAATGAGTATTAAGTATTAAAACTGCTTTCACGAGAGTGGAGACTATATATGCTACCACTCTTTATTAAAACAGTAAAAATAGTTTAACTTTTACTGGTAACGAAGTATCAAAACTGATAAGAACGCAGTTAGTGCGAGAAAAGGTATGATTATCTAAATATAGATTAATTCAGTAATTCTGTTATTGGAAGGGAAACAGTGCAAATTCCTCTAGATTATTATAAAATTTTGGGTGTGACCCTTGATGCAAAAGATGAAGAGCTAAGAGTTGCTTATGACGATCGCATCGAACAAAAACCACGCCGCGAATACAGCGAATTAGTAATGACAGCTCGCAAACAACTGTTAAGCGAAGCTTTTGAGATTTTATCGGATTTAGAAAGACGCAAAAAGTATACTAATCTTATCTGGGGTAACACAGAAAAATTAACCACAAATGAAGAAAATTTACCCCTGGAAAAAAATAATGAACCATTAAATCCATCAATTACAATCCGTGTCGAACAATTTCCAGGCGCATTGTTAATTTTCCAGGAATTAGGAGAATATGAAAAAATTCTCAGATTAGCACCTCATTACTTAACTGATCTAAAAAACAAAAAAATTGCTCTCCCTGAGAATATCAAAAAACAACAGCTAATAGACGATATCATTCAAGCTATGGCTCTAGCTTGTTTAGAATTAGGGTGGGAAAAATGGCAACAACAAGAATATGAAAATGCCGCAAACTATTTACAAATGGGTCTAGATTTACTGTTACAGGAGGGCAAATTTATTACTATTCAAGAGGAGATCACAGCAGACTTATATAAACTACGACCATATCGGATTTTGGAATTATTAGCCAAAACAGAAGTAGAAGAAAGAAGTTTAGGACTGCAGTTACTTAGAGAAATGTTGGCTCAACGCCAGGGTATTGAAGGAAAAGGAGAAGATAGTCATGGTTTAAGCGTTGATGACTTCCTCCGTTTTATTCAACAAGTCCGCAGTTATTTAACAGTAGCAGAACAACAAGAACTGTTTGAAGCAGAAGCAGAGCGCCCCTCAGCAGTAGCCAGTTATTTAGCAGTTTATGCCTTGATCGCCAGAGGATTTACTGAGAAACAACCAGCTTTGATTGTTCGTGCCAAAGAAATATTGAAACAACTAGGTAAAACTCAAGATGTTTATTTAGAGCAATCTGTATCTGCTTTATTATTAGGACAAACATTAGAATCCATCAGGTTATTAGAACAAAGTCAAGAACATGAAACCCTGAAATTTATTCGCGAAAATTCTCAGGGATCTCCAGATTTATTGCCAGGATTATGTTTATATACAGAGCGTTGGCTTTCTTCTGAGGTGTTTAAACATTTTCGCGATTTAAGTCAAGAGAAAGCCTCTTTAAAAGCATATTTTGCAGAGCGACAAGTACAAATTTATTTAGAACAATTAGCCATCAAAGCTCATGAACAATCAAATTACGGACACAAAAAACAACTAAATAAAAACCATCCAGAATCTAAAAATTTTTCTAACTTATTCTTCAACAAAAAAGACTTAAGCAATCCTCAAAATCACCAACAAAATTATCAACTTTCTCAACAGAATGTGATGGTGGAAAGTAAAGGAAATACGGCAACTCTTACTGCTCCTGCTGGTTCTTTTTCCTTAATAAAAACTGAGGAAAAAACAAAAAAATCCCCAAAAAATAACTTAGTAGAAATACAAGCATATCGTAATAAGCCATCCCAGGAAACTACCCATAAACAGAAAAATAGCAGACAAGTTAAACCAAGTAAACGCGGTAATGTGGGTAAACGGAAGGGAAAAACTAAGAAAAAATCTACTCAGACAAAAAGACTGATACTCTTAGGACTAATGGGGATAATTTTACTCTTATTATTAAGAGGAATAATTAATTTATTTAAGGGAGAAGAGAATCTGGTAATTGGTTTAAATCAACCGCCTGTAGCAATTCCTGAACAAGAAAATCAGCCCGATTTTTTAGATACAGAAAGAAGTTATCTCTTAGATGAAGAAAAGGCAATGGTAGTAATTAAAACTTGGCTAGATGTTAAGTCACAAGCTTTAGGATCTGAGAGAAAAGTAGAGGCATTAAACACAATTTTAACAACACCAATAATTTTACGTTGGCAATCTTTAGCTCAATCTCTTCAAGCTGATAATGCTTTTTGGCAATATGAATATCCACTGATAGAAATTCAAAATGTCCAAGTAACACCAGAAAACCCTCTCAAAGCAACAGTAAAAGCACAGGTAAGAGAAGTGGGGGAATATTATCAAAATGGTCAAGTTATACCAGCTAACTCTTATGATAGTAACTTAGTGGTGTCTTATCAATTGATTTATAACAAAGGATGGCAGATTGAAAATATAAGTGTTGTGGAAAAATTATGATTTTAGTCATTATCAAATGTTAGGTGTTATAGCGCTGCGCTCTAACAAACTAAGAGCGACGGTTAAATTTTTGTTGAATGCGGGAAAATAATATTTGCATTTCGGGTATTTTTAACTGAAAAACCAAGAAAATAAATACAAAAATCGCCAATATTATACAAATAATAAGTTGCAATAAAACCAGGAATAAATTATCACTCCCCACAAATTTTACCCAGACTCGACTAACAGTATAACTAGCTAAACCAGCGGCAAAACTACTGCCAGTTAAACCGAAAAGAGCTAACCCCCATTCACCCAAAGGCAGACCATTTAATTTATTATTTAAAACCCATAACATTAACCCCATAGAAATCATATTTACCCCAATGGTAGCAAATACTAAACCTGGAGTTGCAAACTGATTAACTAATAAATAATCTAAAATACCATTGAGGAAAATATTACCAATACTAATACGAAAAGGGGTTTGACCATCTCCTAAAGCATAAAATACCCTGACTAAAACATCTCTCCCTAAATAAAAAAACATCCCAAAACCATAAGCCATTAACACAGGAGCAACCAATTTAGAAGCGTCTGCTTGAAAAGCAAACCGCTCATAAATTACTCGTACAATGGGTAAAGAAAGAGAAATGAAAATAGCAGTTAAAGGCAACATTGTTAGGGCGGAAAGTAATAAACCCTGACGTATTCTAACCTTTAATTCTGGCCAGTTTTCTGGGGCAGCAAGACGAGAAAAAACAGGCATAAATGGGACTAAAATCATGTTAGAAATAATCCCTAATGGAGTGAGTACTATAAAATTTGCATAGCGCATGGCAGCCGCTGCACCAGTAATAAAAGAAGCAAAAAATAAATCAGTATAAACATTGATATGCAGCATCCCAGAAGAAAGGGTAGCAGGTATCATGATTTTAAGAACATCTTGTACTCCAGGGATCTGCCAATCAAAACGCAAACGTAATCTCCCGATTCCAGACTTCAACTGTGCCACTAACTGAGCTAACCATTGCAAGACTCCACCGCTGAGGGTGGTTCCTGCTAAAACTATCGCCCCCAGATTAACATATTGGGGACTGGCTATAGCTTCACCATAAAGTAAAATTAACAAGCCCACACCGATGACAATGGTTAAACTCGAAAAAAGTGGGCTGATACTGGGTAGCCAATACTGATCCGAAGCATTGAGAATACCAAAACCAATACCAATTAAACCAGCAAGTACCGCCAGAGGAGACATAATGCGTAACTGTAAAATGGCGATCGCCCTCACCTCTCCTTGCAAACCTGGAGCGATCGCGTCAATACAAGTACCAGCAAATACAAATAAAATTACAGCAACAATTAAAAGAAGAGCACTAACCAGAGTAGTAACAGTTTCCACCAGAGGCGGAGCTTCTGACTCGTCACGTTTTGCTAAAACACTAATTAGAGAGCTGTGAAAAGGACCATTAATACCCCCGAGAAGGATGAGAAGAAAACCAGGGATAACATAAGCATAGGCGTAAGCATTAACCACTGGGCCCACCCCAAAAGCAGCGGCGATCGCTTGTTCACGCACCAAACCAAACACCTTACTGATGAGGGTAGCAACTGCGACTATTTTGGCGATACCTGTGAGAGAACGGGAAGGTTTATCAGAAGACACAATTAATTAATTTAGAGGTTCAATTAAAATATTATTCAACAATCGAGATTAGCTGACAGTTGTCTGGGAAGGAATTAAACTTAATTTTGCTCCCATTGTACCAAAATTGATACAATAGGAGAATGACAGCAAAACGAATTCCTGCAAAATTTTATCGAACTTATTCGGGTAGTGAACCTGTACGCGAGTGGCTTAAAAGTTTGAATCAAGAGGAACGACGCTTGATTGGCATTGACATTAAAACAGTAGAATATGGGTGGCCCATTGGAATGCCCACCTGTCGACCAATGGGAAAAGGTTTATTTGAAGTGCGGACTAATTTACCACTTGGAAAAGTTGCCCGCGTCTTTTTCTGCATTTATGAAAACCAAATGATTTTATTACATGGGTTTATTAAAAAAACACAAAAAACCCCAAAACAAGATTTAAATCTAGCATTAGAAAGAAAGAGAAAACTAGAGCAAAAAAAATGAGCAATAACCCATATATTGGTTCATCTTTTGATGAATTCTTACAAGAAGATCAAACCATTGAAATAGTAGAAGCAGTAGCCCTCAAAAGAGTTATTGCTTGGCAGATAGAGCAAGCAATGATCTCCCAGGGATTAAGTAAAACAGAAATGGCTTATAGAATGAATACTAGCCGTGCAGCATTAAACCGACTTCTTGATCCTCTCAATACATCGGTAACTTTAAACACAATAGAACGTGCAGCAAGAGTAGTTGGAAAGCGCTTGCAACTGGAGTTAGTGGACTTAGGAAACGAAAGTTAGATGAGCAACTATGGTTAACATCTATCCAAAGAAGCAATTTATTTATGTTGGAATAAAATAACTCTAAGCGGTTATAAATAGTTATAAACCTAATCATAAGGGAGAATTTTTTTGAATAAGAGCCAGTGTTTAAATCCTGATTGTTTGTCAGTTAATCCAGCCGATAATCAATATTGTCAAAAATGCGGGTCAAAACTACTTTTAAGAGAGCGTTATCGAGGTATTTCTCTTATTGGTGAAGGGGGTTTTAGTAAAACATTTTTAGCCATAGATAATGATAAACCTTCCAACCCTTACTGTGTAATTAAGGAGTTTTTTCCCCAAGGACAAGAGCAAAGTACTCATAAAAAAGCATCAAGACTTTTTAAACAAGAAGCAGAGCGTCTTGAAGAATTAGGAAAACATCCGCAAATACCAGAACTATATGCTTATTTTACTCAAGAAGGGAGAAAATTTTTAATCCAAGAGTATATTAATGGGCAAAACCTCGCCCAAGAATTAGCAGAAACTGGACCATTTAACGAGGCAAAAATTAGACAATTATTGATAGATTTATTGGCAATTATAGATTTTATTCATAATGAACAAGTTTTACACCGAGATATTAAGCCAGCAAATATTATTCGTCGTCAAGCAGATGATAAATTAGTATTGGTAGATTTTGGTGCAGCTAAATATGTCACCCACACTAATTTAAGAGTAACAGGAACAATAATCGGTTCAACCGAATATATAGCCCCAGAACAAATTAGAGGAAAACCTACTTTTGCTAGTGATTTATATAGTTTGGGCGTTACTTGTATTCATTTATTAACTGATATTAACCCTTTATATTTATACGATATTAACGAAGAAGAATGGGTCTGGCGACAATATTTAGTTGATAACCCAGTGAGTAAAGGATTAGGTGAGCTTTTAGATAAACTAATTCAAAATGCTCCGAGAAAACGTTTCCAATCTGCAAGAGAAGCTCTGCAAAAATTAAATTATCCTGATAGGGAAACCAATATAAATTGGATCCCACCAACAGTTAAAATTCCCACAGAAATTAGAGATGTTCCCCCAAAATATACAATACTCCATGAACTTTTAATATTAGGAGATTGGCGGGCAGCAGAAAGAGAAACTTATGCAATAATGGTGCAAATTGCTGATAGAAATAAAGAAGGATGGTTGAGTAGTAAAGAAATCGAAAAATTTCCTTGTGAAGAATTAAGAAGACTTGATAATTTATGGTTGAAATATAGTGCGGGAAGATTTGGGTTTAGTGTGCAAAAAGAAATTTATATGGAGTTAGGCGGCGATCGCACTTATAACCCAGAAATATGGGAAGCATTCTGTCAGCGTGTAGGCTGGTTATATGGAGAAGATTGGGTCTTTGACAAGGATATAATTTATGATATTAGCGCACCTCCAGGGCATCTTCCCGCCTTTGTTCGTTTGCGCGCATCCTCATTATTAATCAAAGGTCCCATCGCCAGGTTAATGATTTGTGGAATGTAATTTGAAGAGCGATCGCCACTAAATATTATTAATTACAATTCCTGGTAAAGCATCCAGTTGTGTGTCATCTAGTGGGTTGCCGCCAAATTCAGAATATAGTCTAACCAGAGCCCCTGTAAAAGCCGCATTGTAGTCAATTCCCACTTCGTTGCGAATATAATCACTGCGTACGTCTTTATAATCATAATCATTAGGAGCGGCAGGACCACCTACAAGAGCCCCGTAAATGATATTCTTGTTGGGTGCAGAACTATTTACAGTATCCCAACCACCACCGTGTGACCCACTGTGATGAGAACGCAACGGAAAATAATCCCCATATCCGACAACATAACTAAATTTTTTAGGATTATCTCCTAAAATATAATCTATTTGCTCTTTAGCAAACTCCGAGTATAAATTATCTTTGTCATTGACATTATCGCTATACACCCCAGCGAGAAAAGCAGTATTAGCAGTACTCCGTAGGGAACCCCATTGAGTCAACCATGCTAGCCCTCCCGTAGTATATTGAATCCCCGCCCCACTCTTATCTGTCCAATAATCCAACCATCCTTCTACATCATCGCGGTATTCTTGCTTCCCCGTTATATCCGCCAGAAGTACAGCCGCACCATAATTTTTATCCCCCCAAGTTTGAGTCCAATTACCCAAACCGCCAATTAAATCTTCCATTTCCTGGTAGAGGGTTTCAGCTTTTGTCAGATAAGTATCATCATTAGTTGCTTGATAAAGCCAAATTGCTCCCCAAACCAACTCATCATAATAAGCATATTCCCCCCACCCAGAGTTATAGAAATTAGCAGCTTTAGGGATAGAGTCTGAGTATTTATCACGATAGGTATCAGCAAATTCAAAGAGTTGCTCGGCATTTTCCAACAACAAGTCTGCATAAGCCGAGTCTGTATCGCTAAAAATTACAGAAGCCGCTGCTAAAGCAGCCGCTGACTCAGCAGCTAAGTCTGAACCAGGTTTTTCTGCAGTTAATTTATAAGCTGGTCTGTTCCAGTTTATCCCTTCTGCGGGTCCCCAATAGTTATTATGTTCATAGTTTGGGTCACCCACTTGTCCCCAAAACTCTTTTGTTGCACCGTTTTCTGTTACGTGCGCTTTGAGGATATAATCCGTTCCCCATTTGATAGTGTTTAAAACCTCATCGAGTTGTCCGCTATTTTCATAAGCTGTGCGATATTCAACAACGCTCCAACCTAACATAGTCATACTTGCAGCCATAGGGAGGCCAAATTTAATGTAGTCCCCTGCATCGTAATACCCGCCAGTCAGGTCAACATTTTCAGTAATACCATCATTGAGAGCCGAATCACCGCGCCATTCAATGCGATTGTCATCTGGTAAATAACCCGATCGCTGTGCTTCGTAAAATAACAGAGACTTTTGCAAAGCTTCGCCGTAGTTAAAAGAAGTTGAGGCGGTATCATCATTAGTGATACTCCCAAGTCCTAATTTATCGCCTAATGTAGCGTTACTGGGGTTACTGAGTTTGACATTAAATGTCTCTTTTGGCGCAAATATCGTATCCCCTTGTATTTCTATAGAGATATTTTTAGCTGTTTCACCTGGTTGAAAGGTTAAAGTACCGCTTTTACTGTTATAATCCAACCCAGCCAAAGCAGTTTTGTTAACAGTAGTATATTTTACTGTAACCTTTTTCGCACTAGACTGAGAAAGAGTAACCGTGAAATTAGCTAATTTGCTGCCACTATTTTCTTCTGTAACAGTCACATCATTGATAAATATTGATGGTAAAGTTGCCATAATTTTGCTCCTTACTGTCTTGCCTTTTTTTAGTTTTTGGCTTTTATATTATTTTTATAACACTCGTTGACAAGGTGGTGATTTTTTTATCTATTTGGATTATAACTTTTAAGTTACCTCATTTTTCATAATAATAGCCATAAAAGTTATGCTCTTAACAAGGGGCTTAAACCTGGGGTGTTGATTATTTATCAAGTTACAAATTTTCAAATCAGACAATTTTTTTTTGTAGGGTGGGCAATGCCCACCCTACTTACAATAAAAAGTGTATGAAATTACGTTGTTAAATTTGAGCCAAAATCAACACCCCAGCTTAAACCCCTTGTCAAGCATTTTCCGTCTGCATTTTTCAGTTTAGTAACCATAAAAAAATTTGTCTGAAGACCAAAGCTTCAGACTACAACAACTTTAGCAAATTTTCTAATATCTGAGAAAAATTACTTGACATTTAAATAGCTTGCTTCTGCTTCTAGTTGGCGAACCAAGTTTTGATCGCCTTTTGCTCTAGCTACTTCGAGACGGTGTTGTAAACTTTCGATCATGCTCTGACGATGGGCTGAGTCTGCTTGATTAAGATTTTCTTTACGACTTTTTTTAAACATTTTTCTGCTACCACTTAATTTTACTTACATTTTCATCATAGCTATTTTTAGGAATTTTGTATCTATTGTTACAAAAACTTAACAAAATGTTGATTAGGTTAATATGCTTGAGCCAAAAAATATAAATATTGAAACACTTATTTTCCATCCCGTAACAAACGGATTTCAATGGTTATTTGAGTAAGTTTTTTAAATACTTTTTCTCGGTAGCCTACTGGCCACCACTCATAAAGAAAAATTTCTGCTGGCTGCCATAAGGCAACCCAGCCAATAATAATCAATCCCTCTTCCAGAAAGTGAATAAAAGTACTATCACCAAATTTCGCCACCAACTCACTCAGGCTCAAGCAAACAAAAAGAAACACCAGACCAACAAACAAAGCAATACGTCCCTGTCGTAATATTACACGCAATCGTCTTTGTTCTCCTCGTTGACAATAATGAAAATAATGATGTAAGGCTGCAGGCAAAATTTCCCTGGCTTCAAATTCATCTTCTACAGGCAAATAAAAAACAAGCTTGAGAGAAGTAGAAAGAGAAAATTCACTCACCGCACCTACTATATAATTGCGCGCATTCTCATCAATATCTTTGCTCAAAAATGGCGAGGGATCTAAGGAATTAAAGAGTTGATTCAAATCGTTGAGCTGAATTTCAATTAAATAAGTCTCTCCTTCTCGCTGATAATAAGATTCTAGTTTTTTCACTTTTTCAACTTCATTATTAACCTAATCAACCAGGAGCGATTGTTACTTAATATTTTACTATTACTGATTCTTTTCAGTTTCTGTATTTTGATTTTCTCCTCCTTCCACAGCATTTTTTTGTTGTTGCTCATTTTTTTGTTTGACTACCACTAGCAAAGTTTGCAAGTTTTCATTTTCTGGGTCCAACTCTATCAGTTTTTCCAAAGGTGCTATAGAGCCTGCAAAATCATTCATTTGCAATCGCGTTTCCACCAAACCTTGCAGCGCAAAAATATTTTCAGGCTCCCTTTCTAATACTTTTTTGTAACCCGCTTCTGTGGATTGTAACTGTTGTTCTATAGATGGTGTATCTGGGTTAGCTCCTCCTGACGACTCTGGAGAAGTGGTAAACATCTTAAATATGCCGTAGCCACTAGAAATCAAGAAAATGCTACCAGCTCCGATCCTAAAAACTCCTCTATAGGATAATTTGTTTTTTTTTTCAGTTGCCATAATTATTATCAATTCAAAGCCTAGTATATTAATTTGCTTTAATTGGCGATCGCCTTATCTTTATTTTATCATTGATCAGCAATAACTAGAGCAATTTTGATTTAATTCATTTAAAATATGCTAAGGTTTAAAACTGAACTGATTAACACATTAATTAATTAACTATGAATAAACCCCTGTTCAAATTTAGTTTAACAACTTGGCGATCGCTTTTTTTAACTGCTCTCCTTGCCACATTTGTATCTATTCTCATTGATATTATTTTAATTTTTTGTTTGGCTCAAGTTCAAGCAATCATGCAATTATCTCAAGTAGTTTTCAATTCACCTATTGGCGTAATTATTCCCCTTATTGCTGCTTTTGGTTTAGGTATTTTATCTGTAAATTTATGGGAAAAAACTCAACCCAAACTTCCCTTACAACCTCCTATTCTCCTAGCTTTAGTTATCTGTGTTTTTATCGGTTTGTTTATGAAATCTCTCTTACCAATTAGTTTTTTACTTGCCCAATTTTCCTATCATTCTTTTCTGGGTTTAACTGTTGGTATTTTTTGGCGAGGTCGTCGTTATTGGCGCACTTAGGATTAAATTTCTCCTTACTTAACAATTTTTGCTTATCAATTATGAACTTTGTTTTAAATATAACTTATCTCATCGCCTTTTAATTTCTTTTTTTCTCCCAAAAAATTAATTATATAGCAATAATTGGTTGTGATGAATTTAAAATAGAAAAGGTACTCTAGACAAGGGGCTTAAGCCCCTTGTTAATATTATAACTGATTGAGGATTGCTATAACATTCCTCAATCAGTTGTGATAAATTTAAAATAGAAAAGGTACTCTAGACAAGGGGCTTAAGCCCCTTGTTAATATTATAACTGATTGAGGATTGCTATAACATTCCTCAATCAGTTGTGATAAATTTAAAATAGAAAAGGTACTCTAGACAAGGGGCTTAAGCCCCTTGTTAATATTATAACTGATTGAGGATTGCTATAACATTCCTCAATCAGTTGTGATAAATTTAAAATAGAAAAGGTACTCTAGACAAGAGGCTTAAGCCCCTTGTTAATATTATAACTGATTGAGGATTGCTATAACATTCCTCAATCAGTTGTGATAAATTTAAAATAGAAAAGGTACTCTAGACAAGAGGCTTAAGCCCCTTGTTAATATTATA
>Ga0209594_1000205_pt1 | contig 43673 bp, 32 predicted proteins | sample AshMeaCrysSpring_FD_184126 | JGI IMG/M metagenome (GOLD analysis project Ga0209594, IMG submission 184126) | Groundwater microbial communities from Big Spring, Nevada to study Microbial Dark Matter (Phase II) - Ash Meadows Crystal Spring... | ecosystem: Environmental > Aquatic > Deep subsurface... | reverse complement strand
TGAAAACAGGAGTGAGTCGCATTCGGAATATTAGTACTTCAATGCGAACATTCTCTCGTTCTGATACCGACAAAAAAGTAGAATTTAACTTACATGAAGGCATTGAGAGTACATTATTAATTCTCAAACATCGCCTCAAAGCTTCGGAAACTCGTTCGGAAATTGAAGTGATTAAAGATTATGGTAATCTACCGGATGTTTTGTGTTTTCCAGGACAATTAAATCAAGTGTTTATGAATCTGATTGCTAATGCCATTGATGTATTTGATGAGGCAAGCTACTTAGAACATCCTCAAATTGTGATTAATACTGCATTGACAGAAGACCAAAAACAGGTAATTATTAAGATTCAAGACAATGGTTTAGGGATGTCCGAGGAAGTTCAACAAAAAGTGTTTGAACATTTATTTACCACAAAACCTGTTGGAAAAGGAACGGGTTTGGGATTGTCTATTTCTCGGCAAATTGTAGAAGATAAACATGGTGGTATTTTAAAATGTTCTTCTCAGTTAGGGAAAGGAACAGAATTTAGTATTTTCTTGCCTTGATAGCGCTACCATGCAAATGTCATCACTAATGACTAACAACAAAGGACAAAAAACCCATACAGCGATATGATAAAAGTCTAACTGACGTTAAGGGAAGTGCCTTATGGAAACTAACCCATCGACTGAGACCACTCTCACCCCGGAACAATATCGCCGGAAGATGCAGCGACGCAAGGAAGTTCAAGATCAACGACTGGCAAAAGCGGTCAGCAAAAAGGGGTTAATTATTGTCAATACAGGCAATGGCAAGGGAAAAACCACAGCAGCGTTGGGAATGGTGATGCGATCGCTGGGTCATGGCTACAAAGTGGCTATTATTCAGTTTATCAAAGGCGCGTGGGAACCGGCTGAAAAGGCAGTTTTAGGTCAATGGCCGGATCAATTGGTGTTTCATGCCATGGGAGAAGGCTTTACCTGGGAAACTCAAGATCGCGATCGCGATATTCAGATGGCTGAGAAAGCCTGGGAAACGGCATTGAGTTATATTCGTAACCCGGACTATCAATTGGTATTATTAGATGAAGTGAATATTGCCTTGAAATTGGGTTATCTTTCTGTTGAAACTATCTTAACAGGGTTAGATGAAAAACCGGAAGATTCTCATGTAATTTTAACGGGTCGAGGTGCGCCTCAAGCCTTAATTGATCGCGCCGATCTGGTGACAGAAATGACCTTAGTCAAACATCCTCTGAAAGAACAAGGGGTAAAAGCACAACCGGGAATTGAATATTAAAATTGGTAGAGGAAGTAGGGGGTGGGGTGTAGGGTTTAGAGATTTGATTTTTGACCCCCATCAATCTAATGCATGGCAATCTTAAAAGGTTTGATATTGATATTATTCATTGCCTATTTCCTACTCCGAACCACTCGTGACTTGATAAATGTCAATCGCTTTTTGTTTGTTTCTAGGAATAACCCGATCTATTAAACGATAGTTAAATTCTATACTTTTTTCTGATTCAATTAAACTTGGATTGACTTGAGAGAAATGGGTAATTGTAGATTCACTGGCGATAATTTCACACTGATAAGTTTTGGTTAGCTCTTCTAAACGAGAAGCAGTGTTGACAACATCTCCAATTACAGTCGTTTCCATACGTTTTGGTGTTCCTAAAATCCCAATAGTTGCTACACCTGTATCTATCCCAATTCCCATCTTTAAGGTTTTGAGATCCATAAAATAAGAATTAAGATTCATTTCTTTTGCATGATTTTGCATCTCAATAGCCGCTTGAATTGCATCCAGACAATGCAGATTCTGTCGGTCAAAAATGGCGAGGATGGCATCTCCTAAATATTTATCAATAAATCCATGATATTTCGCAATACATGAACTCATTTGATTTAAAAAATAGTTGAGCCATTCAAAAGTTTGAGAGGAGTCTTGAGATTCAGTAATTGTCGTAAATTTGCGAATATCACAAAATAAAATACTTAATTCAACCTCTATTTTATTCCCTAAACCAATAGATTCTATGCCGTTAGGGGCAATCCGTTTGAGAAATTGTGTGGGTACAAAAGAAGTAAATTTTTGAGATAATTCTTCATGATCTTGCAAAGCTGTAATCGTTTGCTGTTTTGTTTTCGCCTGGACGGTCTGACGGGTTTGAGTTTGAATGGTTTGCGATCGCATCTGGTTGAGACGCAAAATATTCTTCACTTTAGCCAATAATAACTGACTATTAAATGGCTTTGTAATATAATCATCTGCCATCATTTCCATCCCTTGTAGTTGGGATTCATCATCATCTAAGGCAGTCAAAAAAATAATCGGAACGGTTTTTAAATGTTCCTGTTGTCGTAGAATATTACAGATTTCAAATCCATCCATATCCGGCATCATTACGTCTAACAAAATTAAAGCCGGTTGAGAAGATTGAGCAATATTAAGGGCTTCTTGTCCAGATGTAGCTGATTGAACCTTATACTCTTGAATGGTTAGTAAACTTTCAAGTAGGAGTAAATTGTTGGAATCATCATCAACAAGTAAAATGTAAGACTGTTGATTGGACATAGAAATGATGGAATCTACCACACAGGTATCCATGAAAGCATATTTGAAAGGGATAAATAACGATGTTTCGTCTTTCTAAATCTTATGAGCAATCTTTAATTCTTTGAATGAGTTTATTATTTGAAATCATTCAATTCAATAACAATTTAAATCTAACATGATTTTAGGGATGGTTTGAAGCCGACTGATCAAGCAGTAATTTCACCTTTTTAATGGATTGATCGATATCAATTGGTTTACTCAAATAATCTGATGCACCTGCAGCTATACAGCGATCGCGATCACCGGGCATTGCCATTGCTGTGACGGCGATAATTGGAATAGATTGCCATTGAGGATGACATTTTAACTGACGCATCAGTTGCAATCCATCAATTTCAGGCAGTTGAATATCCATTAAAATTAAATCCGGCAGCGCATCAGCACTTTCCTGCTGGGATTGAATCCGATCTTGTAAGAGGTGACCCTCACCGATCAATTCAACTTGATAGCCTTCTAATTTTAGCACCTCACAAATTAACGTTTGGTTAATCGGTTGATCTTCAACCACCAAAATATGGTAGTTTTTTCGGGAATCAGCATCTGAAATTTCGGTTGCACCCTGAGTTAATTTTACAGGAGAATTAGAAGATTGTTGAGCGTTAAGTTGTTTCAGTTGCTGGCGCATCTCGGTTAATGGCAACCACACTTTAAAGGTACTTCCCTGATTCACCTGAGAAATCAGAGAAACGGTACCGCCATGAAGTTCAGCTAAGCGCTTTGTCAGGGCTAAACCCAGTCCAGTGCCTTCATGTCGTCGGTTTAAAGAGGCATCCACCTGTTGAAACGGACGAAATAATTGAGGCCAATTCTCCCTAGCAATGCCAATCCCTGAATCTTCTACAGCGAGACAAAGGTAAGGCGTACTGAGGTTAATGGGGGAATCATCCGGTCGATAATCCTGTTGAAGTTGATTCCCATACGCTAAATATCCCCCTAATTTCACCTTTCCCCCTTCTGGTGTAAATTTCACGGCATTGGAGAGTAAATTAATAATGATTTGCCGCACCCTTCGTTCATCCAATACCGCTTGATTAATGCAATCATCCAATTCTAAAGAAAGGGCTAAGCGTTTTTTATCTGCCCGAGGTTGGATCATGGTTAAACATTCATTACATAAACCATGGATATTCACAGGCTGTAAACTTAAATCCACTTTCCCAGCTTCAATTTTAGATAAATCCAGGATATCGTTAATCAGTTCTAACAGATGTTGACCACTTTTATGAACCAGTTCAACGGAGTGCAGTTGTTGGTTATTAAGGGAACCAAACGCCTGCCGTTTTAATAAATCAGAAAATCCCAAAATACTATTCAGTGGCGTTCGCAGTTCATGGGACATAGAGGTTAAAAATTCCGATTTCAGTTGAGAGGCTTGAAATAACTCCAGATTCATCTGCCGCAGTTCTTCCTGGGCTTGACTGCGTTCAATGGCTGCCCCCAACGTCCGACAAGCCGCATCTAGCATATCCCGTTGGGGATATTCTTGCATTCGTTCCAAATCCCGTGACTCTAGGGTTAGAACCCCAATAATTTTACCGGCGGTTCCTGGAATGGGAAACATCCCCAATTGACCAATTGCCGCTATGCGAAATTCTGCCACTGCATCGGGATGATTGGCATAGTTTTCCACAAAAATCGGTTCACCCGTCTCTACCACCTGCCAAAGTAATCCTTGACCATAAGGAATACCCTGTTTTAAGCGTTCTTCTATGTGGGCAACAGCGGGTTCACCATAAGTGGCAATAAATTGACCTTGAACTTGATTGTAGAGGGTTCCGGCTTGGCGTTGATTCCCTTCTCCGGCGATCACCTTCACATCCCCAAAAGCAGCATCCATCACCTGCACTAAATAGTTGAGGGCAAACTGAGCAATTTCTTGAATATTGTCGAGGGTTTGGAGTCGTTCATTCAAGCCTAAGAGAAATTTCAGCCGTCGAACTTCCGTATTTAAGCTGGCTTGCGTCAAACGATTGTAAGTAATATCTCGCAGGATAAATAATCGATTTCCTTTTTGAGTGATTGTAGAACTAATTTCTAAACTGACCCCATCTGTTTGTTCTAAACAGTAAGACAAATCTTGAGTGATTGGTTGTAAGACACAGTTTTGAAAGTGATCGCACTGCAACTGCGACCAAATCCCTTGCTCTCGTACAATCCCAGTGACCTGTTCAATATGAGGATGATTTTTTAATAATCCAGGAGAGATGCCCCAAAGCTGAGCCAACTTAGAATTAAATAGAATCAGATAGTGTTGAGCGTTAAATAAAGCGATCGCATTGTCAACTTGACTGAGGATCAACTCTTGTTCGTTTAACATTGTCTCCTGAGAGGGAGGGTAATATTTATTATCCTATCGTGAACTACCCGACGCAGACAAGCGCCGTACAGCGCTGGCTTCCTACTCCACAGACCGCCAGGCTGACACCCTCATCAGAGATTACAGGGGGCGGCTTCCCACCCGCTCACCTAATCTTTATAGCCCATCGAACCCCATAACTCCGCTTCGTGAGGAACAACGTTTTCCGGGGCTGGGACATTGAGAAAATTCACAATCGGTAAAAGTCCAAGGGTCAACGAACTCAGTACAACAATCAAGATCCAGATAAAACGATGATCGTGATGGGAATGGGAGACGAAATACTTGGCATTATCTTGAGTATTCATAGATCTCGGAACTCCTTAAAACTCATTCTTAACTGTATTTAATATCTGTATCTTAAAACACTTTTTTTAAATTCTGTAGCTTAATTTACAAAAATTTGATAATTGCACTTCCCTAGAAGGTTAGGACACTGTCCAGTGTCCCATTCCTTCCCTCTAGAATGCCTCTGGTATTTTCAATCCCAGTGACAAACAACCCTCTTGCTGCTGAAAGTGAGTCTTAAATTCCTTTCACTCTACAATCACAGTTGGCTTGGGTTTTTAACCGTTGTAAAATCCAATCAAACTTAGAACTTCCATCTTGAAACTGATCAATTTCTTCGGCGTTTGGAACCGTTTGAGGAGATGGACTAGACTGAGGCTGTTCACTAAAGCGATTTACTGTATTGCGTAATCGAGAAGATAAAAACTTCGTAACAGCGCGATAAAATCGCAAGGCAAACAACACATCTTGTTCTAACTTTTCCGACAGTTTCTTTTTCGGAATCGATAAAACCAGCGCTTTATCAAGGGCTTTTACCGTTGCAGAGGGTAGCCGACCATCAATAAAGGACATTTCCCCTAACACTTCTCCTTTTCCAATCCGGCTAATTTCGCGATCGCCAACGGCTGCCACGGATACACTGAGGTTACCATCGAGAACAATGTACAAAGCATCAATGGGTTGACCTTCGTAGATTAAAATCGTTCCGCTTTCGATGTGTTCTTGAATGCCATGATTAATCATCCAGTCAATATCTCGATGATTCAGTTCACTTAAAATAACCAGTGCTTTACTCATATTTTTTACCGACTATGAAACTCTTGAATTTTGTACAAAAATTAAACTTGATATTAGATTGATAAAAAGGCATAAAACTGTTAATAGTTTTGAGTTTTTAATAAAGGCTTAACATCAATTTTTGACGATATTCTCGGGTCAAAGCATGGTCATTTCCCAATAACTCAAAAATGGTTAGCATCGCTTTTCTTGCCCCATCTTTTTTATATTGACGGTTTTGTTCAACAATCTTGAGAAACTGGGGTAACGCAGCCGTATAGTTTTCAGCTAATGTGAGCTGACAAGCCTCAGCAAAATCGCGATCTAGTTGAGTTTCTATTGTTTGATCGGCTGCATTTTTTAACTCAATTAATTGTTTTAAAGCTGCAATTTTTGCTCCATACTGTCGATCATATTCTGAGATTTGATTCAGCAATGTTTGAGCCGCTTCAATTTGATGGGTTTGAATCATAAATTGAGCCGCTTTAATCACAAGTTGCGCTTGATTGGGATATTGCTCTAAGAGTTGATAGTATAAACTTTGAGCCTGTTCCAAATGACCTGAATCTAAGTGGGTTTGAATCGCTTCTAACCCCATTTCAACCCCAGATTTTAAGTTAAATTGACTCAGCAACTCTCGAATTTGTTCTTCCGGTATTACCCCGACAAAACCCGGTTTCACTTCTCCCTGATCGACAATTCTAACATCGGGAACACCCTCAACGTGATACTGATTCGCTAACTCTGGGTTTTGATCAATGTCAACCTTTGCTAAGATAAAATCATATTCTTGCCGGAGTTTTTCAAGCATCGGTTTTAATATCTGGCAAGGACCACACCAAGTGGCAAAAAAGTCTACGACAACGGGTTTTTCCTCCGATTTTTTGAGGACTTCAGCATTAAAATTATTAGGGTTAATCTCGATTGAGTATCCCATGATGATGGATATTTTAGTTGCTAGTAGGTCAATTGGGAATCAAATCATGTGAATCCGATTGAGTGCAGATTACACTGAGTTAGGCGACGAGGGGAAATCCACAGAGAAAAAACTGCGGCTGAGTTTCAAAGGAATGTTGTTACAGTTAGGGTTTCTCGGTTGACCTTCAATGAAAGTGGGTGGAATAAGTCACACTCAAATATTCGGTAGACTTTAGCTTTGTGTTGGGAAAAGGGTTGATTAGAGACTAAATTCCCCTTGTCAATCAGTGTACCTTGAAATGGGTACATTTGCAGTGTCCATGCTTCTATCAGGGGGAAATTTCATTTGTTTTTGAGGGTATAACTTCGTAATATTGTTGATGCTCCGCTGATGCCCGATAAAACTCAGAGGCAGGCTCAATTTCTGTGACGATTGTTTTGTCATATTTTCCAGACACTTGTAGCTGGAGTTTAGACTGGCGGGCGACTGTTTCTTGTTCACTATTGTGATAAAATATCACGGAACGGTATTGTTCTCCTCGGTCTGCTCCCTGACGGTTAAGGGAAGTGGGATCATGAATTTGCCAAAAGCATTGCAGGAGTTGTTCGTAAGAAATGATATTCGGATTGTATTCGATTTGAACCACTTCTGCATGACCGGTAATTCGAGCACAAACGTCTAAATAAGAGGGATTGGGAAAATGTCCCCCCATATATCCAACTGAGGTGGAGGTGACTCCCTCCAGCGTTCGGAAAGCGGCTTCAACCCCCCAAAAACAGCCAGCACCAAATGTTGCCTTTACCATTGTGTGAATTTGTGTATAGCACTCTACATAATAGTTTAAAGCATAATGGATTGAGATCAACGCCTTTAGAATTGAGTGTGATGTAAATCACATTTTTATCAGAATTTGATCACAGTTTTACTTTGAAATGAGTCACTTCCCAGGGTTTATCCCGATCACAACCGGACTGTTTCAACATCACAGTTGCTATTAAATAAATCAGGGATGATTAATCATAGTAGAGATTTGTTGAAGTCCACCATGTTTAATCACCGTTCTAAATTCTCATCCAGCGCTAATTCTTCCCTGTCCTTAGAAGAACTGTTTGGTGAAATTATGTTTTCGAGTCTGATTACTCGCAGTGATCAGCAACGCTTGTTACAGGCGCTGAAAAATGAATCCCTGAGTGAGGATGAAACCGCTATCATTCACAGATTACTGTACAACATCCGGCGGGGATGGATTCGGTTAGTGGATGATTCGGCCCGCTTTACCCATTCATTTTAAGGAATTGCTAGATTGATTAGATTCTAGAAATAGCAGTATGATGTCTTGCCAAGGCATCGGGAAACTCATTAGATTGAGTGAGGGAAGGTGTGTAGGATTGTAGTAGAGCAAAGCAATTAGTTGCTGAGGGATTGAAGTGGGTTCATTGAGGGATTGAATTGAGTCGATACCCAAGGTTTGTAAAAACTCTTGATCCCTAACCCTTAGTGGTTGTTGCCAGAAACCACTGTTTAAAAGAATTTGATAAGCTTGAGTGACGGATGTTGATGTGATCGAGGCGAATTCTGCCTCAGAGAGTTGAGCAAGCAATTGAGCAATCTGTTGGCGAAGTTGATACAGTTCTTCCACTACAGATTGATGAGTTGGATCAATTTCATACAGATTGGCACAACCCATTAATCGATTAATAAATTGTAGATTATTAATATTCACAAGATTAGCTTGCGCTTGACGTAATTTTAAGGATTGCTGAATTTTTTCTAAGACTTCGGGACTTTCAAACACCCGTTGATAATCAGCAAACAGCCATTGGGGTAAACGGTTTTTGGCATCCCTCACCAACATTTTTCCCGGAACATAATACAACATGGCTGCAATTAAATAATTCAAGGCATTAGCTTGTTTTAATCCGACGGCAATCGGTGTCAGTTGTTCGACAAATGCTGTTTCTAACTTAGTTAAAGGTTCCTGCTGAATGCCTCGATGAAGCAAAATTTGGTATCCTTTCCCCATATCGCTATTATAATAGACTTCTAAATGTTCCGTCGGAATTTTAAGCCAATAGTCTGCCATTACCTTACGGAATTGACGTAAATGAGCGATCGCCAATGCATTGGATTTGTCTAAATCATAACGATTAATATTATCCACAATATCGGTTAAAAACTGTTGTCGCTGTTGGGGAGTCTCTAAAGGAATATCAGCAGGTTGCTCTTGATTACATAATATTTTAAACAATTTCCCTATTTGATTGCCATAGGATTGACTATTAATAAACGGTGGATTTAATTGCATTTTTTGCTGAATTTTTTGTTGAAGAGATTGCCGCAATTCTGAGTGGGTAGCGAGTTGAGTTGCCAATTGAATATAATCGGTTTCATGCTCTGTGATTAATTCAGTTAACTGCAATTCTTGCAGCAGTGCAGATGCTTGACGAAACCGTAAGGCATTTCCTTCTAAAACAACAGTGGGTAATCCTATTTCTAACGGATCAATCAGGGAAGTTGCCCCCCCATAAGGATAAGAGTCAAGGTAAACATCTGCCAATTTTAAACAGGCTTTAATATCTGTTCGACTGGGTAAGGCTTTAATTGTGACTAACCGCTGACTAGACACCCCCTGTTGTTCAAAAACAGACTGCATTTGATTCACAAAAGTTAGGGTAGGATAATTATTCGTCCAATTGGGATTAAAGGGATATAAAACTAAGATAGAATTGGGTACAGTGGCTAAAATTTTTGCCCAGGTTTCCCGAACTTCTGGGATAATCTTATAGAAGTTTGCACCGGAAATAAACACAATTGTTTCTTGAGTAGCACCCCAACTTTCTCGACTAGGAGAAACCGTTTGTTGTTCTTCTTCTAGGGGATAACGGAAACATAAACCTGACCCTTCCAAATTAACTAATTTCTCACAATATTGAGATTGCATTGTCTGTTGAGATGCCGTTAAATTGCCAGCAATATAATAGTCAATGGTTTTCATTCCCGTACTGACTGGGGAAGTAATAGAGGTGACTTGGATAGGTGCTAATTTATGTAAGGCGAGTAAACTGGAATTGAGGTTAACGGCAGTTAAATTGGAAGCAATGAATAAAATATCAAGATGACCCTCTCGAATCGTTTGAACTTGACGTTCTAAGTTTGTGGGTAAAGTGATAAACCGATCGGCACGACTTTGACAATATTGTTCTAAGGGATGATGATAGGATTTAATCGCATATAAAATAATCTCAAACTCTGAGCGATCTAAATGTTCAAAAACAGGAAGAATGGCATAGGTTTCAGTTTGAGTGGTATAATGATCTTTTAAAATCCCTAAGCGAATTTTACCCGCAGTTTTGGGACGTTCTTCAAAATGATAATTAAGCTGACATCCTCGCTGCTTCAAGGCGACTTCAATAATATCAGCACGTTTTTGATAAAATTGTAATAGATTTGCAGTTTGGGTAAAGTAAATAGGGATAAAACTGACAGTTTGGGTAAACCAGAGGGCGATATCCTGCCACACTGAGGAATTCAATTGAGTGGTCACATTCTGATGAATATAACTCATCCAGTCTAGAAAATACTGATAATATTGATCGACTTCTCCAGGTTTTTGAAAACTACTGGGAGAGGCAAACATAAATTTAAGATAATCATTGGCAAACCATCGCGGAATGGGTGCGCCTTTATACTCTAACGGCAGTTGATCAGCCCGTTGATATAAAAGGGCTGCTAATAAACTGTTCAGTGCTTTCGGATGACTCCATCCTTGAGCAATTTGAGTCGAAAGATGCTCTACCAATTGCTGTTCTGCTTCAGTTAAGCATTCTGCTTTAATACCACTATTGATTAATTGTTTATGGACTTTTCCGATTTCTCCCGAATAGGTTGTTGATAAGTCTTCTGAAGATAAATTCAACCAATATTGAGCCAGTTGTTGACGGACTTGACGGAGATGAGCTAAAGCCGCAGAATATTGTTGGGGTTGCTGTTGATATTGATCGATCCAATCCTGAACTTGAGGCAGTGTTTCTTCTAGTGTTTTTACAGAAGCTAAGGTTCCTATGTTAGTATTAGATTTGACTTTTTTTAAGAAACCATTGGTACACCAAGTTAAGTTATAGCCAAAGAAATCACAGTAATTTTCATCAATTTCATAATCTCCTTGACGTTGGGATAAGAACTCTTTTAAGGCATGATGAGGGCCGCTATTATAATTTTTATCTTGCGTTAAATCTGAAATAATCCCATCTTCAATGATAATATAATCTCCCATTTTTAGACAAGGATGGAAGAAGTTTAAAACAGCATAACTGGTTTCATAAGTATGATCGGCATCTTCAATCACTAACAAAGGTCGCGGCAGTTGATGCATCCAATCAGAAGATAATATACTTTCTAATTGTCTGCCATTTCCCTCCATAAAGGTCACTCGTTGATGTTCAACATCCTTGACTTTGACAAGATCAATTGAAAAGATATGACCTTTGAGGTTAAAATTATTCATTAAGTCTCCAAACCATACCGCACTTCCGCCATTTTTTGACCCAATTTCAATAATGGTTTGTGGTTTTAAATTCCAAATTAATAAAGGATACAAGGCAAAATCAAAGGGATTTTTAATCATAGAAATCCCGCGATAAGAATAATAATGAGATCCTTTTTGAATGGACTGGAGTACAGATTGAGATAAACTGGTATTCCAAGGACGCTTATCGGTGGGAATTTTAGGAATTTCTCGCGTTAAAGATTGACACAACTGTTGAACTTGTGCTTGCGCTTGGGGATGATTTGGATTAATTTCTAATTCTGCTTTTGCGGCTGCCAAGGCTTCTTTATGTCGTCCTAAGGGAATCAAACACATACAGTATAAATAATTAACTTCAGGGGTACTTGGATGAGTCGCAACAGCCTTTTCCGCAATTTTTAAGGCTTCTACAGTTTGCCCTTGTTTGAGTAAATTGATAATATCTTGAATCAAGCTTTCTACAGTTTCAGTCATCGTTTTCTCCTGGAATTGTTGATTTTGTGATAAATTACTAACCGCATATCCTTGTAGATGTTTGGGCAACTGCCAATTGACTTTCGGGTCAGGTTGATGTTGAATGGGAACAACATGACCTCGCCAAGCTACCCCCATAATTTGCATGGTTTGATAAATCATGGTCTTCCAGCCTTTCTGCTTGAAATAAGCTAAACCTTGAGCAACATCGGGAGAGGCTAAATCATGAAATAAAATGATGGCATCTTCTGCGGCTAATTGTTCACAAATAATAGCATCCTGTAAAGGTCCTGGCGCGTCATGATTACCATCAATAAAAATCAATGACCATTTTTGTTGTATTGTTGCCGCAACTTCTTCAACTTTTTGGGGACTGTATCCCGGAATTAAATTAACATTGTGAATAACCCCCGCTGCTGTCAGGGACTGTTGCACAGTTTGATAAAATTCTGTTCGACTGAGTAAAGGATCAATGACATCTAGTTTGACTCCTGTCATGGCTAAATGGCAGGCTGACCATCCTAGCCAACAGCCAATTTCTAATGCTTTTTTTTCAGAAAATTGCAGCGCTGTATTATAAAGAATATGGGCTTCGTCTCGACTCAGAAAACCAACAGTCGGTTGACGTTTATCCACATACCAGTTATGGGGAATTTCTCCTCGTAAGTAAGGCCATGAACTGGTGTTTTTATCCCCAACGGTTAAATGGGGAAAACAATCATCCAGTTGAATTATTTTCAATCCTGGAGACACATAATCCCCAGAGGGAAGTAAAGCCTGTTGAATCACGTTTAGAGTTTCATCAATCATCCGTTCTTCTTGAAACAATTCTTTTGCCCGTTGTTGACACGCTTGACCCACAGATGTTCTTAACTCAGGATGGTTCACCCAAAGTTGCAGCGTTTGAACTAATTCTTGTACCGCTTTTTGGGGATATTTTTTAGGGTTTGGGAGTAATTTTCCAGTGTTTCCTAACTCTTCTGGAATGCCACTGACGGCTGATGCAATTACAGGTAATCCTTTCGCCATGGCTTCCATAATTGCTAAAGGCATTCCTTCTGCTTCTGAGGGTAAAATAAAGATATCGCTGGCATCTAACCAATCAGGAATATCCCAGCGTTGTCCGATTAATTTAACCTGACTTTCAACCCCAAGTTGTTGAATTTTAGCCTTTAATTGTGGTTCTAAATTTCCTGTTCCTGCCCAGACAAAATAGAGGTTAGAAAAAATAGCAGTATTTTTAAGGTGTTGAATAGCTTCCAGTTGATATTGAAATCCTTTGACAGAGGAAAGTTGGGCTGAGGTGAAACAAACAATCCCATCTTCTGGAATTTGATAAGTCTTTCTTAAAGATTGACGAACAGATAATTGAGGGGGTTGAAAATACTGTTGCGGACGACCATTATAGATTAATATTCCTTGATTTTGAGGGAGTTTGAATTGCTCGTGCAGCAGTTGTAAATTTTCTTGGGAAACAGCAATCACAGCTTGAGATTGATTATAAAAATGAGAGAGTTGCTCTAAATAATCTTTAAATCGTTCGGCTAAGTAAGGTGCGGCAAAATGATTGATAATTAGATAAGGAATTTTAAGGTTAATGGCAACCTGTTTAGCGGCAAAATCCGACAGGGGACAAGAATCACTAAAGATGATTAAATCCGGTTGAGTCTGAGTGAAAATCTGTTGAGCATCGGTGGGGTTAGTCAAGGTACGATGAAAATCAGTCACTGTATCAAACTCTAACCAAATATGTTGAATACCCAGCCTTTTTTGTTCTGTAGTAATTGGGTTTTTTTTACGAGTTTGCACACAGGTAACTTGATAGCCTTGCTGGACTAAAGCGGATAAAATCGAGTGATTATATTGTGCGACTCCCCCCAGTTGTGGATCATCTGTATATAGTAAAATATGTTGAGTTTTGCTTATAGTTTTTTTCCCAGATTGAGATAGCCGTTCTCGACCACTAAATAATATTTTTTCTGTAAAATCATCTGCTTTTATATTGCGATGAATGTCTTCAGGATGTTGTAGGGGGAACTTCATTTCTTCGGTGGGTAAATTAGCAACAAAATCAACAGTTTGGGTATGGGTTGCCTCGACACCAAACCCAATGTTAGAGACTAAATTTACTTCTGGTAAAATAGTTAAGCCTTGATGATACCAACAAGCAAATGTCCAGGCATATCCCCAAGAATTAAAGCCGTTATAGTTGGCTTGAAACCGACTTGACCAATATTGAATGGCTTCAGGAGTTGAGAAAATTTGAGATAATAAACAATTTTGTTTGGCTGGCAGCCATTGTTTCATGGTATTATCATAATGCTGCCAAGATCGTCGCCAAGTTGCCCAACCCCAGAGATGATTATAACGAGAAAAATAATAGCTTTTTGAGGTGCGTTTTTGACCGAATTGAAAGTTATTCCCTGAAATGACAAAGATATTGTCTGTGTCATGATATTTTTCAAGTAATTCTTCACAAAATCGAAAAAAGCTGGGATGAGGTAAACAATCATCTTCTAAAATAATCGCTTCTTCGACTTGTTGAAACACCCAATTCAACCCACTGCTTACCCGTTGCCGACAGCCTAAGTTGATTTCAGAATAGTTTTTAAAAACTTCGCAGTCCCAATCAATCTGATCAATAATCTCTCGTGTGGCTGCACATTTTTGCAAATCTTCTGGCTGTTGAGAACGGGGACCATCCGCAATCACAAACAGTTTCGGCGGTTGAACTTGCCGAATCACCTCAAAGACTTTCTGAGTGGTTTGAGGACGATTAAAAATGATAAAAACAACAGGCGTGTTCAATTGCCACTGGGTCATGATGTGGGTTTAAAGGATTGAGGGAACTGAAGATCCATCGCTTTACGGTAATAAGCGATCGCTGCTTTAGGGTTTCCTTGCTGATCTAATATACCACCAATATTTGCATAAGCTTCTGCGATTTGAGGTCGGAGTTCAATCACTTTCTGATAGGCGCGCATCGCGGCTTCCCACTTCCCTTGTTGTTGTAAAATATCAGCCAATTGTTGATACGCTTCCACTGAATTGGGTTGTTTTTTGATCATTTCATAGCAAGCTGAAATAGAGATCGGTGGCGGCGTTTGGAACTGATGAACTTTAGCCTCTCGAAAAATCACTTCACTATTCCAGGGGTCAAACGGAATGAGTTTTTGAGAGGGTAAATGGGGCCGGAAGAAGAATTTACATTTTTCATTTAACAGACTAGCCGCAAACGAAAAAGAACTGTTAGAAATGGCTAAAATATCGCACTGACTGAGGAGATAAAAATCAGGATAAAAATCCGCTTGAGGTAACGCTGCACCTAAGTCTTTTGCAGTCAGTGGTTGATATTCAGCAAAGTCTTGAATAACTGTGACAATATCATCACTGGCAATGAACAGAACAGGCTCTTCTAACGTTTGCCAAAATCCGTTTAACCAGTCTTTGTACCAAGCATTTGGTGCAACAAAAAAGTGTTCATATCCATAATCTCCGCGACGTAAATGTAAGCCAATAATCGTTTTCCCTTCTGTCCGTAAACGCTGTAAGGCTGGTGTGAGTTTGTGTTGAATTTCAGGAGTCGGTTGAAATAAAGAGCGAAAATAGTTTTGATGGGGTTTATAGTATTGGGTATGATATTGAAAATATCCCCATAAATCCCTATTTTTCAGCGGCGAATTCAACTGAGGAATTTGAGCCTCTGACAACAGATTGGTTTCTTCTCTAAACTCAGGATATTGGCGCGTGAGACGGGGATCTTGATGCCCAAATAAAACTTGTCCAATCCATTGAGGGGTTTCCACTTTGAGATCGTGTTCTTGGGCATAAATTTTGAGGAAAGCATATTGAAAGATCTGATTGGCAAATCGGCCATTTTCCCCTAAAGAAGACATGGTAATCACTGGTTTTTTAATATAAAAAGCATCTCCCCAAGAGGGATGATAAGGACTGGTAGTGGCAACTCTCTCAAAGCCTTGCCGATCAAGAAAATCATCTAACTGATTAATCAACACACAGCCTTCATAAAGTTCCTCATAATTGACCTCTGTATTAATTGCATCGACAAACTTCAGCCAATTTTGCGCCCCTTTCAACGCCAGTAATTCTGCCCCTTGAATGTCAATATTCAAAACATTAAAGTCTTGAGGATTAAGCTTTAATTCTTGTAACAAACTATCAATACTTCTTGCCGGAACAGAGATTTGTTCTGTTTCTTGAATTTGAGGATAAAACTGAGTCACCTGCTTTAACGGTAAAATTGAGCTACTTTGTTCTAAAGAAGTTACATGAAGGGTTGCTGTACCATTATGATCGCTAATGGCACAATTGACTGCAATTACATTTTTTTCCTGTTCTAAGGTTCTAGCTAACCTCTTAAACACAATGGGATTAGCTTCAATCAGTAAGATTTTTTGAAATCCTAATTGTTGATAGAGTTTAACATCTTGCCCCTCATAAGCTCCTACATGAATCACCCCTCGTGGTTGAATCGAATGCTGCTGAAACAGTCGAGGCAAATCCAGCATTCGAGGCGCTTCCTTGAACAGATTTGCTTTTAATCGTTCATTGACTGCCAAAAAATTACTATATTCAAAATTCTCCGAACTGGGAACAAATTTAGGGATATACTCTAATCGGTTGGGATGAATTTTAAAAATCAAGTATCGAAAACGGCTTAAAAATTCAAAAACTTGCTTCAGAGTAATTTGAGCATCTTTATAAGTGCCACCATATTCAAATTGAAGATAATCAATTTTTCCCTGTTTTAACAGACTAGAAGCCCCCTTTAAAACATCAAATTCACTGCCTTCTACATCAATTTTTAAAAAATGAATTCGATGAATTGAATGTCGCTGGCAATACAGATCTAAAGTGGTTTGTAAAACAGGCACGAACTGGGGCGGAGAAAGCTTTTGGGTGGCTTCAATCTCTGAACGACGATAAAACGTACTCCAACTCGGCTGATCGGGATAGAAACAAAAGGTTTGTAAGGCTTCTTGATGGGATAAGGCAATATTATTAAAAAATAGATTACCCATTTGCATCCGATACGCGCAATTTTTTAAGAGTTTTTGATAGGTGGGTAAAGCTGGTTCAAATAAATGTAGCTTTGCCGTCGGACAATGTTTAAGAACCGCTTGACTCCAAGCCCCAATATTTGCCCCGACATCAAACACCACTTGATTAGAATGAATACATTTTTGAATGACTTTAAATTCTCCCGACTCAATCAATTTCTTATCAGAATGAAAAACCGATAATTCGGGAGGATCATAAAATTCTCGACAAATTTCTTGGATCTTAAATTTAGAAAATTTACAGTCACGAAAACTAATAATATTGCCATAAATGGCTTGAGGGTGTAAGATGTTGTCAAGTTGTAAGCTGGGGTATCTTATGTCAAAAGTAACCTCTGTGGTGTTGGAGGCTGAATCAACCCCAATACTAAACCCATACCCACAGTGTTGCAACACTTTTAAACAGGCATGGGTTTTAGCCAAAAATTCCTCAGACCAGCCTTTTTGACCACTGTCTCGACTATCGCCGCCGCCATACTCAAACATCACCACCTGCGGTAATAAAGCCTCTGGCAACGTCATTAACTGCCGGAGAATGGTTAACTCCACCCCCTCCACATCCAATTTTAGACAGGTAATTTTTTGCGCCTGAACCTGAGATAATAAAGTCGGTAAGGTGAGCGATCGCACCGTTTGCGTCACTGAGGATGCCCCCCACCAATGGGCGACTAACGAAGATAAATTCACATCCACTGCCCCTTGATAGGTTCCCAAATGCAAAGTTTGGGTGCCATTGACATCCGACAAACAACTTTCAATCCACTCAATACCATGGGACTGACACATTGCCCGAATAGCGGGCAGGGGTAGGGGTTCAACGGCAACGGTTTTAAACCCTAACTGAGCAAATAATTCACAATAAAATGCAAAAGTTCCCACCCCCACATCAAGACACATCCCCTGGCGTTGAGGATCAACAGTGGGTAGAATTTGGGCGAGTAATGCTTGACAACAGTCTTCTACCTTCATAAATCTTAAGGACTTCCCTCGCCCCTAATATTCTCATAGATTGACAGTTAGTAACGTTTTCTGTAACGGAAACCCTAACTGTTCTCGCTGTTCCAGATAAAGCTGCGCCACTTTTCGGGCTAAATGACGAATTCGACCAATATAACGAGTCCGTTCAGTCACGGCAATCACGCCTCTGGCATCGAGTAAATTAAAAGCATGGGAACATTTCAAGACATAATCTAAACTGGGCAATACCAATCCTTTCTCCACCAGTTGTTCAGCTTCCTGTTCATATAACCCGAATAATGTAAATAGCAGTTCTGGGTTAGAAGCTTCAAAGTTATAGGTACATTGTTCCACTTCCCCTTGCAGATGCACATCCCCGTAACTGAGAGTATCTGTCCAAGCAATTTTAACCATGGCATCTACATCTTGCAGATACATTGCCAGTCGTTCTAGTCCGTAGGTAATTTCTATCGAAACGGGACGGCAGTCAATCCCACCACACTGTTGGAAATAGGTAAATTGAGTAATTTCCATCCCATCTAACCACACTTCCCAACCCACACCCCAAGCCCCCAGGGTAGGAGATTCCCAGTTATCCTCCACAAACCGAATATCATGGTCTTCTGGATGAATGCCTAACTGCCGCAGGGAGTCGAGATAGGTTTCCTGAATGTTATCCGGGGAGGGTTTAATTAGAACTTGATATTGATAATAGTGTTGAAAACGGTTGGGATTTTCCCCATAACGGCCATCGGTGGGACGGCGGCAGGGTTCCACATAAGCCACCGACCACGGTTCTGGGCCAATTGCCCGCAGAAACGTATGGGGACTCATGGTTCCTGCCCCTTTTTCGGTATCATAGGGTTGGGCAATCAGACAACCGCGATCGCTCCAAAATTGATTGAGGGTGGCAATAACAGATTGAAAGTTCACTGGAATCGTTTGAGATTTTCAGATTGACAATGGTGACTATTTTAAGAGATTTCTTACCTAGCCAGAGCAAAAACTTGTTAGGCAGATCACTTAAATTGGGGAAAAGTTGGGGAAACGATAACAGCGTTTTCAGTAAAAGGTTTGAGTGGGATCATCATCTTCCTCTACATTCGGCTCCCCAGCCCCATGGAAGCGGGCGCGATCGCCAAAGGGACTGCACTCATTAACCCGTTCTAAACAAGCATTTACCCCCGCAGCCAATTCTTAACGAGTTAAGGCGCGGTTGCCTTTGTAAGTACCATCGGGATATCCAGCAATACAACCATAGCGTTCTACTAAAGACTGTAAAGATTCTTTACAATAAGAAGGGATGCTGTCTTAGAAAAGACTATGTATTTTACTTGGCTCGATAACAATTCTTGGCTGCTGGAAATTAGCAATCAACGGATTCTGCTTGATCCTTGGTTAGTGGGACCGTTGGTGTTTGGCAATTTACCCTGGCTGATCAAAGGGAAACATTCTAGCCCTCGTTCTATTCCGGAGAATATTGACTTAATTTTGCTGTCTCAGGGATTAGAAGATCATGCTCATCCCGAGACACTAAAACAGCTTGATCAAAGTATTCCCGTAGTGGGTTCTCCTAACGCTGCGAAAGTGGTTCAGGAGTTGGGATACACTCAAGTCACCGCTTTAGAACATGGGAAAACCTACACCCTTGCCAACCAGTTAGAAATCAAAGCCGTTCCTGGTGCGCCCATTGGCCCGACTTTGGTGGAGAATGGCTATTTGCTGAAAGAATTGGCAAGCGATCGCACACTTTACTATGAACCCCACGGTTTTCATTCTCCGGAGTTAAAAGCGGTTGCACCTATTGATGTGGTGATTGCTCCCCTGGTTGACTTGACTTTACCTTTAGTTGGGTCAATTATTCGGGGCACAGAAACCGCTTTAAAATTAGTAGAATGGGTGAAACCTCAAGTGGTTTTACCCACAGCTGCCGGAGGAGATGTGAAGTTTGAGGGATTACTGACTTCATTCATCTCCGAGGTGGGTAGTGTGGAAGATTTTCGCTCAATGTTGGCTCGCCACAACCTGTCTACAAGGGTTCTGAATCCTCGACCCGGTCAACGGTTTGAAGTGCTACCCCAAGAGAGTTGACAAATTCAAACTGTACAGTCTATCCTTAAATTATTAAATAAAACTGTACAGTCTAGTTAAGTTTGAGGAAACGAGCAATGGACATCTTAACGCTGTCGATTTTATTCGGCATGATTATGTTATGGGATGAAGTGCTGAATGGTCGGTTAAAACTCTCACAGCGGTTATTGGATCACCTAGATCAATTAGGCAACCGTAACCGCGACCATCAGGACAACCCCACTCGCTAGGCTGAAGATGCATCAGCCTTTATCGGGGAAGATATAAAAAATTGCATAAGTTCCTGAAGTTGAGAAATATGTCCTTAATGAAAGGAGTCAATCCATCTAGCAGGTGTTATTCCTATGAGATTATTTGCGACAGCTACTCAGCCCTGCCAACTTTTGAAGCAGAACGTAGCGAACCTGTTTGCCGTTGCTACGGGTGTAGCAGTTAGTGTTGGACTGTGGAATATACTCCCCTCATCCCAGACTCAATTTCAATTTCAGCAGCAAGTCGGAACGAATATTCTCTCCGGTTCCTTTGAAGCAGTAGACCATAACGCTGATGGTGTAGTTGAGTTATCAGAAGTGAAAACATTTCAGGCCACTTGGGGTAACCATAGCTGGAACAAAGAAAATTTAGAGGCATTTCTTTGGGGACAGAAAACCACTCAGTCCTATCAAGATAAACAACATCAATTTGATGGATTAAATTTATTTGCTCGTACCCATCAAGATTCCCAATCTCAAATTCTGCAAATTCAAAACAGCGGCATTTTTAGTCCTGAAAAGCAAACTCAAAGTATTGGGGTTATGGGCTTAGAATATGGAAAAGAAAAACCGGAAACTGTCTTATTTTCTAATCATAATTTAAAGCTGGAAGTCACTCCCAATCATGCTTACCGTTATTTAAGCGATATCAAGGTTTCTATTTGCCTGGGATTATTAGGGTTATTATTATGGAAATCGCTGACACCTAATTGCGTGGTGAGAAAAAAGGCAATTCAAGCTTAAATAGAGCGGCTGAAGCAACCGAAGCGATTAATTGGAATAAGCGGATGGCGTTTCGCAAGGCTTTGCAGATAATCCATTGCTTAGGCGTATCGCCATTAGTTTCTGTGATGTCTTCCTGAGTCTTTTTACTCAGGAGATAACAGTTTGCCAACACGCCATAGCACCCGCACCCCCAAGATTCATACCTTGTGAAACTAACTATCTTGTGTCTCCTTATTCTGGTTAGAATCTACTTGATTTTTAATGGTTTGCCACACTGACAGTACTCCATCTATCCAACCTTGGGCAAAAACAATGCGACTTTGTGCATCGACTTCTAGTAAGTGAGCAAAGTCAGGATCATGAAGTCGAGCTTGCTGAGGATACTCTTTGAAATCCAAGAACTTCCAGAGATATTCGAGGGCATCTTCATCCAAATGGGCGGCAACAGGATTGACTCTCTCGAAGTGTCGGAAGTCTTTGTAGGACAGCGTTGAGCTAGAGCGAATCCCTAATTCAAATCCTTCTTGTTGAACCGTGCGGAGAAGAACAGTCTTTTCTGCCCGCAGGCGTTCAACTAAATCTTTGTCTTCTGTAGCTTGGATCTTCAGTTCTTGAGTCATAACAGCCATTTCTAAAGCCTCCTGGCAAATTGCAGAAATATTGAAGTGTTGCTTAACGGGCTGAAGCCGTCCAAATAGTTCATCTGGTACCGCGATGGTGACTCTTTGACCCATAACTTCCTCCCTAAAACTGTGTACTCTTATACAATATCCTAGAAATTGCATAAAGGACGAAAAAGAAAAAAAACGTTACATAAGATACAGTATTTTCTAAAAAAGTATGTAATTTAATAACGCCTGCCATGAACTACATAACCTAAGTTGCTAGTTACATAAGTTAGCGGTTCGATCCCCCCTAGCCCCCCTTGACAAGGGGGGGACTTCGATCAGATTCCCCCTTGACAAGGGGGATGCACGGGAGATTGAGAAGGCATAAGCTCATAACTAGCAACTTGCGTTACATAACTCAGAAGAGCCAGAAAGGGGAAGTTCAGCCATTGGGACTTAGACAAAAAATGAGGCGATTTTCGCCTCAAACCCAGACGGAGAGAGGTTTTTATAGCAGTACAAAGTTCAGTGAGGACATCGCGGATTCTCTTATAGGGGGTGTAGGGTTATTAGAGAGAACGGCGGATCTGGGAACGGGGAGTAGGGAATTAGGTTAAGAACGAATAACAAATAACAAATGACGAGTGAGCGCTGAACTGCATGAGTTGGATAAATTGAATACTATAAGCAATTGAGCATTCTCAATCAGTATCGATTCAGAGAGAAGCAAATTACCTAAGCTGGAGCAATATTTTCACATTGACGAGGATCAAACTGATGGTAAAGCGTAATGTACCAGATTAGCAACTGAGAGTGATAACTCCAAACTGAGGAATAAAAAATTGGTCTATGAGTCTGTCACTCTATGAAATGCATCTTAGCTTAGATCCTATGCAAACCACGTAAGTAGGGGTGTCTGCAGGCGCTATGACTCATCCATCACAATATTGGACGCTCAGAACCATTCCCAATGTTGCTGAGGTTTCCAATTCACAATCTAACCGTTTTCCTGGGAGGGAATTATCTCATGTTCAAGCATACTTTCAAACCCAGTTTCCTAAATACACCCAGCTCTCTCAACTGTCTTCTACTGAAAACCACCAGATTCAAACGGTATTATTCTCGCAATGGTGTATCCCCATTGTCAAGTCTCAATCCTGCGAAGCTCAAGCCCTTGCTGGACTCTGTTTAAGGTGTTACATTTCCCATGGAATTGTTCAAGCTTGTCAAGACTTGGCTCAACAGTTTGGTGAACGATATGGTTTTACAGATTGGGATTTACTGCCGATGGTCTTAACTGACAATGGCCATAAATACTTAGTCTGGTGTTGGGATCGTCAAATGCAACTGGAGATGAATGGGAAAGGTGAATGGGTTACCAGTGTTTATCCATTATTTGCGATTCAAATCTTAGCCAAGTTTAATCCCAAACAAGGCAGCTTAAACACTTGGACAAGACGCTTAACTCGGTGTCATCCTCAACTGCAAAACAGCTTACGCATTGAATATGGTTGTATCTTGAGGACTCCTTGGTCCATTCTCAACGGAGCAACGCAGTCTCAACGACAGAGACTTTCTGCCAGAGAGAATCAAATTTTGGATGGGTTTCATCGGGTTTATCGACGAGATCGACGGGGTCAGCGGGGTCGCTGTCCTGATCCCTCCCCCAGCCAACAGCGTGAGATGTTAGATCATTTATCTCAGCAAGGAATCTGTTTTGACTCAGCAGAGGATTTACTACAGCAACTCTTAGCAATTGCAGACATTATCCGCCAGACGATCATCAATCCCAGCTTAGGGAGTGACTGGGAGAATGCTCCTGAAGAGACTGAGTCCCAACAACTTATGGGGTTTCTAGAATGGGATTTAATTCAGACTTTAAAGGATGCGATCGCTCAGGAAGTTCCTCAGATGATTCATCGAGTACAAAAGAGTCGCAAATATAGCCAGTATGCTGCTTCTCTGATCCCCGCCTTAAAACTGCTCTATTTTCAAGGAAAATCTCAGCGAGAGATTGCGGATTGTTTGAAAATGAGCAATCAATCTCAAGTCTGTCGGGTGTTAAAGCTAAAGCAGTTATTAAATGGGGTACGGTTTAAACTGGTGGAAAAACTGTTTCCGAAGATTTTCAACCGACTCAATCTTGATCCTGAACAAATTGCTCAGGATATTCACACCTTTGATCGACTGCAACAGCACCTTGAACAATATGTAGATGAGGCTATTTTTCAGGAAGCAACTACAGAAATTCGAGCAGGTCAAAACCGCCGAATGGAGAGTTTATTTGCTCAGCAAATGCGTCAATTTTTACAACAATATTCCGAAGGAGAATAATTAAAATGGATTTTCCTGTAAAGCCTAAAAACTACAGATATTTCACGCCAGAAGTGATTGATGTAGAACCTGATGCTTTTATTCAAGCCACTCAAATGAGTGCCGCTTATACGGATGAAGCGCTGGGATGGCGCACGTATTTAAATGTATTGGGATTATTGGCTTTTCAACAATGGTTACAGGATCGTCTTCCCAATGCTTCTATTGTCAGTTTACCGGCTTCTAATCTATCCCAAACATTTATTTTGCTAGGGGTAAATGAGTTTAAATATTGTCTCATGATCACAGAGGATGATCCCGTAGATGCTGAAACCTTGTTATTGCCGAGTAGAGTGATTGATTCTCCTGAAAATATCGCTCATTTTTATGTATTCTTAGAAATTTCAGAAGAAGCAGAACAAGGGATTATTAGTGGATTTATTCGCTATGATCAATTGACGCAGTATTCGTTGCTCCGTCAGAGTGAATATTATCAACTTCCTAAATTTTACTTAGATCAAGAAGCCAATCATCTGTTATTGTATACTCGTTATCTCAAGCCGAGCACAATTCAGTTAACCAGCTTAGATCATAGCGCTAAAATCACACAGCTTAGAGATTGGCTTAGGGGTTTATTTGAAGAGAGTTGGCAAGCCATTGATCGGTTATTAGATTTCCCACAATCGCCGGGTGAATTTGCTTTTAGAGGCAGTCATTTTTCTGAGACAATACCCACTCAAAATATTCCCGTCATTCGACGGGGAAAAGTCTTAGAATCTAGCCTTGAATATCATCAAGATAAAATTGCCTTGGTGATTGGATTAACTCCGACAGATTCTCCTCAAGTTAATGTTACAATTGAAGTCAGTGCTGTGAAGCCACAGACGAAGTTGCCGGAGAATTTAAAACTCATGTTACTGGATGAAACCGGAGAGATTGTCATGCAGGCACAAGCCAATCAATCCCAAAAAACTGAAACTATTAAGCTATTATTTAGTGGAGAGTTAGGAGATCGGTTTATTGTTCAAGTCATTTTGAACGAAGTCAGCTTTACTGAAGTCTTTGAAATTTAGGAGTTCATTCAGTTGTGAGGGATTGATTGTGGAAAAGTTAGCCATTCTTAAGCTACAAGGAGATCTCGTTCAAAACGGATTTCATGTGACAGTAGAAATCTATCAAAATCATGATCAATCCACCTTAACTCCGCAACAAAAAATCTGTGAACAAGCCGGGTATTTACCCCCCGATCTGCAACTGAAAAATCTCTTGCAAGAACACTGGGTTCAGAGATATCGAGAACTGGTATCCCCTTATCGTAAACTTCAGCCTCAAGACGTTATCTTTGTGACCTCTAAAGATGTTCAAGAGTCTGCCTCACAGTTGGGTGAAAACCTAAATCGTTGGCTGCGAAATGAATCATTTATTGAAATTAATAATCGACTTCGAGAATGCCTGAAACGAGATGAAACCATTCAATTTTTAATTCGGACCGATCACTTTGATCTGAAGAAATTACCTTGGCGAGAATGGAGTTTAATTCGAGACTGTTATCATCAATCCGAAGTCGCATTTGCCCCGATTAACTATCATCCAAAAACGGTTCAAAAAAATCAGCAAAACCCGCTCAATATTTTAGCAATATTAGGTCATTCTCATGGAATTAATATCCAAAAAGATCGTCAATTTCTTGAAAGTTTATCCTGGGCAAGTGTGACTTTTTTAGTTGAACCTGAACGTCGAGAGATTAACGATCGGCTTTGGAATCATGCTTGGGATATTATTTTCTTTGCTGGACATAGTGAAACGGAAGGAGAACAGGGTAAAATCTATATTAATCCCACTGAAAGTTTAACAGTTGAGCAATTGCGGTTTGCCTTGAGAAATGCAGTCAATCAAGGCTTAAAACTAGCAATTTTTAATTCTTGTGATGGCTTAGGATTAACTCAAAAATTAGAAGAGTTAAAAATCCCTAAAATGATTGTGATGAGGGAATTGGTTCCCGATCAAGTCGCTCAAGAATTTCTTAAATTTTTCCTAGAAGGACTCACCAAAAATCAATCCTTATCTTTGGCATTCCGAACAGCCAGAGAACGGTTACAAGGCTTAGAAAATGAATTTCCTTGTGCCAGTTGGTTACCTGTGATTTATCAACAGAGTTTAGAAATAGAAGATACTATTTTACCCTCTTTTTCTTATGAATCAACTGCTGAATCTCTCCCAATTCCCCTCAATTATGCATTGATAATTAGTTTGATTTCAACGCTTTTAGTGATAGTTGTCCGTCAGCTTGGTGGATTAGAAGTGATAGAATTAAAAGCCTTTGATCAACTCATGCTTTTACGTCCCCAACAAGATCAGCCCGATCCGAGATTACTTTTAATCGAAGTAACAGAAGACGATATTCCTGCCGATCAACTTGAATCTATTTCTAATCAAAATCTAGAGAAATTAATCCAAAGAATTAATCAAATTGAGCAAAAGCCAGCGGTGATTGGCTTAGATATTTATCGAACCAGTCCAATCAATTCTAATCAATTTCCTGACTTACGACAGCAAATCACAAATAACGAGTTATTTGTGATGATATGCAAGCAAGGAAATGAAGAACAAAAAGACATCATTCCTTCTCCAGATCTGGAATTTAATCAACTCCAAAATAGAGTTGGATTTAATAACTTACCCATTGATCTTGACGGTATTATTCGCCGTCATATTGTCCATCAAACCCCTTGGAGTAAGGATCTCAAAAAAGCCCCCTGTCAAAGTGAATTTTCTTTTGCTGCTTTAATTGCCGAAAAGTATCTAAAAAATAATAACATCAGTCAATCTCATCATTCATCCTGGGACAACATCCAAAATTTCGATCTAAAACTGGGTGAAGGATGGTTTCAAACCTTGCAAGATAATATTGGAGGTGGTGGATATCAATATAAACAGCCGCAGGGACGTTTCATGGGATATCAAATTCTTCTGAATTATAAGCCTTTAAAATCAATCAATGATATTGCCGAAAGTTTAACCTTAAGTGAAGTCATTGATGAGGATAAATTGACAGCAGAACAGGTTAAAAATCGAATTATTCTAATCGGAACTACCGCAAGACTGGATGAAGATTATCACCGCACACCCTATACTTCTGACTTTGTTAATAATACACCTGGAGTGATCATTCAAGCCCATATTATTAGCTATTTATTAAGAGTTGCCATTGATGGAGAACCGTCTTTAAAATGGTGGCCAGGATGGATAGAAGGGCTATGGATAGGGGTGTGGTCTATCTCTGGAAGCCTGATATTTTGGCGATTTCACTCATGGATTCCAGTTGGAATGATAATCATTTCTTTGGGAGGCGCTTGTTATTTCATCCTGCTTTTAGGTTATACTTGGGTTCCGTTTGTGCCGCCACTGCTAGGATTGATTATTGCCACAGTCGGCATCGCAAAAGCAAATCAACTGTATCGAACCTCTACAACATCCTAAGGTCTCCTGTTTAAATCTATTCTATGATTTTGATACTATTGCTATTGCAGTTTATCGAAAAAATGATTATCATTATCATATAACGCGGCACGCAAGAAATAAACTGCCTGCATCCATGAGATTTTGCCCCTGTTATCCCCATCAGGAACAGAAATAGATTGGGATAGAAACCAAACCTAGGGGATTGAGTTAGGTGAGGGTTCTAGCGGGCAACATCATCAGAAAACATTTTGAATCCCTAGGTTGAAGTGAATCAATGAAACACATCAAAATTTGGCAAGAACATCCTATCTTAGAGGTCAACAATCTTACCGTTGTCCGAGGGAATTATGTTGCAGTTGATCGCGTTTCTTTTCAAATTTTTCCAGGTTCTAATACAGCAATTATCGGGCCAAATGGGGCAGGAAAAAGTACTTTAATTCAAGCCATTTTAGGTTTAATCCCCTTTCAAGCAGGTGAAGTTAAGTTTTTAGGACGAAATATTAATCAACTGGGAAAAAGATGTCAAGCATTAGGTTATATTCCTCAAAAACTTAACTTTGAACGGAATTTTCCCATTACTGTGGGAGAATTAATCAGTCTGGGTTTACCTAAATCATGGTTTTTTAATCGAAAAAAACGAAAAACGGCTGTACAGTCGGCTTTAGTGAAAGTTCGTTTAGAAAATCAAGCAAAGCAACCCATTGGTACACTCAGTGGAGGAGAATTAAAACGAGTTTTATTGGCTTACTGTTTAGTCATACCCCGTCAGCTTTTAATTTTAGATGAAGCCTTAGCAGAAGTCGATGCTAAAGGCGAAGCAGAATTTTCAGAATTACTGAAAAACTTACAGCAAGATCAAGGGTTTGCCGTGTTACAAATTTCCCATGATTTGGATATGGTCAGTCGGAACTGTGATCGGGTTTTATGTTTAAATCGTCATATTTGTTGTCAGGGAGAACCCAGTAAAACCTTATCTTCAGAGAACTTAGAAAAAGTCTATGGTTCAAGCTTAACCCGCTACTTTCATTCTTGTTAAATCGGGTGTAAAATCCTCAACTTAAAGTAAAATGATAGAAAGTCTCGACTGGATAGAATTGCTAAGCTTTCCCTTTATGCAACGAGCAATTTTAGGGGGGATTTTACTAGGATTATTAGGGGGATTACTTGGGGGATTTGTCGTCCTCAGAAAACTTTCAATGCTAGGTAATACATTAAGCCATGTGGCATTAATTCCAGTTGTAATCAGTGCCTTATTTCAATGGCCGATGACCCTCTGTTTGATTGGATTTATTATCTTAACAGGTGTAGCCATTCTTTATCTGATTGATCAAACGAATTTAGGCAGTGATACAATATTAGGAATTGTGGTAGCGGGTTCCGTTGCATTAGGAATGATAGGATTTACTTTAGTACAAGGATATCGCGGAAACTTACTTTCAATTTTATTTGGAGATATTTTAGCCATTAGCAATCTGGATCTGATAATTCTCAGCCTATTACTAATCGTTACCATCATTAGTTTAGCAGGAACTCTCCCCCAACAAATTCTACTCACATTTAACCCAGAATTGGCAAAAGTTCAGGGGGTTTTAGTTGAACCTTATCGCTACGGATTTATTATCTTATTATCTTTAATGATTGCCCTAACCATTCGTTCTGTGGGGATTTTATTAGTCAATGCTTTTTTAGTTATTCCAGCCGCAACAGCCCAATTAATTTGTAACGAGTTTTTACCCTTTTTAACAGTAGCAGCGGGTCTAGGGGCTGTTAGTAGTGTCACCGGAATGATGATTTCTGGAATTTGGAATTTACCATCCGGCCCTAGTATTGTTTTAGTCCAATTAATCAGTTTTATTGTCACAATAATATTCAATCGTCGTCATCTTTCTCTGTTTTAAGAATTATGTTAATTAACCGATGTTACTATCTAGCAACCCATCTATCTGATATGATATAAAAGATCGGACTGGCTTAAGTCTTAATCGCGATAATATGAAACCGGATCAACACCCTGATCGAGTCTTAAAATTGACTATTAGATGGATGCTTATTCTGCCGATTTTATTCCATCCTGGACGAGAATTTTATAACATCAAGTTAGAAAGAATTTCCAATTTCTTGACTGAAGAAGTCAAGGATAAAGGACGATCAGAAGATCAACAAGTGGGGGGCGGTTCTTATTTTACTCCACCTCAGCTTCATCCTCGAGGACGTTCGACCGGAACCCAAAGACCCGGTGGATCAAAAGGAGACTGTCCTGTTGTTGAACCCCCTTTAACCGCTTTAATTCCTCAACCCGATCAAGCTTGGGGACTAACAACCCAAGAGTATCCTACCTATTGGTTTTATATCCCTTATACGGCCGATCAAATTCATTCTATTCGGTTTGATTTATGGAAGATTTCAGAGAAAAGTAAGCGCGAAAAAATCTATTCAAGCAATCTCAATTTAAGCAATATTCCTGGAATTGTCAGTATTAATCCTCGCCCGCCTGAGGCTGCAATTGTTTTATCTAATGAAGCAGAAGAAAATATTTATGAATGGATTCTCATTGTGAATTGTGATGATCCAGATACACCCGGTGGCGGTAATCAACGCCGAGTTGAAGGAACAATTGTCCGTTATAATTTACCTGAATTAGACTCTACTGCCTTAGACTTTTCTTCTTTAAAAACAGCACAGCTTTTTGCTGAAAAAGGAATCTGGTATGATGCTTTAACCATTATCGGAAATCTCCGTCGTCAATCAGACAGTGATGAATTAAAAAAGGCTTGGCAACAATTGTTAGAAAGTGAGTCCGTTCAATTAGAAGATATTACCGATCAACCCATTCAAAATTGTTGCGATCTGCAATAGAAATAGTCAAGGGAGGAGAACTTAAGATGAGACTTACAATCACTCAACTAATGACGATTCTAACAGTATCTCAATTCATTTTTGTACCTTTAATTCAGGCACAACCCATTATTCCGGCTGCAGACGGAACCAATACTGAAGTGACTCCAGCATCTAATAATTCAAATCGATTTAATATTACTGGAGGAACAATTTCATCTGATAATATCAATTTATTTCACAGTTTTGAACAATTTAATCTGAGTGAAGGTCAAATTGCCAGCTTTATTTCTAACCCAGAGATTCAAAATATTTTAGGTCGAATTGTGGGAGGGGAAGTTTCTGTTATTAATGGTAGGATTCAAATTGATAGTGGAACAGCCAGCTTATTTTTAATGAATCCGGCTGGATTTGTATTTGGAAATAATGCAAGCTTACACATTCCAGGAGACTTTACCGTCACCACAGCAAACGGGATTCAATTCGGAGAAAATTGGTTTAATGCAACAGGTTTTAATGACTATAATTTACTCACCGGAAATCCGACAGGTTTTGCCTTTACAATGACCCAACCTGGTGCTATTATCAACACAGGAACCCTGGAAGCAAATGAAGGAAAAAACATTACTTTACTGGGCGGAACGATTGTTAATACGGGTTCTATTAATACCCCACAAGGACAAGTGAATATAACGGCTATTCCCGGAGAACGCTTTGTAAGAATTAGTCTACCGGGACAGTTACTCAGTTTAGAAGTTGAAGCATTACCGAATAATGAAAATTTACCCAATAATTGGAATATTCCAATATTAGCTTTACCGGAATTATTGACAGTGGGAAATAGTAGTGAAATTACAGAAATTAATGTTAATGATGACGGTAGTTTACAACTTCCTGATTCTGAAACAGCAGTTTCTGTGAATTCAGGTGATGTTTTAATTCATAATACTCTTGAAAATTCAGGAGGTTCAGTTAATATATCTGGTAGTAATATTACAACAGCCGATATTAATACAGGAACGGAAAATAATAGTGATGGTGGTTCCATTCAAATGAATGCAAATGATGGAAATATAGTAACAGGAAGTCTCAATACTTCCTCGCCAGAACGTGGCGGAAATGTCAATTTAACAGCAAATAATCAAATTAATATTGTTGGAGAAATCCTGGCAGAATCTACAACAAGTTCCGCAAACGGAGGAGAAATTATACTAAATGCCCAAAATATTAGCATTGGCGATATTAATAGTAATGCCACAAACTTGATTAACACTCGTAACAATAACATCAACTTTAATGGCGCAGTTATATTAAATCAAAATACTAATATTAGGCTAAAAGGAGATAATGGGGATTTAACCATTAGTGATATTTTGAATGGTGTTGAAAGCGGAGAACAAACATTAAATGTACAATTCAGAGAAGGAGAAGCAGATGGAACACTTCGATTAAATGGTATTGGTGATACTGCACCGTTAGAAAGTCTAAATATTGAAAATGGGGGCAATATTGAACTAGCGGGTGAATTTTTATTTATCAATCAACAGACTTTTTCTAATCCTATAATTTTAACTGGAGATACTACTATCAATTCAGAAAATACTATTACTTTTGGTAATACTGTAACAACGAATGTGAATAATTTAACGTTAGTTGCAGATGAAGTGAATTTTGGAAATACTGTTACAGGAAACAATAATAATTTATCAATTCAAGGAATTACATCCGATATCGGTATAGAAATAGGCGGGGAAACAAACGAAAATCAACTGAATTTAACCCAATCTGAACTAAATCTAATTCAAGGATTTGAGAATGTAATAATTGGTACTATTGGCGGTACTGAAGTCTTACAGGTCGGTACAGAAAATCCTGTGAATCTACAAAATAGTCGCTTTAATTTGTCTCTCGGAGGAAGTGGTATTAACTTTGTCAATGGAATTATTCTTCCAGATGATAGTACATTAACTGTCAGTGCAACAACGGTTAATAGTGGCAATAACTTAGATATAGAAATTGGTGGAGAAAATAGTAATTTAATTCTTAATAACTCTGGGGAATTTGGTAGTTTAGAGAATCCGATTCAAACTGCTGTGTCACAAGTAGAGATTCAGGGGAGTAATGGAAATATATTTCTTGAAAATAATCGTTCTCTGGGTTTAAATACACTAAATAGTACAACTGGGAATTTAAATATCACAACCAACGGGAATTTAACAGCTAATGAAACCTTAACAGGAAATGGGATAAACTTGAACGCTACGGGGAATATAACGACAGTAGATATTAATTCACAATCCTCTAATAATGAAGGAAATAATATTACGTTAACGACTGGTGGAATAGTAAGTACAGGAAATTTATTCACGACTGGAATTACTGGCGGCAACTTAACTATTCAAGCAGAAACTGCCATTACAACAGGACAAATTAATACCAATGGCAGCTTAGGAAATGGAGGCAATGTTATTCTTGACCCTCTAGGAGATGTTCAAGTTGAATTCATCAATAGTCAAGGCGGAAATAATGGCGTTGGTGGTAACGTTTTTATTGAGTCTACAGGCGGCTTTTTCCGCGCAACTGGGACATTTAGCGATCGCAATAACAGTAATACCAGCATCTCCACAGCAGGCGGTTTAGGAGGTGGGGCCGTCACTATTCGTCATGCTGGAGGGTCATTCGCTGCCCCTATTGCCCCATTTAATGTTGGGAATGTTAGCCAAAATGGAACCGCTGGCAGCATTACCAGTGGCGCATTTGAATTATCTCCCGTTGCAGCATTTCCTAACTCTATTACAGTAGGAAATTTAGCTATTATTACGGACGATAATCCTATTTCTCCTACGCCTCCCTCTGATCCTTCTGCTACTATCCTGGGTGAACCTGCGATGGAGGAAAATGATAATCTAGAGTCTCCTTTATTTGAAGAACCTCTACAACTTTCACTGGCAGAAAAGCCCGTTTGCGCCCCCAGTAGTGCCCCTTTACCCGAAGCAGAAACAGCTTTTACAAAAGAGTTTGAGAGTTATTTAAATGTAGGCGCAGGTCAAGCCCCCAGTTTATCCGAAACCTGTGAATTGTTGTCTCGTGTGGCAGAGATAGCAGGCATTAAACCCGCCGTAATTTATGGTCAATTTGTCGAAGATCAACTGCAATTGGTGTTAGTCACTCAAGCCGGAAAATTTATCGCCCGTTTACCTGAAGGGGCAAACCGTGAAGCTGTAAAAGAAGTCGTGAGGAATTTTTTAGATAATATTCGTAATGGTAGCAGAGAAGATTATGAATATCTTCTACCAGATGCCCAACAACTCTATCAATGGTTAGTTGAACCCTTAGAATCTGAATTGCAACGGCAAAAAATTAACAATTTAGTATTTATTTTAGATGAAAGCTTACGCACCCTTCCTTTAGCCGCGCTGTATGATGGCAAACAATTTTTAATTGAACATTATAGTGTGGGCATGATGCCAAGTTTATCACTCACCGATACTCGTCCTACAAACCTAAAAAATAGTCAAGTGTTAGCGATGGGGGCTTCAGAATTTCCGTCAGAACAAAGTCAAACACCGTTAGAATTTTCACGCCAAGAAATCGCATCTATCCAACAGCTTCCAGGTAATCCTTGGCAACCCAAAATCTTTTTTGGGAATGAGTTTACCAAAACAAATTTAGAACAGCAACAGCCCCGTTTTGGCATTATTCATCTCTCAACCCATGCTAATTTTTCTCCTAATTCTGCTGAAAAAACTTATATTCAGTTGTATGATTCTAAACTGAATTTATCAAACGTAAGTCGCTTAGATTGGAATAATGTTAAATTACTGATTTTAAGCGCTTGTAAAACAGCAATTGGTGATACAGAAGCCGAATTAGGCTTTGCAGGATTAGCCTTTCAAACTGGGGCAAAATCGGTTGTTGCTAGTTTGTGGTCTGTTTCAGATGGCGGAACATTACCCTTAATGCAAACCTTTTATCAGCAATTAGCCGAAGCCCCCACTCAAGCAGAAGCCTTAAGACAGGCACAATTAGCGATGTTAAACAAAGAAATTAACCGAGATAATTTACCTGAAGAAATTGCTATCTCAGAACAATTAAATCACCCCTTTTATTGGGCAGCTTTTACCGTCGTTGGTAGTCCATGGTAATTGACTCGTAGCGAATTGATGTAGTGGGACTTTGACCAAAAATTAAACAGAAGAACTGAGAAGAACTGAACTTCTTTGGCTCTACTCCCTACTGCCCACTCCCCACTCCCTATTTCCAGCCAATGCATATTCTATTCAGCCGGATATTATATGATGGCAAGGGGTGAAAGTCCCAGTTGTTCACTGGCGAAGACAAAGTCGAAAGGATTTTAATTGCCTGTAATATTTCTTAATTGTTAAAGAGAGAAATATAACTTATGATGCGACCAAAGTAATAGATTTCAGGGTTAGGTATGCTCGTCGGTTAGGTTTCAAGAGAACATACTGAAAACTGCACTACGCATCTTGTTCAAAACATGAGGAGAAGCCAAGGGTCTCTAGTCGTTGACTTTTGACTTTTGACTTTTGACTTTTGACTTTTGACTTTTGACTTTTGACTTTTGACTTTTGACTTTTGACTTTTGACTTTTGACTTCCACGTAGCGCAACACATAAATCGGGAAAGCCAGTTGTTGGTTGGTGTTTAGTTAAAACAGGACTAAATAAGTTTAGCTAATTTTAATTTTCAATATGGAGGCAATGGATCTCGCGTGACATCGACTGTGACGGCTAACGCTTTGTCCAATTTCAGGTCAGTAACAAAAGGCGAACGCCAAATTTGCATCGCCATTCTCGACGGCATCGTCGATCAATCTCATCCCTGTTTTCAAGGGGCTGATCTCACCCGTTTACCCACACTGGTACAGGGAGAATCCCAATCCGAGGGCAGTATGTCCGCCCATGGCACTCATGTGGCTAGTATTATTTTTGGCCAACCCGGTAGCCCCGTTGAAGGCATTGCCCCCCACTGTAAAGGTATCATTATCCCTGTTTTCCCCGATGACCGACTGCGGGCCTCCCAACTGGACTTGGCGCGGGGGATTGAACAAGCCGTTGCAGCAGGCGCTCATATTATCAATATCAGCGGGGGTCAACTCACCGATTTCGGGGAAGCGGAGGGCTGGCTGGAAAATGCGGTTAATCTCTGTGAACGCAATAATATCCTGATTGTGTCAGCCGCCGGAAATGACGGTTGTGACTGTCTGCACGTCCCGGCTGCCCTGTCCACCGTACTCGCCGTCGGGGCAATGGATAGCCAGGGTAAACCCAGTGATTTCAGTAACTGGGGGACAGCCTATCAATCCAAAGGACTCCTAGCCCCCGGTGAGAACATCCTGGGGGCAAAACCCGGCGGCGGCACAGATCGGCTCAACGGCACCAGCTTTGCTACGCCCATTGTTTCCGGTGTGGCGGCATTGCTGCTGAGTCTACAGGTGCAGCGGGGCCAACCTCCCGATCCCCATGGGATTCGCAAACTACTGTTACAGAGTGCTTTGCCCTGTGATGCAGAACTGTCAGAAGTTACCCAGCGCTGTCTGGCCGGAAAACTCAATATTTCTGGCGCATTTAAACAATTACAAGGAGAAACGATGACTGAAAATCTAGCCGAAGCATCCCTCTCAGAGAATGGCGTAGCGGCCTCTGGCTGCGGTTGTGGCGGCGGTTTAACGGACTCCGTAGACACGGGTTCAATCGCCTCAGCACTGGCTGATGTAGCCTCATCTGAAGTGGCTGCCGTCACTTCTCAAACTGTTCAACCTAGTATTCAACCTGCTCAAACTTCAACAATGTCCAATCAATCCTCAAATTTTGTGACTGCCAGCCAAGCCCCCAGCCAACTCGCCGAACTGGGTCAACTGGTTTACGCCCTAGGAACCCTCGGCTATGACTTCGGTACAGAAGCCCGTCGCGACTCCTTCAAGCAATTAATGCCTGCCAATGAAATTGCTGGCACAATGGTTCCCGCCAACCCCTACGATGCCCGCCAAATGGTGGATCATTTAGAGAGTAACCTAGCAGAAGCCCGTTCTCTGATTTGGACCTTAAATATTGAACTGACCCCCGTCTACGCCATTGAACCGAAAGGCCCCTTTGCCCGGGAAATCTATCAAGTCCTGCAACAGCTTTTATCTGGCCAAATTCAACCGGAAGATAGCGAAGACTATGTCGAACGGGTTAGTATTCCTGGGGTACTGACAGGCAAAACCGTCAAACTGTTCTCAGGTCAAGTGGTTCCCCTAATTGAACCCCAAAATACCAGGGGTCTGTATGGCTGGAAAGTCAATACGTTGGTTAATGCCGCCATGCAGGTGGTCACCGACGAGAATGAGGCTGACGAAGACACCATGCGCCGCACCTTAGGCAGCTTCCTCAACCGGGTTTACTACGATCTCCGCAACCTGGGCACCACCTCTCAAGACCGGGCGTTGAACTTCTCCGTCACCAATGCCTTTCAAGCCGCTTCTACCTTTGGTCAGGCTGTGGCTGAAGGAATGGAACTCGATAGCGTCACCGTTGAGAAGAGTCCCTTCTGTCGGATGGATAGTGACTGTTGGGATGTGAAACTGAAGTTCTTTGACCCCGAAAACAATCGTCGGGCTAAGAAAATCTACCGCTTTACCATCGATGTGAGTGATCTAATTCCCGTCACCCTGGGTGAAGTTCGGTCTTGGTCTTCTCCTTTCTAAATTAATGATCCCGTAGAGACGTTACATGTAACGTCTCTACAAAAAAGGGTTTAGACAAAAGCGATACGGCTTAGACCATGCGATCGCGATCGCCCCCAACAAACAACAAGTTTTACCGCAACTCCCAACCCTCCACAACCGAGTTGCCACAACAAGCTTCACCGCAAGGTAGAAGGAGAATGATTCACTCTGACGAATCAACTGTAAACCATGCATGGAGAGTAAATCTCATGGATAAGAAAAACATCACCCCTGAACAAAACCAACCTATCAACCGGATCACAAACGGTCAATTGCCTGCTGAATTGGCTGAGTTGTCAGAAGAAATTCTGCAAGATGAAGCGTTGGACCCGGCCCTTGAGGCCGCTCGTGCCTGCGGGGGTGTATATTGTTCTTTTGATGGTGACGACGCGGAGTAGAGACCTAATTCTACCACGAATCTCAAACGTCCTCAAACATCATGTTTCACTAGCCACGGTGCCTGATTTGCCTCGATGAATTGACGGGCAACTGCCGATACTTCGGAGAGACTTTCGGATACCTGGCACCCTCGGATTGTGAAACTAAAATTCTTCGACCCCGAAAACAATCGTCGGGCTAAGAAAATCTACCGCTTCACCATCGATGTGAGCGATCTAATTCCTGTGACCCTGGGTGAAGTTCGGTCTTGGTCTTCTCCTTTCTAAATTAATGATCCCGTAGAGACGTTACATGTAACGTCTCTACAAGGGGCAGATCAAGTTAAAAGTCAAAAGTCAGAAGTCAGAAGTCAGAAGTCAGAAGTCAGAAGTAATTGATTAAAATTCATGTTTACTATTAATGATTATGGTTGAATTAGAAATACTTAAAAAACTCCAAGGAACTTCTATAGAAGAACGCATTCAAATCATCGAAGCCATATTACAAACGGTTAAAAATGATATGCGTATCAGTTCTGGGCAACAGGTTTTAGGATCTGAGCGACCGCTACGAGGGAAAGTCATTCATTATGAAGAACCATTAGAACCAGATCAAGTTAAAAGTCAAAAGTCAAAAGTCAGAAGTCAGAAGTCAGAAGTCAGAAGTAATTGATTAAAATTCATGTTTACTATTAATGATTATGGTTGAATTAGAAATACTTAAAAAACTCCAAGGAACATCGATAGAAGAACGCATTCAAATTATCGAAGCCATATTACAAACGGTTAAAAATGATATGCGTTTAAATTCTGGGCAACAGGTTTTAGGATCTGAGCGACCGCTACGAGGGAAAGTCATTCATTATGAAGAACCATTAGAACCAGATCAAGTTAAAAGTCAAAAGTCAGAAGTCAAAAGTAAGAATTTTGGCTTTTAAATGCGATCGCCCAGAATCAGTCAAAAATACTTCACTTTGACTCATAGGCGATCGCCCCCAACAAACAACAAGTTTTCCCGCAACTCCCAACCCTCCACAACCGAGTTGCCACAACAAGCTTCACCGCAAGGTAGAAGGAGAATGATTCACTCTGACGAATCAACTGTAAACCATGCATGGAGAGTAAATCTCATGGATAAGAAAAACATCACCCCCGCTCCATACCAGCCCATCAACCGGATCACCTCCGGTCAATTGCCTGCTGAATTGGCTGAGTTGTCAGAAGAAATTCTGCAAGACGAGTCGTTGGCCCCTGCCCTATTGGCCCACGGTGGTACTTACGAAGAAAAGTACTTGTTGATGTTGTGTTCTTTTGATGGTGACGACGCCGAGTAGGCTTTCAATTCTACCACGAATCTTAAACGTCCTCAAACACGGTGATCAAGTCAAAAGTCATGCATTCAGAAGTCAAAAGTAAGACATTGGCTTTTTGATCTCTGAGTTGAGGATTAAGTTAATCGTCAAAAGTCGGAGGTTGAAGGTCAAAAATATTAAACAGTTGGGTTTTAATTAACCGATTACCAAAACTCTAAACTCAACTCCAAATTCTAAATTTTTGACTTGACACTTTTGACTTTTGACGAACGCAAAGCGGGGCTTTTGACTTCCGCGAAGCGGCGCGGCATTACATTTAAATCAAAACAAACACTCAAACACTCAATTATGAACCTTCCTATACTCTCTCCCCCCGTTAAACGTCCCCATTTCGTTGAACCCTCCACCGCTGTTGATGTGGAACATGGCCGGGTTGAAGATTTGGTTGCTATTCGGATGGACTTGTTGCATGGGGCTAACTATAACGACCCCGCTGTGTTTGCCAACCGTAGCTATAACCAAGTCATGACCTCAGGTGGGTATGGCTTCGGCGGCATGATGGGCAGTCGATTTTACTAAACCAGGATGATGACGCAAGTTGAAACTCAAATCCTATGGCAAATTGGTAAACCAGGGGGGAGTAACCAAGAATTTATCCAGGATGGGGGTTGGCAAGCTGAGTTTACTTACACTGTGGGTGCGGATGAAGACCCGATTAATCAACCCAGTTTACCCCCTATCTTAGTGGTTGCAGGACTGCCAGAAAAACCCAAACGCGGGAAAAAGCAGTTATTTGCCACAGATAAATTAAATATTTGCTTCACCCTAAATCGTAGCTATGGGGAGAATGAACTCACCCTATTCTATGCTTTCCGAGGCTTAGAAACAGACCATCTGTTGATCGATGGTGAAGCATTGGCAGAAGTCCAAGGCGTTGGGGAAAGGAAACTGAAAAAAAGTCAAATCCCCCTACCCGCCTTAACTTCGGGAGAACATACCCTCACTTTCACAACCACGGGGGGAGATGGCGATCACTGGATCGATTATTTGAAGTTAGAGGGTGTCGTTGTTGAAAACAGACAAGGAGAACAAAAAATGCCATCTAAATCTGGATCAAAAGAGACTAAAAGTTCAGCCTCTGACGAAACTCAGGCTCAATCTAAACCCAAAGAAACGAAAAGTTCAGCCCTTGAGGAAACCGTCAAAGCCCATATCCCCTCAGCAGGGCCGTCAACCTCTGCTGCAACGGGGTTAGAGGACTATGGCTATTGGCTGAAAACCGTTGCCAAAATGCAAGCGGAAAAAGGGGAAAAGGATAAAAAACCCTTCCGTCGGGGTCGCATTTGGACTTAATGATGATCCCGTAGAGACGTTACATGTAACGTCTCTACACAAAAGGGTTTAGACAAAAGCGATACGGCTTAGACTATGCGACCGCATCGCCCCCAACAAACAACAAGTTTTCTCGCAACTCTCAACCCTCCACAACCGAGTTGCCACAACAAGCTTCACCGCAAGGTGTAAGGAGAATGACTCACTCTGAAGAAGTCAAAAGTCAAAAGTCAAAAGTCAAAAGTGGGAATTTTTCACTCTTTAGCTGAGACCAAGACTAATCTGTAAACCAAACAAACAACCAAAGGAGAGAAATCTCATGGATAAGAAAAACATCACCCCCGCTCCATACCAGCCCATCAACCGGATTACTTCCGGTCAATTGCCTGCGGAATTGGCGGAGTTGTCAGAAGAAATTCTGCAAGACGAGTCATTTACCCCCACCCTTGTGGCCCACTGGACTGGTGCTAACGGTGGTCGTTGTTCTTTTGATGGTGACGACGCCGAATAGGCTTTTGATTCTACCACGAATCTCAAACGTCCTCAAACATCATGTTTTGCTTGCCATGGTGCCTGATTTGCCTCGATGAATTGACGGGCAGATCAAGTCAAAAGTATCAAGTCAAAAGTCAAAAGTAAGAAATCAGTTCGTAGGATGGGTTAGACGGCGACAATTCTGACTCTGACCCAGGTTTAAAAATCCGTCGTAACCCATCTTTATTCAAGTCAAAAGTGTCAAGTCAAAAGTCAAAAGTAAGAAATCAATTCACAGGATAAATTTTAATTTCAAAAAACAGAGTATTTAAAATGACTAATAACCTTCAAATCCAACCCCGCTATCGAGTCGAAATTATTGAACCGAAACAGGTTTATCTCCTGAGTGAACAATCCACCCACGCCCTCACAGGTCGGCTTTATTGTCAGATTTTACCGCTTTTAAATGGTCAGAATTCCCTGGAAGAAATCTATCAAAAACTGGACGGTCAAGTGGAACCAGATCATATTAATTATGTGCTGAACCGTTTAAATGAAAAAGGTTATATTACCAAAGCTGCCCCGGAATTTTCTCCAGATGTTGCGGCGTTTTGGAGTACTTTGAATGTTTCTCCGACTTTGGCGGCTGAAGCCTTACAACAATCGGTAAGTTTAATATCTGTAGGAATAGGCATTACTGAAGGGATTACGGCTGCTTTAGCTACAGCTTTAAGACAGATTGGAATTCAGGTTCATACTTCAGTAGAAAATGGTCATTCCTCTGATAATATTGCATTGAATGTGGTATTAACGGATGATTTTTTACAGCCGCAATTAGCCGAAATTAATCAAATCGCTATAGAAAACAATCAACCTTGGTTATTAGTTAAACCGGTGGGGAGTATTGTCTGGTTGGGGCCGATATTTGTTCCCGGAAATACTGGCTGTTGGGACTGTCTGGCGCAACGACTACGGGGTAACCGAGAAATTGAAACTTCTGTTTTGCGGCAAAAACAGAAACAGGCCCAACCCGATGTGACGGCCAAAAGTCGAGGAGATGTGACGGGATGTTTACCCGTATCACAAGCAACTTTACCTTCAACCCTGCAAACGGCATTACAATTAACGGCGACAGAAATTGCGAAATGGTTGGTCAAGCAACAGGTTACAGACTCGACTCAATTCCCCACTCTAGAAGGTAAACTGCTTACCCTCAACCAACTGACTTTAGAACAGAAAACTCATGTTTTACCCCATCGGCCTCAATGTTCCAGTTGTGGCAATGCTAAACTTCTGCATGAACGGGGGTTTCAACCGGTTGTATTAGAACCTCGTCAGAAACATTTTACCCGTGATGGCGGTCATCGGGCGTTTACCCCAGAACAAACCGTCCAAAAACACGAACATTTAATTAGTTCTATTACCGGAGTCGTAACAGAATTAGTCCGAATTTCTGACCCCGCTAACCCCCTTGTCCATACCTATCGCGCGGGTCATAGTTTTGGCAGTGCCACATCTTTACGAGGGTTGCGTCATGCCTTGCGTCATAAAAGTTCCGGTAAGGGGAAAAGTGACAGTCAATCTCGCGCCAGCGGCTTCTGTGAGGCCGTAGAACGGTATTCGGGGATCTATCAGGGGGATGAAGCCAAAATCCGCTCAACCCTGGCAGAATTGGCAGAAACAGCCATTCATCCCGAACGCTGTTTGTTGTTTAGCGATCGCCAATATATTAACCGCGAAACCCTGAATGAACAAGCAACAGTCGCCCATGATTGGATTCCCCAACGGTTTGATGATAGCCTTGCCATTGACTGGACTCCCGTTTGGTCATTAACGGAACAAACCCATAAATATCTACCCACCGCCTTCTGTTATTACGATTATCCCTTATCCAAAGATCACCGTTTTTGTAAAGCCGACTCCAACGGTAACGCCGCCGGCAATACATTAGAAGAGGCTATTCTACAAGGATTTATGGAATTAGTGGAACGGGATAGTGTTGCGTTGTGGTGGTATAATCAGCTCAAACGTCCAGCAGTCAATTTAGGTAGCTTCGATGAACCCTATTTCCTGGAGTTACAACAATTTTACCAAGAAAATAACCGAGAACTTTGGGTTTTAGATTTAACCGCTGATTTAGGTATTCCCGCCTTTGCTGGGGTCTCCCGGCGCTTAGGTGACGGGTCTCAACGAATTATTGCCGGATATGGCGCACATCTTGACCCCACCATTGCCATTTTACGGGCAATTACAGAGGTGAATCAAATCGGCTTGGAATTAGACAAAATCCCCGATGACAAGCTTCAGGGCGACTCTAAAGACTGGCTAATGAATGCAACGTTAGACAATCAACCCTATCTCGCCCCTGATACAACCGTACCCCTGAAAGTTGCCAGTGATTATCCTCAACGTTGGGGTAATGATATTCAGCAAGATGTGATTACCTGTGTCGAAATTGCTAAAGGGGTTGGTTTAGAAACCTTAGTCTTAAATCAAACACGACCCGATATTGGCTTAAATGTGGTTAAGGTAATTATGCCCGGAATGCGCCATTTCTGGTCACGGTTTGGGTCAGGACGGTTATACGATGTTCCCGTGAAGTTGGGTTGGCGGGATGTTGCCACACCAGAAGAGGAGATGAATTCTACACCGATGCCGTTTTAAAGTCAAAAGTCAAAAGTCAAAAGTTAAAAGTATCATAAACGTTGTACGCAAATGTAGTCAAATGTCGTCAAATGCCGTCAAATCTGTCATGAGTTTCTGTAGCAAACTTTGCTGGAAAATTCCGTTAAAACTTAGTGACTTCACTCTCAAGTTTAATGGTACAATAAGCATCAAGAAAAATTGGGTGGAAACTCTGAGACTATTAGAGTAGCTAACAGGTTAAATGATTGCTCTGAAATTTAGCTGACCCATGAGATTAGTAGAAAGACATATTATCCAACCCAGACATCGGTTTTTCTGTGAAATCGACCGACTGTGTTGGCTGTCAAAAAATCTCTACAACTACGCTAATTATCAGCTCAGGCAGTCTTTCATATTTGAGAAAAAGTATAGGCCGTATCTAGACATTCAAAAAGCGGTACAAGGGACTGAACCTTATCAAGCCTTACCCGCCAAAGTCTCTCAACAAATCCTAATGGTCTTAGATCGAAACTGGAAAAGTTTTTTAGCAGC
>Ga0209594_1000204_pt1 | contig 43845 bp, 34 predicted proteins | sample AshMeaCrysSpring_FD_184126 | JGI IMG/M metagenome (GOLD analysis project Ga0209594, IMG submission 184126) | Groundwater microbial communities from Big Spring, Nevada to study Microbial Dark Matter (Phase II) - Ash Meadows Crystal Spring... | ecosystem: Environmental > Aquatic > Deep subsurface... | reverse complement strand
GCAGCAGCAATAACATTAATTCCGGCGGTAGTTCAAGCCCATCCCGCAGCAGTGGCGGAAGCAGCAGTGGTAGTGCTCCTACTCGGAGTTTTGGACGCGGTGGAGGTAATTGATGCAACCGGCAGTGAACATATAAAGAGCGGTATTTCTACCGCTCTTTTTTAAAATCAGGCTATCGGTATCGTACAAACGACAGGCAATCCCAAACTGCTTTCCATGAAATCCAGATTTCTACTCTTTTCCCTTGTCCTTGTCTCCTTCTCCACCTATTCACAGGAGCCCGCAGATGCACTTCGTTATTCCTGGCTCACCCCGCAGGGAACGGCCAGGAGCATGGCCACGGGCAACGCACTTACTGCCCTGGGGGGAGACATTACATCCACATTCACGAACCCGGCAGGTCTGGGCCTGTTTAAAACGGGCGAGCTGGTGCTCACCCCCGGATTTGGATTCGACAATAATAAATCTGCTTACCTGGGGGGCACCGACAAAGCCAACAAGAGCAGCTTCATGTTTGGTTCCACCGGCCTAATTCTTCCCATTAACAATGATTACACGGGCAGAAAATGGAAGAACTGGACTTTTGGCATTGCCGTTAACCGTACGGCAGATTTCAACAGTCGCTTTGCCCTTGAGGGAAACAACAACCAGAGTTCCTATTCGGAGAAATACCTGGAGGAACTCATCAACAACAATGTGACGGACCCCAATGACGCCGCCAATAATTTCCCCTACGGCGCCAGTCTTGCGTTCAACACCTTTCTCATAGACACGGTGAGCGGGTCCGGCGGTACGGTAGAGGGTTACCGCAGCCTGGCTACTCCGCAAACAGGCGTGAGGCAGATTCAGGATATCACCACCTCAGGTGGAATGACGGACCTGGGCCTGGCCATTTCCGGAAACCTGGGCGATAAGTTTTACGTGGGTGGTGCGATTGCCTGGAGCTATCTGAATTTTGAGCGAAACAGCACGTATCGCGAGGAAGATGCCACGGGAAACGCCACCAATGATTTCAACTATTTCACTACGGAAGAATACCTCAAGACGGAAGCCAGGGGCATCAATCTCAAATTTGGCGTCATCTTCAAACCCGTGGACTTTCTCCGCCTCGGTTTGTCTATTCACTCTCCTACCTGGTATGACATGAGCGATAGCTATGCCACCACCATCCGCACGGACCTCGAAGGCTATGCAGGAGCCGGGGAAAAATTTCAAAGCTCGCGCGACTTCAACAACGGTCAGAATGGGTTCTTTGAATACGGACTGAACAACCCATGGCGCGTGCAATTTGGCTTTGCGTATGTTTTCAGGGAGGACAGGGACATTACCAGGCAGCGTGGTTTCCTCACGGCAGACATCGAATACGTGGACTATCGTTCCAACCAGTTTACTTCCCCTGATATCGTGAACAACTCTGCCAGTTACTTCGGTGACCTGAACAGCGTGGTGGATGACATCTATCGCGGGACTTTAAATTTCAGGGTGGGTGGTGAAATGAAGTTCAATACCATCATGGCGCGACTCGGATTTGCGTATTTCGGTAACCCTTACGAGGATGCGGATTTCAAAGTGAGTCGCATGAATCTTTCCGGCGGCCTGGGATACCGGAACAAGGGAAAATTCATTGACCTGACCTATGTGCATCAGTTGTACCAGGATGGGTATTACCCATACCGACTGGACAATGGATTCTTTGCGCCCTCTACCATCAAGAGCGGTCTGGGCACGATCCTGGTTACCATCGGATTCAAGTTCTAAACCGAATCAGACCACCAGGTCATTTGTCGCTTGGCATAGTGCCGGGTATGCTGTTTGATTTTTGCCACGGCATCTTCCAGGCTGCATGCCCCATCCATGTATTCAAACAACTCACGATAGCCCACCGTTTGAAGCGCATTGAGATGACGGTAAGGCAACAGCGATCTGACCTCCTCCAACAGCCCTTGTTCCATCATACGGTCCACACGCTGGTTGATCCGTGCATATAGTTCCTCCCTGGGCAACTGCATGACCGTAAGTTTCATGGTAAAAGGTCTTTCCACCGTTGTACGCTGTTGAAAATAACGGATGGATTTGCCGGAGGTCCGGATGATTTCAAGGGCACGCATGACACGCCGAGGATTGTCAATATCCCCTTCTTTCAGAAATAGCGGATCCTCTTTACGGATGGCCGCCTGCAGTCCTTCCAGGCCTTCCCGTTGATAAAGGATTGCAACGGTTTGCCGGATCTGTTCCGGTACGGCAGGCATGTCATCCAGCCCCTGCATCAACGCGCGGATATAGAGGCCCGTTCCTCCCACCACAATGGCTTTGTCCCGGCGGGAAAAAATATCATCCAGCGCCTTCAGCGCATAGGATTCATATGAGGCGGCAGTGATTTTGTCGTGGATGGAATGGGAATTAATGAAATGATGCCGGACCTGCTGCAATTCTTCCGAAGTAGGTTTGGCAACGCCAATTTCAAGCTCCCGGAAACATTGCCTGGAATCAGCTGAGAGGATCTCAGTATCATAAAGCAAAGCAAGGCGAATGGCTTCCGCGGTTTTTCCCACTGCCGTGGGGCCGGCCAGGATAATGGCTTCTTTTTGCATAGTGCTCCAGGGCTTGTACAGAACCCTGAATCTGTTGATCAATCTTAAAACGAATCTTCCTGCGCGGCATCGTCCTCCTGCTCCCGGTGTGCATCCCCGGCATCTCCCGCATCTCCTGCGCCATCTTCTCCTTCTTCGCCAAACCCTTCCGTCACGGCCGTCAGGTCATATTTCTCTTCCACATCCACAAAGCGATCACCCAGGATGCTCTTGGTACCGTATTGGCTCGGAGCAATGCCTTCCGTACGGACGATGGCCGGATAACTGAGTTTGGGATTTTCTTCCTTGGATACATTGATCAGTTCCAGTTGGAAAGGCCACAGTCGGGTGAAATCATAGACGTAAAGAAACCGCTGGTTGGGAATTTTGATCTCTGAACCAATGGTGGTCTCAGCCATCAGCAGCGGTTCCGCCTGGTAGGTCCTGTCCGGGTATTTTTCCAGGGTGATCTCCCGGCCCTTCTGCCAGTTGTCATTACTCCGGTAAAAGGTTGCCTGGTGTTTGCTGTCGAATTCAAAACTCTTGAGGATCAGCTGGTGCAGATCAATAAAATGCTGGGTATGCCGGATCACGATGTCCCGGTATACGCTGTCGTCTTCTTCAAAATAAACCCTGAATCTCAGTATAGCCATAGTAAGTGCTGAATCCCTGCAAGGTACGGAAAATTGGGTTGTGGGAACTTCCCCGGAAGGTGTCCCATCGGGCGAAGCCCGGGGTCACCTTCCGGGAACTAGCACTGGGACACCTTCCGGTTAAAAGGCCAAGCCCGGGGTCACCTTCCCGGAACTAGCCGAGTGCCTTTAAGTTCATCGCCTTCGCTTTCTCCATCATAAAAGCCCAGGCTGCTTCGTAGGTGTTGGGAATATGTCCGTCCAGGATAGCCTCACGGATGGCCGTTTTAATTTCTCCCACTTCGCGGGAGGGCGGAAGGCCAAAAGTCTCCATGATCATCTCACCGGTGACCGGAGGCTGCCAGTTGCGTAACTGGTCCTGCTCCTCCACCTCTTTGAGTCTCTGACGGACCATTTCAAAATTGGCGAGGTACCTGCGCACGCGTTGCTTGTTCTTGGACGTAATGTCCGCTTCACAGAGCGTCATGAGCGATTCAAGGTCCTCGCCCGCGTCAAAGAGCAATCTTCGGATAGCCGAGTCTGTTATGTTCTCCTTTGTCAGGGAAATGGGGCGAAGGTGGAGTTCCACCATCTTGCGGACAAACTTCATTTTCTCATTACGGGGCAGTCGGAAATCCGCGAAAATCCGCGGCACCATCCTTCCTCCAACCACTTCGTGCCCGTGGAAAGTCCAACCGCTGCCTTCTTCCCATTTCTTGGTGGCGGGTTTGCCAATATCATGCAGGAGTGCTGCCCAGCGCAGCCAGAGATCGCTTGTATGAGGGGCAATGTTGTCCAGCACCTGCAGGGTATGATAGAAATTATCCTTGTGCCCGATGCCGTCCTTGTATTCAGCGCCGGCCAGGTCCACCAGTTCCGGGAATACCAGGTGCAGCAGCGCGGTGGTGTACATAAGATCGAACGCCACCGAAGGCTTCTCGCAAAGCAGCATCTTGTTCAATTCTTCGGCTATTCGTTCACGTGAAATGATCCGGATGCGGTCGATGTGTTGCCGGATGCCGTTGAGCGTCACTTCCTCAATGGTGAAACCCAGTTGCGCGGAGAACCGGATGGCCCTGAGCATGCGCAGGGGATCATCAATGAAGGTCTGCTCCGGGTCCGTGGGCGTCCGGATGATCTTCTGCTGCAGATCCGTCATGCCGTTGAAGGGGTCCAGCAGCTGACCATAGTGCTCCTGGTTTAGGCTGATGGCCATGGCGTTGATGGTGAAATCCCGGCGGAGCTGATCATCGCGCAGGCTGCCCGGTTCTACCACCGGGTTGCGGGAATGGTATGAATAGCTCTCCTTGCGGGCGCCCACAAACTCGATGTCGTATTGATCCACCCGGATATGGGCAGTGCCGAAGTTTTTGAACACAGACACGGATGGCCGGGGCCTGAACTGGTTGGCTACGGCCTCCGCCAGCAGGATGCCATCGCCCACGCATACGATGTCCATATCCGGGTGATGAACCCGCCCCAGGATTTTATCGCGCACAAAACCTCCCACCAGGTAGGTTTCCATGCCGGTCTCCCGGGCGGCAGCAGCCACATGCTGGATCAGGCTCAGTTCTTGGGGTGTACAGGAAATATCCATCGGCCGGCGAAGGTACAAATTAATGCCGGGTGGGCACGTGTGATGGCAGTTAGAGCGTGTTCAGACCTGCACTTTTTTCTGAAAAATCCGGGCAGCTACCCAGGCAAGGGTGGCGATGCCCATAACCCAGGCAAAGGACTGCCAGGCCTGGGGTGCTTCTGCAGCCCTGCTTCCGGCATAAGCATACAATAAGCTTGGCGCAATCAACCCTGCTGCACTGTAAAGGCCCACACGCCAGGGGGACAAGCTCAGGCTGCCGGCCATGATCACGATGGTTTCTGCCAGCACTGGGATGGGCCTGGACAAAAGTATGGCCAGGAAACCCCATCGGTCCATGAAGCACTTGGCCTGTTCCATGGATGCTGCACCGGTCCATCGCTGGATGTGGTCACTCCCCCACCTGCCCAGCCCCCAGCCTACAAAGACGGCCATCAATCCACCCATCATGGATGCCATCGTCCCCATCCCCAACCCAAACATGGTTCCATTTGCAATCATGATGATGCTGGAGGGCACCGGAAGCAGGACATCGCTGGCCAGCAGGAGGCAGGAGAGGAACATCGCACCTGGACCAGCCTTTCCAAGGTAAGGTATGGGATCCGTAAAAACCGGATGGCCCCACCACGTGGCAAGGCCAAAACAGGTCAGGATAAACAGGGCTATCAATGCGGACATCAACCAGAACCGACTCATTGCATCATTGGGTTAAAGAAAACGGACCAATGGATCATGCTCAGGAAAGCGGCTGCACGGGCAGGGAAAGGGTCCCTGAGCAGAAGCCGGACATCAGGTCACCATCATACTGACCCAGGTAGTAAAGCAACTCCCATTCCTTTGTTGTATCCACTTTGAACGGCGCGAAAAACGCATCGTCAAATAATGGCGGCGGCTGCATCTGTGCGGTTCCCCGGAGCGTATGGTTGTAAAGCTGGCGGAGGGGGATGCGACTCAATAATCGGTTAGACAGCACCGTTGGGCCGGTGGCCTGTGTGAAAAAATTGACCGCATAATGCCTGGAGCGGTAGGCTTCCGCCAGTGCGGTCTTTCCCATGGACTCCGCCTCCACCACTTTACCCTGCAGCCAGAGCAGCCTGTTGGTGAAGTGCGCCCCGATGTTGTCCGGATCGATGCCCACCTGCTGCAGTCCCGTATTGGAAAGCGCAAATCGTTGCGTGGGGAGCCTCCGGACCACTTCTTCGTTGGGGAAGATCTGGTAAAGCTGCGCATCGGGCTGGCTGAACGACATGGGATCAAATCGACGCAACACCTTTTTTGAATCATCCGGGCTCGAGATGCTGAACACCATCGGGTTGACGGTGAACCGGTCGGGATCCCCGTCAGAAGTGATCTGGTTCCTGCCTTCAAAAATTGGCCCTTTCCAGGGACCATTCGATGCCGGTCGGTTTTCAAACCGCACCAATCCGCCTTTCAACTTACCTAACAAATTCGGGTATGGTTCTCCGTTATATTGCACCTCATTGACGGTGATCCCGATGCCGCGCTGGTTATACACCTCGTAGTCCGGTGACGCTTCGCGGATATTCATGATATTGAACACCGGGTTGCTGGCCAGGGGATCCGTGAATTCCGGCGCCTTCATGCCGTAAGTGGCCTGAACGTCTTTGGCCTGGCTCCAGATGCTGGGCTCCAGCAGGGTTTCCCCGGCAATGGCATAGGTAAAACCACTGACGCCGCGTTGTTCCGCGGATGGGTCAGGGTCTGTAGCGAGTCTGCAGAGAAAGAAACCATCAAAGGAAATCGACAAAGTGGGCATGGCTGATCAATTATAGGTATCAGGAAAATTCTGGAAACCCCTGGAAGATACGGGCGCCTTCATTGCGCCATCCCAGTAAGCGGAAAAGTTCAGGGATATCCTGCCGATGCTCTCGGCCAGGTAATTGAAGCAGGCGGGGAAATCCCGGGCATCCACCTGCTGATAGTTGGCGATATGGTATCCGGCTCCTGCGCAATCATTTGCCAGCTCCTTGCAGAGCGCAACCATCTGGTTGAAAGCAGCGGTATAGTCTCCCACATCCTTCATGGCCTGCACAGAACTGTGGCGCTGCGCTGAGTCATAAACCGGGATATCGATCAGGAAGTCAGGGCCTGCCGTCACGGGGGGCACCCTGCCGCTGCCGGGCTGATAGGATGCACTGGCGGGGAGGCGACAAACCAGTTCACCCAACGGACGCACAATCATGGTCATAAACGGATAAAACACCGTCTGGAAATAGGCATTCACATGATTCGGCCGAAGGCCCGTGGTTTGGTCAATCTCATAATCGGCAAAAAAACCATTCAGCATTTGCAGCATGGTATTGTACACCGTATTGAACAGGATCATGGCTTTGACCGCTACGGGATTGTCTACCTTGTAAATGGCCGCATCGCCCTGCGCACCGTGCTGAAGACTGGCCAGGTGACGGTCCTGGTTCTGAGCCACCGTGGGGTTATATGCCACGGGCAGGGCAGGCTGGAAGGGAAGACCCCGGGTGGTTTCACTGGAACCCAGTTCATCCAGGATATTCTGGAAGACCCAAAAATGTGAACCCAACGGTGGAGGCACGCCCCAGACACCCTCACCCTCTTCAATGATTTGTTGGATCGACTGCTCCACATAGGTATAATACTGACCCAGGACGAGGGGGTTGAGCTGCATGTTAAACCCAAAGTGCTCGTTGACGATGCGCTCCATGTTCTTCCCTTCAATGATCTTGTATTCGAGGCCCAGTTTAAAGGCATATTTAATCACGAAGTAAAGCCCTTCAATGCTGTTGAATGCCGTACCGTTTTGCAGAGGATCTGCAATTTGCGCGCGCAGGTTCATGTCCATTTTCCCGTCGAGCAGATCCAGCAACCAGCCGGACGCCTGTGCATGCATGGCCTCGGGGTCAAAGGGTTTGGCCTCCGGATGCGGCACTGCCTCGAAAAGGGGCCGGAGTTGGTCAGGCATTTCATACGATTTCAACGGATCAGGCACCGGCAGGTGGGAGGGTTTCTCCCAGTATCGAAACACCTGGATAGCCGGGTTGCTGAAAGCCATGAGGTTAACCGGCTTCTGCAATGGAAATGAGCTGGCAGGGACCGGGAAATTGGGCCGGAATAAATAAGGCGGCTTATCGAGGATGGCCAGCAGGTTCTGTACATAGCAAAGATGCTCCATCTCTTCCCTGGCCACCATCAGCATATTGGCTTCCCACCGCCTGATCACCTCAATCTGGGCAAGTCTGATTTCGTTAATAGCCTGCTGCGGGGGACTTGAAGCACCCGGCTGGTAATCCGCGAATTCCTCCGGGTATTTCTTCATCGTAAAACAGGCAAAGAGATACTGCATGGACAGCAGGTGTTCCGTCGTGGCCGCCTGCATCAGCAAATCATAAATGAATTCGGTTAACTGTTCACGATCGGATTCCTGAGGAACCAGCAACCGGGCATGCAGCCTGGGATCCACCGGGCCTGGAAAATGGTCTGATAATGGATGTGCCGCCATAGTGTTTGGGTTTGATGAACGGGCAGGTATTGGGAAGATATGAGAATTCATTTTAAAGCGATCGTTTTTTTTATGTGAACACAAACAATCCTAACTTAACCGGGAAAATCAAATTTCTCAAATCAAAAAAGCACCCGCATGCCTACCGTTCGGAATGGTGTTATCCTGGATAACATCGACAATCTCGTCAACGCCATCAAACAGGACCCCAACGTAGCCAAAGTTCAATTCCACGCGCACTCGGAATGGCGGGGAGGGACCCAGGCAGAAGTCACGATCTCAGACATGTTCTCCAATGGCAACAATATCATGGGGCCGGAAAGGCAATTCAAGCTGATTGTGGATGAGCCTGCCGTACTGGGTGGCAAGGATGAATACCCCAACCCGGTGGAATACCTGGCTTCCGCCCTCTGTGGCTGCCTGACTGCCGGCATTGCCACCAATGCCGCCCTGTTCAATACGGAACTGGAAAAAATCAATGTGGACGTACGCGTGAATTTTGACATCCATGGCGTGCTGGGCATGGACCGCAGCAAGCCTAACGGGCCGCTTGATCTGCACTATACAGTCACCCTTAAAGGGAAAAACGGCGCCAACGTAGATGCACTCAGGAAGTCCAAGGAGACGCTGGACAAGAAATCACCCATCAAGAATACCATTGAGTTGCCCCTGCGCGTGACCACTGAATTCATCGTGGAAGAATGACCCCAACAGAAACAAGGTTCGGGGTTGGGTTCAGCGAACTGCCCAATGCTTTTCAGGCCGGCTTCGCCGCGGGCAGGGATGCCCTGTTGCAGGCCGGCCTTGAAAAAGATCAGGTACAACTCTGCATGCTGTTCTGCACCTCCAGGCAGGATGCGGGTGAATTTTTTCGCGGCGTGCGCGAAGCCGTGGGAGAAGCCAGGTTTTTTGGCGGATATGCCAATGGAGCCGGCAATAATACATCGATGGGCTACGATGGTTACCAGACCGTGGTAGGTGTGATGTATGCCCCCGATGTCCAGGTGGATATTTTCCTGCAGGAAGGCATCGCTTTCAACGAATTCGAAACCGGCAAGGGGCTGGCCCGTCAGATCAACGAAGCCCGCTTCAAAGGAAATCCAAATATCATCCTGCTTTTTGATGCGGTCAACAGGCTGGAAGGCTCCTTCCGCATGAATTATGGCACGCCCTTTCTGAACGGCATGAAAGAAATCCTGGGGAGCTGGCCTAATATTGCCGGGGCAAGGATGCTGGGCGATATGAAGTTCAAGCCCACGCACCAATGGGTCAACGGAGAGATGACACAGAACTCGGCCCTGGCGCTCTGCCTCTCCGGAAATATCCGCATGGATTACGCGGTGATGCATGGCTGTAAGCCCGCCTCCGCCTACCATACCGTAACCGCCACCAAGGGGGCCAATATCCTGGAGATCGACCATAAGCCGGCGCTGGAATTTGTGCGGGAGATCCTGGGACCGGATATGAAGGACAACCTCAAGGAGATCAAGTATTTCGTCACCCTGGGCAGGAATATCTCGGATCCATGGGCAGAATTCAACCCGGCGAACTATATCAACCGGATGTGCGTGGGCGTGGATACCAAATCCAACGGCCTCTTTATGGCCGAGATGGACTTCGAACCCGGCACGCAGATTCAGCTCATGCGCCGAGGTTTCCAGATGGATTATGTGAGCGATCAAACCACGGAGCTCATTGACCGGGTGCGAAACGAGGGCAGGAAGCCCGTCTTCGCGATGTATTTCAATTGCGCGGGCAGGGCTGCATCCTACTCGGACAATACGGATGAGGATATGCGCATCGTCCAGCAGGCCGTAGGCGATGCCTTTCCCATGATGGGCTTCTACGAAGCCGGCGAACTGGCCAAGATCGGCGGGGAATTGCAGGTCCTCGACTGGACCGGCATCTTCTGCCTTTTTTCACAAGAAGCATCCCATGACTGAACCGGGAAACCATACGTCAACGGACAACCGAAATGAACCGCTGCAGCGGGAGATGCTGTATTACAAAAAGATGGCCGATGCCGTGGCGGGCTACAATATCCGCATGGACTCGCAGATCTCGCTGCTCAAACGCGGACTGCACCAGAAGGAAAACGGCTTTACGATACTCTCCCTCCTTCACGGCGTTTTTGGCAGCCATATCCAGGTGGACGAACTCCTTACAGAGACCCTGAAACTGATCAACACCACCCTGAAAATGGACCGGTCCATGATCGCATGGCAGGACACGGAAAAGCAGGGATTCTTCCTGCCGGCCCAGATGATGGGTGTGGAAATGCTTGAGGCAGACGCTTTGCGCAAGAAAAGTACTGACCTGTCCGGGCTGTTCAATACATCAACGCCCTCCTTGCTGGTCAATAAGGATAGCCCGGTTGACCCTCTCATCGAATCCATCCGGGCAAATTGGGGATTCCAGTATTTCATCGCCGTTCCCATCCGCACGGATAAAGTCATTTCCGGATGGATGCTGGCGGGACGGGAAAAAGAGGCCTGGCCTTTTTACCCACCTTTGAATGCAGGAGATCGGGACACGCTGTTCGCCATCGCCAGTTTCATGGAAGCGGCGCTGGCCAATGCGCGGCTCTATGATAAACTGGAGAAAGCCAACCAGGAACTCGAATCCTACAACCGGGAACTGGAGTCCCGCGTAGCGGAACGTACGCGAGACCTCCAGCAGCGTAACCAGGATCTGGCTTTCGAAAAGAAAAGATCGGACGACCTGCTCCTGAATATCCTTCCCGCGGAAACGGCGGAAGAACTCAAGACCTATGGCAGCTCAAAGGCGCGGATGTTTGAACAGGCCACGGTGATGTTCACGGACTTCGTGAATTTCACCACCCTTTCTTCCATGATTCCGCCGGAACAACTGGTTTCCGAACTCGACTACTGCTTCCGGCATTTCGATGAAATCATCACCCGCTGGGGCATGGAAAAAATCAAGACCATTGGAGATGCGCATATGAGTGTGGGCGGGATCACGGGTAATACCTGTGCACCGGCTGACGTCATCAGGGCCGGACTTGAGATCAGGGATTTCGTTTCCGCCTATTCCCGCGAAAAACCAGACCACCTTAAGCCTTTCTTCAACCTGCGCGTGGGCGTCCACACCGGCATCGTAGTAGCGGGTATCGTGGGCCTGAAAAAATTCTCCTATGATATCTGGGGCGATACGGTGAATATGGCCGCCCGCATGCAGTCCAGTTCCGAGCCCGGCAAAGTCAATGTCTCCGAATCCACCTACCAGCTCACGTCCAACGACTTCAGCTTCGAACCCAGGGGAAAAATCTCCGCAAAAAATAAAGGAGAACTTCTGATGTTCTTCGTGGAGAATAAATAGAATTGCTTAACTGTGGAGGCATTCCGGCCAGTTCACAGTCTTCCTGTAAACGCTCATTGACTCAGTCCTTTGGAAGATTCTTTGGCCTAAACGAGGGTTTCAAGCAATTGCTCTGTCCGGATTTTTCTTGCGCAGTTGAAATGCCCCATGGGACAGGCTTTGCGCCCATGCAGCCCGCAGGGCCTGCAGGAAATCGGTTCACTTATTTCCACAATATGGGAACGATCAGACAATGGCCCGAAGCCAAAGGACGGCAGCGTGGAACAATAGATGGCCGTGACGGGCCCATTGACTGCACTGGAAAAATGCATGGGAGCGGAATCATTCACATAACTCATCCGCGCATCCCGCTGTAAAGCGGCCGAAGCCAGGAATCCAAGCTTCCCGCATAGATTCTGCGCGCGTTCCGGGATGCCCGCGCTTTCAAGAATCCGGTTGCACAATGCGTGATCTGCCGGACCACCCAGGAGATATATGTTCAAATCCGACGGCAAGGCTCTGATCAGCGATATCCATTGGTTTTCCGGAAACTGTTTGGTGAACCAGACCGATGCTGGCGCCATGCAAACATAGGGCGATGATTTGAGCGGAGCTACCAATGCCTCATCGGCAGCGGAGGGATAGAGCCGGGGTTTTGAAGGTACCGGTCCGGCCAGGTGCTCGATGAGCAACTGGTTCCTTCCTGTCTCATGCAGGGGATGCTCCATTGTACTAACAGTATGGCGCACCCGCTTTGTGAACAGGAAGCTCCATGGATTCTTATCGAACCCGATCTTTTCCCTTGCACCGGAGAACGCCGTGAGCAGGCCCGTTGCGGCAAAACGCTGGAGATTGATCACCGCGTCATAGTCTTTTTCCCGGATCCGGCCCAGTAGCCGCCGGAGGTCCCGGTACTTCCCGTTTTTTTTATCCCAGACCAGCAGTTCCTTCAGTTTGGGATGTCCGGCCAGCAAAGACTCATTTCCCTTGCGCAGGAGAAAATCGATCTCTGCTTCCGGGTGCGCATGCGCCAGGCTTTCGATGAGTGCGGTTGCCAGGACCACATCTCCAATAAAGGCTGTTTGTATTATAAGGTATCGCGCAGACAATACACAAATATAAGTAGCAGCGCAGGCTGGCAAATAAAAATGATCCGGACATACAAGGATGGCAGCGATCGCCCAGGAAAAACCGGAGCACCACTAAGCCATGAGTGGTTCACTAGGAAAGAAAAATGGACAGCGATCCGTCTTCATGCCAGCGCACAACGGAGGATTCCCGGGAAACAAAGCGCAGGTTCCGGCGATGGTGCACGGCATAATCCGCGGCAGCCACCAGTTCACCGGGTACTTCGCTGAAAAAAGCCGGGGGCTTATCCCATGGGAAAGCAGCAGCCACAGTCATGATGGGTTTATTCAGCCTGCGAAGGACCTGTTTGCAAAAGGAGTTCTCTGCCGTTTTAATGGCCATGCTGTTGTCTTCGAGCAGGAGGATGGGGGCAATGCCTGACACGTTCTCGTAAATGGCATGGGAGGGTTTGCGCACACCCAGCAGGTAATCGAAAATCTTAATGCCTTTGAGCGGAACAAAGCGCAGTATATCTGCTTCCTCCTGCACCATGAGATGGATATGCGGATGCGCATACTGGATACCGGTGGTCAATAAACGATAGGCAGCCGCCTCATTTGTGGCATCGCAACCCAGCGCCCACCAATTGTCTGCCGGGAAAAGTACCAGCCCGCCATCGGCCAGTACCGGCAAAGCAGCGTCCAGATCCGTCTTGAATGACATGGAACAAATCTACAAGCAATGTCTATCCGAAACACAGCGTTTTCCTATGTCAATCAAGGCAGGCATTGATTTTCAATAAAGAATTTTTAAAAACTTTTCCACGAAGTATGTTTGTAAAAAAAGATATGAACCTGCAGCAACAGATACTGGAAGCCTGGATCAATCGTGAGTTGTTGAAAGACAATGCCTACGCAGATGCGGTGCGTGCCGTCATCGAAGAAGTGGATAAGGGAAGGCTGCGCGTGGCATCCCCATCTGAATCCGGGTGGGTAGTCAACGAATGGGTGAAGCAGGCCATCCTGATGTACTTCACCATTCAACCCATGCAGACCTGGCAGTTAGAGCCCTTTGAATTTTATGATAAGATGTTGCTCAAGAATGATTACCAGCAGCTTGGCGTGCGGGCTGTCCCACACGCCGTGGCGCGCTACGGAGCATACCTGGCGAAAAATGTGGTACTCATGCCCTCTTATGTCAATATCGGCGCGTATGTGGATGAAGGTACCATGGTAGATACCTGGGCCACGGTGGGCAGTTGCGCACAGGTTGGCAAAGGCGTGCACCTCAGCGGCGGTGTGGGCATCGGCGGGGTCCTGGAACCCCTGCAAGCCAGCCCGGTCATCATCGAAGACGGATGTTTTATAGGCAGCCGGTGCATCGTGGTGGAAGGGGTAATCGTGGAAAAAGAAGCGGTGCTGGGCGCCAATGTGGTCCTGACCCAATCCACTAAGATCATTGATGTCAGCGGAGACAGCCCCGTGGAATACCGTGGACGGGTTCCCGCCCGGAGCGTAGTGATCCCCGGGACCTACCCCAAGAAATTCCCGGCAGGTGAATACCAGGTGGGCTGCGCGCTGATCATCGGCAAACGCAAGCCCAGCACGGATCTCAAGACCAGCCTCAATGATGCGCTGAGGGATTTCAACGTCAGCGTGTAGTCCCCACTGAGTTTTATGGCAATTTCCCGGCCATAAAAAACTTTTGATTTTTTAGAAAAGCGGAACTCCGTATATTTGCACCCCTGAACATCAAATCCGTAATTCGGAATCCGGAATACGCAATTGTTCCAGTCTGCCCAGGTGGCGAAATTGGTAGACGCACTGTGTTCAGGTCGCAGCGCTCGCAAGGGTGTGCTGGTTCGAATCCAGTCCTGGGCACCAACATCAACCAGAAAGCCTTACAAATCGATGATTTGTGAGGCTTTTATCATTTTGGGGGACGGAATAGGGTACAAGACAGTTCTTTGATGAGCGATGTTTATGAAAAAAGTCCACTGAGTTCAAATAAAAGCCCTGTATCATTTCTCCATTTGAAAAGGCAAAGTCCCGATAACGTTACAGCAAGTTCTAAAAGAGGTTCTGAAGATCGTCCTGATCTTTAGGACGGTTGGTAGCTTTCTTAGCACGAATCAAATCTGCCAAATGAATCAGACGGATATGCAATCCATCTTCATCTACCTCGATGGCATTCCGAAAAGCGGAATCAAAACTTATCCCTTTATCAGATACCATAATATCTATGGCAACGGGTGGTAAGCCAAAAGTGAAGACATCCCAATTCCCGTGATAAAAAAAATTATATTCAGTCATATCGAAAACGGGCATCCAAAATCTAAGAAATGCAATCTTCAATTGCTGATAGTTAACAGAAGTCCGCGTTGATAAAATCCCTGAAATCTTTATTGAAGATGCTAGTCATGATGATTTCTTGACCTCACTTTAAATGCGTTTCTATCCATCCATGGTGGATCCTGTGCGTCGTATCTGAATGCGATATTATTGAGGTAAGCGGCAATTTTCAAGCGCTCTTTCCAGTGCAATGAGCGGTAAAAGCGGGCATGATTGGATGCATCCGCTGCAGTCTGTGCTTTAAAGGCATTCCTGTCTTATCGAAATTCTGACATATTCAACTTGGGTAAAATTAGTTCTTTTCTCCCGCACAATTTGCAGCAGGTAAATTGTTGGCACAAGGTTGATTTCGCTCATTTTTTTATCAGAGTGGCTTCAACATCAACAGACTTTCTGTCGTGGCTTCCACTTTCTCCCTGGAAAAGTATAGCGGGAAATACCGGTTCTCTTTCCAATATTCAAACAGGTCCTTGTAGTGCCTGGAAGAAGGATCCCCGCTCTGCCCGGGCGCATTGATGGCGCGCGTTGCGTCCCAGTCAGCGCAGTCCACGAGGATCCGGAAAGAGGCCCCGAAATCCTGGTTCAAATTGTTTCCTGTGCTGTTGACGGTATTGCCGTCTCCGCCGCGCGGCCAGGGCCCGATATTCAGTTCGGATGCACGCTCGTTTTGCACCAAACCAGAAAGCGGATGCTTCAGGAACACATGCTTCATGCGCAGCTGGCCGTATTGCCACCGCGATGTGTCCGTAGTTCCGGCAAGCGTCACTACACGTGCCACGGCAAGCTGGAGCGACTTTTTCAGGATTTCCTGCCGGTTGATTTTCCATCGCTGCCAAAAAGAATCGAAGGGCTGCTCCAGCAACTCAAGCATGCGCCTGCTGTCCATGTCCGGTCGCAATCCATTATACACATGCAGTTGCATGCCTATCAGCATTTGCTGTTCCAGCGCATCGGTCCATGCCTCGAAGACGGCAGCTGCTTTCGAATCCGGGCTCAGGTAGTAGTCCCAGTGCTGCAACAGCCACAATGCCCGCTCGGTCATACTGTCCGCCGGTTCCAGGCCGCGCAGCAAAGGCACCAGCCTGGATGCAGGAACGGAAAACCAGTCGGTCTGCAGTCGCTCCATATCTTCCATGCTTACCGAGCTGTCCGCACTGAGCACCTGCCCAATGCGCTCCTGCCTGGAGGGATCTGCCCAGGTAAAACCCACGCTCTGCATGTTGGCGTATCCCTTCGGGATATTCTGTTCATTGGCCGTGGAGAAAAATCCAGTTGCTGGATTATAGGCCGATGGCCGTTCAAGTACGGGCTGATAGCCCTCCCATTCAAAGCGCCCGTCGCCAGGCACCGGCACCAGCCCGGAATGGTTCTTACGGATGGGTGCGAGCCCCACGGCCTGCCAGCCGATATTTCCCGCACGATCGGCCCAGATCATGTTCTCCGCGGGGAGGTAGCTATAGCCGCAAGCCTCGCGGAATTCCGTCCAGTTGCGGCACTGCCCCATGCGCAGGCTGGCTAGATAAGGCGCCGAGCCTTTATCAAGCCATGCGCAACGGATCGCGTAGGCCACGCCGTTAGTCGTATCCACAAAGGTCACCGGTCCATGGACCGAGTACTGCAGCGTCACTTCAACAGCTTGCTGGCCCTTCACGGGGATGGACTCTTTGGCCATGTTAAATTGCACCCATTTCCCCTTATGAAAATAGCGGGAAGGGTCACCTGCTTTCAGTCGGTATACATAGAGGTCTTCCATGTCCGTTTCGAAGATCGTCAGCCCCCAGGCGCCGGAATCGTTATGGCCGATGGATACGCCGGGTAGCGTGGGCTCTCCCCCGCCGATGACATTCCATCCCGGCCCGTTCAGGTGTACGATATAGCGCAGCGATGGCAGCCCCACCACCCGGTGCGGATCGTTGGCCATCAGCGGAAATCCGCTGGCCGATCGCTTGCCGCTGATCACCCAGTTGTTGCTGCCGTCCGCATCCCGCTGCATGTCTGCGTCATCCGCTACAGCCATATCGCCCGGCGGTTGCGGGGGTGCGAAGGCCAATCCCCGGTCCGGCGCAAGGTCTTCGCGGCGAAACACCGGCGTGACACGGAAGGCGCTGTAGAGGGCGAGGATGCGACTGTCCTGGAGCAAATCTGTCCGGATAGATGTATCGATGCGCAGGTCTGGCTGCAGGGGTTCGAAACGAAGCATATCGCGCACAGCCTGTTCGCCGAACCGTCCAATCATCCGCGCAATGGTCAGCTCCCGCTGCACGTTCATGAGTAGTCCGTTGTGCCGGGAAATCACCACATCGGGCGTCCAGTAGCCGGGCTGTATATCCAGGGCTTTCAGTTCGAACGGCATCGGTGCCTTGCCTTCTCGTACCAGTCGCACACGGGCATTGATGCCATCGGTGAAGGCCTGGATGATCGATTTGCCCCGGGGGTGATAGTGCGCGTATTCTTCGTCCAGGTTTCCCCGGAAGCGGAACAGCCGCACGCCATGGTCGCGCGCCAGCTCCCGCGGGCCAAACAGTTCAGCCATGGTGCCGGTAGCACGCCTGCGGAACATCTCAAACTGGAAGAGTCGATCAGTAGCCGCCTGGTAACCCTGTGCGAAAAAAAGGTCATATTCTGTCTCTGCGTAGATATGCGCCACGCCCCAGGTATCGGTGACGATCCGCACGGGCTGCTGCAGTTGCGGCAAGCGGAGGGTGGATTGCTGGGCAGAAATAAGTATGGGTAACAGTACCGCATACCCGAATAATAATGCTCGACGGAGGGTTATCATGGCAATCGTTCGCGCAACGCGCGTGTCATGAATATCGCACCGAAATGGGGAATGGCCAAATCAGGACGACGGACGCCAAGCCCGGTCCTCAATTCCGGCGCATAGACATTGCCGCACCGAAACTGCCTTTGGCAAGGGGCCGGTATGCACACCTGATCTCCTCACTTCCGTCCAACAGGCAGTTCCTGAACATCATTTTTTTCTTTTTACTGTCCCGCCACCACGGACTTCTCCCCAATGATTGCAAAAGCGGCTTTGTGGAGAATGAGCCGCTGCCCGGAGGTGTCCGCGCTGATTTCCACCCATCCATTGTAACGAAGTCTCCGTCTCTGAAAAATAGGCGGCATCAAACCCGCTCCAATCACTCTGCACATTCAGCCAGGACATGCTGATGCCCGCCGTCAGGCAGGTGGACACCCTGGCCTGTTCCGTCAGCCCGCCGAAGGGGGTGAAAACAACCTGCGGAGACAATTCCACCACAGGCGTCCGGAATGCGAGCGCTCGTTCCTTCAGGTATGCCTGCGTCTCAAACAACGCTTCATCGGCACGCAAAGATCCCAGGGTAAGTCCAAGGCAGGCCGCCCGGAGGGCATTGAATTTGCGTGACGTACAGAGGTTGATCGCTGGCCTGGTGGTCCGCAGGCACAAGAATCTTTCTGGTTGGGCAGATATGAATTCGATGCAACGAACCTGGCAAATTTTTCGCTCAATTTGGATGTCCTGAACCTAACTTAACAGGCTTTTAACCAGAATCCGTTTTTACCCCGGATCAGAAGATCATCCGGGACTTGGGTCTGAAGAAGGCAATCATTCCAGAATCATCCGGGTTCATTTAAGCGAGTGTGGTAAAAGCAGGACATGCTGCAACCGAGTCTGGTACTTCCTTCTGACCCTGCAGGATTTCGCGCACGTTGAAATCGGCCGTTCTGCAAAAAGGACAGGCATTTGCGTTACCTGCGGCATCTATATACATATTCCGGTTGCCTCCCTGAGCACAACCCGATTTGCGCTGGTAGTGGCCATGATAGATGACGATCGGGTAGTCTTTATATGCCCGTTCGTAATTGAGCTTGAACATGAATGTCTCCAGTTGCTTGCACTGCTCATCGCTCAATAAGACATCTTTCCCTTCAAACCGTCCTACAACCTTCGGCTCCAGCAACTGGATGAACGTGGCTCCCAGGCTTTTGGCCAACTCCGCATAGTCCATCAGGCTTCCAGCCCTTTCCAAAAACTCCCTGGTGACACAGACAGACATCGCCGTAACCAGGCCGGCTTCCCTTGCATTCCTGAGTGCAGATACTGCCCCTTCGAATGCACCGTCATATCCTCTGAAGCGATCGTGCCTCGAGGGCTCCGTATCATCAAGGCTAATGATCATACCCCTGGCCCCCGCATTTTTAAGCAATGCTGCGTTCTCCTTCGTGACGTTGAAGCCGGAACTCAGGACCCAGCTGTCGTGACCCTTTCCAACCGCACGAATCATTGAAGGCAGATCCCTGATCCTGACCATTGGTTCTCCCCCGCTGAAGTGAATGCTGCAGAATCCTTTCTGTACATAATAATAAAGGATTCTCTCCCATTCGGCTAGTGAAAAGGTTTCCGACCGGTGCAGATTATTCCATTCCAAGCAGTGCGCACAAGACATGGGGCACTTGCTGGTAATGGCCACCTGCAGGTGACTATACATCTGGTGGGGGATTAAAGCGGGTATGAATCGATTCAGGCTGTGCAAGATATAGTGGTCAAAAGCACGGGATGGAAATGGGGGTACATAAAGCGCAAAAAAATAATGCCCTTCCCTTTTCAGTACTTTTCTCGCCCCCCTGCGTCCAAAAATCTGCGACCTCATGTCATATAACGAACGTATGGCACGCAACATTTTTACCGGGCTGCGATAGGCCTTCCATGCCAGCCAAAGAATCCGCACCCTGAGCCTGATCCAGGTGAAAAACAAATCAGCCGCCGAAACCGATTGGACAGGAAGCATATCTCCTGTGATTTCAAGACTTTCCTTTTCCCCGGAGGCGGGCTCATATTGGCGTCCATTTTCAGGGCTGATGACCAACTGTTGCATGGAGTCTATTTTTGGATGAATGCAGGTTCTGAGTTCTTCTTGTACTCCAGGTATTTCTCCCTGCTGAACTGAGGGAACCGACCGGGACTCCGGAAAGTGTTCAGCCATTCCGTTTTGGGCGCACCGGCATAATCACGGATTGGCTGATAGTGACCGCTACCTTCGAGCACAAGAGACAGAGAACGACCCTCCGGCACTTGCCTGTTCCACGCATATTCCAGGAATAGTGCATTGCCCGGTAAGGGCTGTACCACATACATGCTATCTTTTTCCATCACCAGCCTTAGTCTATCGACACCGCTTTCATCCACAGCCCTGGCGGGTTTCAATACAGTCTCCTGATAATCGGAGCTTTTCCCGAATGATATTCCCGCATAATCGATCTCCCAGAACATGAAGCCGGTAGTCAGGATGACGTCAACATAGCCCGCATCAGACGCAGGCAGTTCGATGGGCACAAAGAAATCGCGACTCATCAATGGGCCGATAGGGTGTATCTGGCTAACCGATTTTGTCTTCCCGCTTGCATCAACGGACACTTGCAGAGGGATATGCTGACTTTCCATCCACTGATAAACCTTTGCAGCCGGAGCCGTTTGCCTGCTGCTTACCCATGAAGCATAAGTGGTACCAAAAGCCGCCGTGAAACTCCCGTAGAGATACTCAAACCAGAGTGTCCCCCGGGCAGAAAGAACCAGTTTGGCATCAGTTGCACCTGCAGGTCTCGGAAATCGAATCCTGAGCTGATTGACGCCATCAACGCTTGCCGTATCATTAAATGTAAAGTAGGTCATGTCCTTCTCAGCCAAAGATTTCATTGCATCTCCCGCCTCATTTAGTCGAGCGCTTAAAGGCTTTTCAACGGACCCCACCACAAAGATCTCTCCGTCCTGGGACACAAGCGCCCTTTCCCCGCTGTTGTGCTCAATGACACGAAGGTGCGCGTAATTCACATGCTGTACCTCTTTCAGTTCATTGTGAATCTTTACAGAAAATCCTCCCGTGCGCGGTATTGCATTCATCGGCAGATAGTCCCTCCTTTCAAGTGAAGGACTGACGGCACCTCCAAAAAGCTCGCCCTGTGGCTTGAATCCATCGCCATCTGAAACACTGACATAGGGGCAGGACGATAAAAACACAATAACTCCGGCAGTCAAAATCACCGCACCGGTAATGGCCAGTCCGCCCAAAATATAACTGGTTGTAGTCCGATTTTTGTCGTGTTCTATGAATTCAATTTTCTCAATAGCCGTCAAAGGAATGCTTTGTTGAACTGCAGAATCACCATTGCCAAGCAAAAAGGAATTTGAAACATAAACATGGGTTTCGTTCAGAACCGCCTTATCCGATTTCTTATAGTGGTATTTTCGCTTCTTCGCTTCCAGGTATTTCAGATGATCACCCGAAACCCGTTCGAGGGAAAAACTCAGCATCTCCCTTGCCTCATCCAATACTGGCGATTTCATATGATAGTACCGGCCATCCGCACGCAGAATCAGGTACCTTCCCTGAGAGGCAGTCATGACCAGCGAATCTGCCTCCCTTGTATTGTTTACCTGGTTTTTTACCGGCATGTAGAAACGGCGGCAGGATGCAACGCACAACAACGTAAAAATCGTTGCATAGAGGAAAAGCGCAGAACGCTCCCAAGGGTGCTTTTTCATGTGGGTTTTCTTTGGTGAATGCTGCGATAAGGTAAACCGATTGTCCGCAAAAAAACATGACGCATATCATGTTTTCGCCCGTCTAGTCTTCAAGGCTACGCATGATCCCCAACTCCAGCCCCCTGATTTCCGCCAGCCCACGAAGCCTGCCGATGGTGGAATAACCGGGGTTGGTTTTTTTATGCAGGTCGTCCAACATCTGGTGTCCATGGTCCGGGCGGACGGGAATCGACTGCTTACGTTGTTGCATAACCGAAATAACCTCCCGGATCACGGCGTACATGTCTACATCCCCTTCCAGGTGGTTGTCTTCGAAGAAATCCCCCGCTTCATTCCGCCGGGTGCTGCGGAGGTGCAGGAAGTGGATGCGATCGCCCAAATCCCTGACCATTTGGGGCAGGTTATTGTCTGCCCGGACGCCAAAAGAACCCGTACAAAAACAAAGGCCGTTGTGCAAAGAAGGAACTGCTTCAAACAGCGCTTTCATATCTGCTGCGGTACTGACCACACGTGGCAGGCCCAGGATGGGATAAGGCGGATCATCCGGATGGATGGCCAGGACAACTCCCTGCGCTTGCGCCACAGGCACCACAAGGGACAAGAAATGGATGAGGTTGGCACGCAGGGCAGCGGCATCTATCCCGGCGTATTTGTTGAGCGCCTCCTGGAACATGGCCAGGCTGAAGCTCTCCTCGCTGCCGGGCAGGCCGGCGATGATATTTCTCTCCAGCGTACGCTTTTCATTGTCCGTCATACCGGCAAAGCGTTCGGCCGCGCGTTTTTTTTCTTCGATGGTGTAAGCAGATTCAGCGCCCGGTCGCTTCAGTATAAACAGTTCGAATGCCGCAAAAGCGGCCCGTTCAAAGCGAAGCGCCAGGCTTCCGTCCGCCATTGGGTATGCCAGGTCCGTCCTGGTCCAGTCGAGCACGGGCATAAAATTATACGTCACCACACGGATACCAGACTCCCCCAGGTTGCGAATGGTCTGTTGATATGCATCCACATATTGTTCGAACCCCGGCAGCCGGGTCTTGATCGCTTCATGCACTGGCACGCTCTCCACCACGGACCAGCTCATTCCGGCCTGTTCAATCACAGCCAGTCTTGCCCTGATTTCTTCCTTCGGCCATACCTGGCCGTTGGGGATATGGTGCAGGGCCGTGACAACCCCGGTGCAGCCGGCCTGGCGGATATCAGCAAGGCTCACGGGGTCTGTAGGGCCAAACCAACGCATGGTCTGTTCCATACGGTAACCTGCTGGCCCGATCGGGAGACGGAGCATGTCCTGACAATTTGGGATAAAGATAGGTTGCGACGGGCAGTCTGCCTGGATTCTTCAGTCCAATAGTCACCCCTTTAGAAGGCAGAGAACAAATGCCCGTTAAGCCTGTTTAACATTCCGGTTCTAAAACGAATCAAAATGACCGGATTAATGAAAGAAATTGGCCTCTACACCTACCCTGCTTACCTGGAAGCCTTTAAAAACTGGGTGGACAGAGGGGAAAGTAGTGCACCCCGGCAATCGCATAACCTTTCGCACTATACCAAACTGAACCTGGCCCGGACCCAAAGATTGCATAAAACACTTGAGTTGAAACCGGAACTGACCGAAGCGATCCTGAAACTGGAGACTCCCATGTCCTGGATGGTCATCACGGAAGCATGGTGTGGGGATAGCGCCCAGAATCTGCCGGTACTGGCAGAAATGGCGGCGTTGAATCCGGAAAAAATTGACATGCACATCGTACTTAGGGACAAGAACCCGGAACTGATCGATCGATACCTGACCGATGGCGCCCGTGCCATCCCCAAACTGGTGGCCACGCATGTCCAAAGCGGACAGGAACTCTTTATCTGGGGTCCGCGGCCCAAACCCGCGCAGGATATGCTCCGCGCCTGGAAAAAAGATCCGCAGGAGCGCAGCTGGGATGCATTTGAAGAAGAGTTGCACCGGTGGTATGCGCGCGACAAACAGCAGACCATCCAGCAGGAATTCCTGGACATTTTTGGGTCGATCCACTAGGCAGTCGGAATTAAAATCAGCCCCCTGTGCAGGAATCCTGAACCGCTAGATGAATGTCTATTCCAGTTTGAAGCCAAGCGTCTGTACATCTTTTGAGTTCCCGCCCAGCATCGCCTCAAATTCTCCCGGCTCGGACACGAATCTCAGATCAGCGTTGTAAAAACGCAGCATGGGTTCCGTAATCTCGAAAAAGACTTCGCGACTCTCCCCTTTTTTCAACATGATCTTCTGAAAACCTTTCAGCTCCTTCACGGGTGGAGAAATGCTCCGGACCTTATCGCGCAGGTAGAGCTGCACCACTTCTTCCCCATCAACAGGTCCTTCATTCCGGACGGTAACGGAGACGGTTAACCGCCCCCCACGCGTAAGGGTTCCACTGCTGATCCTTGGGGCGCTATAAGTGAATTTGGTATAACTGAGCCCAAACCCGAATGGGATCAGCGCTTCGTTGGGGACGTCCAGGTACTTGGTGGAGAATTTGTTGTTGGGATCCATCGGCCGCCCCGTGGGCTGCTGGCTGTAGTATACCGGCACCTGCCCCACATTGTACGGAAAGCTCATGGGCAGCTTGCCGGAGGGATTGACCACCCCAAACAGCACATCGGATATCGCGTGACCGGCTTCAATGCCCGCAAACCAACCCAAGAGCAGCGCGTCCGCCATTTCCAACTCCCTGGGGATCGCCAGGGGTCTGCCGGTCAACAGGACCACCACCAGGGGCTTGCCCGTCTTCTTCAGCGCCTCCAGCAATTGCCGCTGGTTTTCCGGAAGCGTGATGTCTGAGCGGGAAGCGGCTTCACCGGACATTTCAGAAGCCTCCCCTACCACGGCCACCACTACATCGGCCGATTGCGCCACGCCTACTGCCTCGGCGATCATCTGCTCCGGTGTCCGGGGGTCGATCTCCACGCGGGTACCAAACACATTGGCTTTCTTGGCCAGGTTGGTATCGTTGGTGATATTGGCCCCTTTCGCATACCGGATGCTGCTGGCGGAAAGAAACTGCTTCATCCCATCCATAACGGAAATGGATAGCTGCGGATCACCGGCAACAGCCCAGGTGCCCAGCATGTTGTTTTTGTCATTAGCCAGTGGCCCCACCAGGGCTACCGTTCCGGTGCGCTGCAGCGGCAATGCGCCGCGACTATTTTTGAGCAGGACCATGGTCCGCGCCGCAATTTCACGCGCGGCTTTCCGGTTCTCTGCACTGAGGATGGTGGCTGAAGCCCTGGTATCACTGATATAGCGATAGGGATCATCGAACAAACCCAGCCTGTATTTGGCTTCCAGGATGCGGCGACAGGCCAGGTCGATCTCCATCTGGGTAACTTTCTTCTCCTGCAAAGATTTTTTCAGCGTGGTCAGAAAACCCTCGCCCACCATGTCCATATCCATCCCGGCTTTCAGGGCCAGGGCGGAAACGGCCTGCAGATCGCCCATCCCGTGGTTGACCATTTCATTGACGGAAGTGTAATCAGAAACCACCATACCCCTGAAACCCCATTGCCGGCGGAGCAGGTCCGTGAGCAGCCATCGGTTACCCGTTGCCGGTACCCCGTCCACCACATTGAAGGAACTCATCACACTGCCCACGCCGGCGTCCACGGCTGCCTTGTAGGGCGGGAGGTATTCATTATACATACGGACGCGACTCATATCCACGGTGTTGTAATCCCTTCCTGCCTCGGAAGCGCCGTAGAGCGCGAAATGTTTCACGCAGGCCAGGAGTGTATTGTCTTTGGAGAGATTGGTGCCCTGGTATCCGCGCACCATGGCCACGGCAACCTGGCTACCCAGAAAGGGATCTTCACCCGCGCCTTCGGCTACGCGTCCCCAGCGGGGGTCACGGGCCACATCCACCATTGGCGAGAACGCCCAGTTCAAGCCGTCTGCCGTTGCCTCCGTAGCCGCAATGCGGGCGGAACGCTCTATGAGTTTCATATCCCAGCTGGCGGCCATGCCCAGGGGAATGGGGAAAGTGGTCTTATGTCCGTGGATCACGTCTGAACCAAACATGAGCGGGATCTTCAGTCGCGATTCTTTCATGGCCAGATCCTGTGCCTGCCGGATTTTTTCCGGCGTGTAAATGCCAAAAAGGCCACCCACATTGCCATTGCGGATATTGTCCTCCACTCCTTTGCTGACCACCGAGCCCGTGGGAATTCCCCAGCCGGGCGTGACAAGGTTCAGTTGACCGATTTTTTCCTCCAGCGTCATCTTCGCCATCAGGCCGGAGATAAAGCTGTTCATTTTGGGATCAACATACTGAGCATGGGAAATACTAGCTGAAAATATGACCAGAAGCAAAATCAAATTCTTCATGACAGTTAAGTTAGGTCCCGAAAGATACTAACTACATACTGCCAGAGGTACAAAGCCTGTGGAAATTAACCCGATTTCCTTGCCATCTCAATCATCATCACAAGTTCCTCCGCTAAAGCGTCCGTGTTTCCATTATATCCCACGCTGCGGAAACGGACCAGCCCGTTTTTATCAATGATGAACTTTGTGGGAATGCCCTCCACTTTAAATTTCTCCACCACCGCATTATCATTGTCCATCAACACATGAAAGGGATAGGCATTCTTTTTCATGAATGTCTCGGCGGCTTCTTTTTTCTTGTCATTCTCCCCATTCTCCCAGGTGTCCACAAAGAGGAACTTCACATCCGGGTCCGATGCATATTTCTCCTGGGCTTTCTTCATGCCGGGAAATGACTGTATGCAGGGACCGCACCAGGTAGCCCAGAAATCCACCACCACCACTTTCCCTTTCAGGCTGGCCAGGGAAACTTCTTTCCCATCGATATCCTTCAATGTGAAAGCCGGAGCGCTCTCCTTCAACATGCTCTTTTCCACCTCCCTTTTGCGTTCTTCCAATTGCGCCGATTCCAGTTTCGAAATATGCGCAGTCCATTCCGCTTCCGAATGATTGGCCGCCAGGTAAAGTTTTCTGCATTGCTCCCGCATCGCAGATGTGGAATGCCCGCCTTTGATCATCTGCTCCAACACCACATAGGCCGAATCCGCACCCACGGCTTTTTCCAGGTAAACGGTATAAGCTTCGTTCGACTCCTTACTCCTCCCTTCCGTATGCGCTACACATAGCCTTTGGTACTCGAGGGCTTTTTGAAAATTTCCATTTCGGTACAGCAACAAAGCATAGGTATCTGCATAAGTAATGTAGCTGTCGTCCAATTGTTTAACCCACTGCCTTTTCGTATAAAAAACAGGGATATCGCCAGGCTTCGCCTGTTCTTCTCGGACCAGTTTAAGCGATTGCTCAGACAAGCGCAGACCACCCGCTACATCGCCTGGATTTCCATTAATGCCCTCTCCTGCTTCACGCCAGGCAACGGCATTAAAAGTACTGGCCAGGTTCAGCTTGCTCTTCACCATCGCCACATAGGGTCTGGCGCTTGCGGCATCACCTTTCTTCAGGTACTCGGCGGCAAACTGGCCGGCGAAAAATTCGAGGCGACTGCTATCCTGTGCCGTCACAGGCGGGAACTTCTTCGTATAGTCATTGAACAGGGATTCTTTTTTAGCCATGTCCTTCTCCGCATTCACTGCCATCACGGCTTCATTGCGTCTCCACATGCCTTCGGGAAAACGCTTACGGGCCAACAGCTTCGCTTCTTCTGACATCTCCCTGTCCTTCAGATAACGCTCGGACATAAACTGCACCATGGACAGATCTGCCTCGCTGGTGGCGGGATCGTGCAGCATCAAACTCAATTCCGCACGCAGCAGTTTCTTATCTGCCGTATCTTTCGACTGACTCAGCATGTTCAGGTAACCCTGTGGAAGTTTTTTGCGCAGCTGTGGATGCATCGCGTAATCCTCCTTCATCAACCGGGAACCCGTTTCCACATCCCGATCCACGCCAAAAAGACCTCCAAAATTCTGGTAGGTCTGGCCGGCAGTCATCCTGGCCCCAGGCACGGAATTGCCCGCAGTATCAAACATGTAGGTATAATATCCCTTGCCGCTTTTAGTGTCCCGCTTCCCATTGGCTTCAAAAACAAAGAAGACCGAAGCGGTTGTGTCGCGCGTGGACAATAAACCAACATATATCCCACCCTCCTTGCGCAGCGGAACCTCCATCGCCACCGGAAGTCCGCCCTCCATCAGGTAAGCAATCGCCCCAATCCCTTCCTGCCCTTCCAATACCGTCCCGGATGGATTATAATGAATGGTGATTTGCTGTCCCGGCCGGGGCTGGGCCGGCTCCAGTGAAAATGGTTGCTGTGCCTGTACCTGTATCCCCACAAGCAGCAAGAAGAGCGGAAAAAGGGTAATTTTTATCATAACAATGAATATATGATCAAGATCACTTAAACTTTTCGAAGAAAAATAGAACTTTACGGACTTTAACATTCGTTTTGAAAATCCTGATTAAAGTTCAGACCCATCAATGTCATAAAAAGAACTGTTTTAAATCAGGAAATATTTTGACAAACCTGTCCAGTTTTGCATCGTGAAAAAATGCGCCGCCGCCATATTGCTGCTGCTGATCATGGCCCAGAGTTTTTACTCGGCCACGATCTACATCTGGTTCCAGGTGAACCGCAGCTATATCACGAAGGCATTCTGCGTGAATATTTCCAGGCCCGAAATGAAATGCGGCGGCAAGTGCTATCTGGCCAAACAACTGCAACAGGCGGAAGAAAACAATCCGCCCCAGCAACTGAAAGAATGGCTGGAAACCGCGCCCTTTTTGGTTTCCATGGACACCCATATACCGGAAGCTCCGGCCACGAGGCCAGTGAATCCCGTTTTCGCGTACCAGGAATACATGCATATCCACTCATCCGGCATCTTCAGACCACCCCTGTCTTAAAAGTCAATCCTGTTTAGCGCTGAGGTGCTTTGCACAAAGGCTGGTCTAATTCAAGTGTACTGCACTGAACGCAAGGTTTGATTCCCTTTCTTTCACTCATCCTTAACTGAATCGCTGGTCATTTTTGATCACCGGACGAATTTCCCCCCGTATGTCCGTAAAAGGCATCCGGCCCCATGTACGCATTACGCTTAATTCTCATCAAACAGTTTATATATGCAAACGATCTCCCGCTTTTCCGTCTCATTATTCTTTTTAGCCGCAATTTTCGCAGCCGCCTGCTCCAAAGAAGACAGCCCTGCTCCGGACCCCATGGCAAACATGGTTAAACTGACAGAAGGCTTTGCCGCAGGTGCCGCAACCAAAGTGCAAGTCTATACTGAGCAGGCAACAATTCAAACCGGTTATACCCGTTTTTACCTTACCCTTACAGACTCGGCCACCGGAAAGTCTATCCGGGATGCGCACGTAAAATTGATGCCCATGATGGACATGGGAACCATGAAACACTCTGCTCCCTGTGAAGACCCCGTCACAGAAAAACCAGCTGATGGCGTTTACCAGGGCGCGGCGGTATTCATCATGCCCTCCATGGGGGGAAGCTGGACGATGTCATTCATGATACACAACCACCTGAGCAACAAAGAGGGAACACTGACAGTTCCCATTACAGTTGCGGAACCGGCAAAATCAACATTAAAGTCGTTCACCGCGAAACACGACGGACAGAAATACTTTGTTGCACTTATTGAGCCGAGCAAACCAAAAATCGGCATCAACGATTTTGAGATTGGTGTATATAAGCGGGCCAGTATGATGAGCTTTCCAGCCGATAGTACAATGCGCTTTTCCATTGAACCGGAGATGCCCACCATGGGTCACGGATCGCCCAACAATGTCAACCCGGTACACCAGCGCAATGGCCATTTCAAAGGCAATGTGAATTTCACCATGACGGGCTTCTGGAGAGTACACTTTGATGCATTTCAACAGTCGGCCGTTGCAGACACCACTCAATATTTCGACATCGAATTCTAGAGAATCAGCAAAACAACATCCATAAACCGTTTTCAGGTGAAGAGAATCTCCATGACCATCGCCCTCGGCTTCCTTGCCCTGGCATCACAGGGCCAGCACGGCCATACGCTCAGCATGGACAGCAGCGCTTTTGTCCAGCTGGGTGAAGTTTACCTGAAAGCGCAGGCTAGCAGCCCACGGCAAAAGCTGGTGAACTACTATCGCGGAAATCCCAATTTCACCCTGGAAGATATCATGGCCAGGCTACCTGAAGTCTCCTTTGTTCGTCGCGGCGCCTACGGGATGGAACCAACCATCCGCGGCTACTCCGGTGGTCAGATCAATGTGCTCGTCGATGGCATGCGGATCTATGGCGCCTGTACGGACAAAATGGACCCGCCCACCATCTACATCGAGCCCACCAACCTGGACCACATCCAGGTACAGACCATGCAGAGCGGAAGCATGCACGGCTCCACCATTGGAGGGACGGTACTGCTGAACATGGCGCAGCCCAGCCATGCCGATGAGGGCCGACTGCACGCAAACCTTTCCAGCGGCTACGGCTCCGCGGCCAAAGCCTGGTATGAATCCCTGCAAATGCACTATGGCAAGGGCCGATGGTCCTTCCTGGCCAATGGTACCTGGCGTAAAAGCCAGGACTATCGCGCCGGTGGCGGAGATATCATTCCCTACTCGGGTATGAAAAAACTAAACTACAGCCTGGCAGCGAAATACCGGTTGAATGAAAACCTCTCCCTGAAAATGCAATGGCTGGGCGATGATGGCTGGAACATCGGATACCCCGCCCTGCCCATGGACGTGGGTTACGCAGCGGCCCGAATCGCTTCGCTGAGCATTGAATCTGAAAAGCCTGGCCATGGATGGACGGACTGGAATGCCCGTGTCTATGCCAACCGGGTCAGGCATTATATGGACGATACACACCGGCCAGATGTACCCATGCATATGGACATGCCCGGCCTGAGCAGCACCCAGGGTGCATATGCTGAAGGAACCCGTAAGACAGGCACAGGCGGAACGCTTCGATTTCGGGCAGACCTGAGCAGTACTTTCCTGACAGCATCCATGACCATGTACCCACCCAATGAAGCGCCGATGTATATGCTCACCTGGCCGGATCATCGCAAGACTCAGAGCGGAATTGGTGCAAGCTATCAGCAACCACTGGACAGCAACTGGCAACTTCAGGTCAATGCGCGAATCGACTACATCAGCCACCGGCTTACCTCCGAAGAAGCAAAGGAGGAAGTATCCGTGCTGGGCTATGAAACAGATCCGAGAAGCGACTTCCTGAAAAATTTATCAATTACGGCTGCCCGAAAACTGCGCCCGGGAAGCCAGGCCTTTCTGACCATCGGATACGCGGAACGCATGCCTACCGGAAGCGAACTTTATGGCTTCTACCTCTTCAATGCGCAGGACGGGTATGACTATATTGGCAAAGCCAATCTCCTTGTGGAAAACTCCTTGCAAGCAGAAACCGGACTGCGGGGTAAATGGGGCAAAGGTGGCGATCGGGGACTTTTATTACAGTACCAGCTCACCGCGTTTGCAGCCAGGCTTTCCAATTATATCATCGGAATCGTAGAGCCCTCGCTCAGCGCGATGACCATTGGCGCCAACGGGGTGAAATCCTGGCAGAACCTGGCCACTGCCTTCCAGACCGGCGGCGAAGCTACCCTCAGCGGACAATTGGGTAAAAACTGGCAGGGAGTAGCAACCCTTCGCTACACTTTTGCAGAGGATGCAGATGGGAACCCGCTTCCATCAATACCACCCCTCAAAACCGCTGTTTCCCTGCGCTTCCAGCCGGGCGCATTCTCTGCCCAGGCCGAATGGGAAGCTGCAGCCGCGCAACATCGCTTCTCCACCCGCGCCGGGGAAGATATGACTCCGGGATTCATGCTGGTGAACCTGAGATTCGGTTATACCATACCGGTAGCCAAAACCACGTTGGGCATTCAGGCCGGGGTGGATAACCTCTTCGACCTCCGATACCACGAACACCTCGACTGGGGAAATATACCCAGGATGGGTAGAAATATTTATGCTCAGATCAGCATCAGGCTCTGAGAAACGCTGTTTTTTTTCGTCATATAACAGGTATGCCCTGCCGGTTCTCCGGCGGGGCTTTTTCATTAGCTCATTAGCTCATTAACTCATTAGCTGATTAGCTCATTAGCTCATTTACTCATTGCACGGATTAAAACTGTTCGCGCATTTGACAAAGACCGTCCTGCTATTAGACTAAACAAAAAGTCTATGTAATCAGAAATAAACGTCCGATCTTCAGTGTGCAAGTGATTTAATCCTTCATTTGCCGGATCGCGCTATGCCCAATGAGCCAATAAGCTAATGAGTTAATGAGCTAATTCAAAAAGTGCTAATGAGTATAAATACAGGACTGATCAGTTTCGGCATCTCGTCCAAAACCTTTCATGCCCCTTTTCTCACTACCCTTCCCGGCTATGCCCTCACGGCTGTCCTGGAACGGAGCGGGAACCAGGCTCAGGAAAAATATCCCTGGGTCAAAACCTACCGCAGCCTCGAGGAACTGCTGGCAGACCCGGGCATCGAACTCGTGGTCATCACATCGCCCAACGAAACCCATTTTCCCTATGCCAAGGCGGCACTCGAGGCGGGTAAACACGTGGTGGTTGAAAAACCGTTTACCAATACCTCCGCGGAAGCCCGGGAATTGGTGGAACTATCTGACAGGCATAACCGAATCTGCTCTGTATACCAGAACCGCAGGTATGTGGCGGATTTTCTGACCATGCAGGATATCCTGGACAGAAAGCTGCTGGGGGACTTGCATAGCTTCTCCGCGCATTATGACCGCTTCCGGCCAGACCCACGAACCTACGGCCTGTGGCGGGAAAAACCCATGCCAGGGAGCGGGGTTCTGTACGATCTCGGCTCACACCTCATTGACCAGAGCCTGGTGCTCTTTGGAAAACCTTTCCGGATCCTCGCGGATATCCGCATGCAGAAAGCATACTCGTTGGTAGACGATTATTTTGATCTGACGCTCGACTATGGATTCCTGAAAGTGATCCTGCATTCTTCCATGCTGGTGCGTGAAATGGGCTATCGTTATGAATTGCACGGCACCAGGGGCAGCTTCCTGAAATCCGGTGAAGACCCACAGGAGGAACTGCTGAAAGCGGGCAATCTGCCGGTGGGCGAAGACTGGTGTCACGAGCCAGAAGATCAGTACGGGCTGATCCACACGGAAATCAATGGAGAAATCATCCGGGAAAAATTTGTATCGGAGAAAGGAAACTTCGGTCAATACTATATCAACCTGTACAAAGCCATCCGGGAGGAAGCACCTGTGTCTGAGAAAGCGGAACACGGCCACAACGTGATCCGGATGATTGAACTGGCTTTTGTGAGCAGCGCGCAGGCTGGCTGGGTGGATGTGGACGGACTGCTATAGCGTATATAATAAAAGCAAACGATCCACCATATAATCCAGCTAAACCGCACAAAAAACAGAACCCTTCCCACACAATACCAGCACTTGCAACCCACGCTTCAATTCTTTTCGCACACACCCGCCGGGTGCGCTCATTTGGTGAGTTCCTGCAGTATCCTGTCCTCTTCGGAGGTTTTGTTTTTCACCACCTGGTCCACCTGGCTATTGGGAATGGTCATCGACAGAACATACTGGCTGATCTTCCAGTCCTTTCCATCGCGGACCACCACGCCAGAGCCCCTGCAAATCTTCATTTGCGTACTAAGGAGTTCATCGAACCAGGCCAGTTTGCCGCTCTTATCGAAATAAATATTTCTTTTCAGTGAAAAAAAATTCCAGGTTGTTTTCTTGTCGAAATAAGGCTTGGCCCAGACCTTGAAGCTATCCAGTTCCCATCGCTCCGTGGCATCGGTCCCCATGAAAACGGCATCCGGGGTGTAGAAACTGAAATAACGGTCGAAGTCGGACTTTGCCGCCGCCACATTAAACGAATCCAGCAATGCATGGATCTCCTGCCGGCTTTTATCCAGGCTGGCCGACTCCGGAACCGCGACATCCGCTCCTTGCGGCTCTTTCAGGGAAACCGAGCCGGTGCAGGCATGCAGGCAAAGGCTGAGCGCCAATACATAGGAGGCAAGCCAATGAATGTATTTCATAACTGGTTTCATTTTGTCAACATTAGGTGGTCAGCATGGCGGCCGCTTCCGTGTCCATGAAAACCCTGCAATCCGGATGGTCCTGCAAAAAGGAAGCCGGAACTTCAGGTCCAACGGGGCCTTCCAATGCCTTCTTCAGTACGGCACTCTTTCCTTTTCCGCTGGCCAACAGGTAAACGGTGGATGATTGGAGTAAAGTAGCCAGCCCCAGGGTGATCCCCTGTGACACGGGCCGTGGCCGATCGAAATAATCCTTCGCCGCTTCCACCGTAGAAGCCGCCAACGCCGAGACCTGGGTAGTAAGTGCAGGGTTGGCGCCGGGCTCATTCAATCCCAGGTGTCCGTTGGAGCCGATGCCCAACACGGAAACATCAATCCCTCCGCAGGTCCGCACCCATTCCTCCGCCTTCACGCATTCCGCATGCAGATCTGTTGCAAGGCCATCGAAAAAATGCACCTGTGCATCCGGGATCCCCAGCGGGCGAAACAAATGATGATCAAAAAATTCCCGGCAACTTCCTTTCTCATCCCAGCCCACGCCCACCCATTCATCCAGGCCCACAAATTTCCAGTTGGGACGGGCGCCTCTCTCCTGGAAATGCGTTCGGATATACTGCAGAAAGCCCACGGGGGATTTTCCACTGGGAAGACATACAAGAGGTTGTGCGACGCCCGAAAGACGCTCCAAAAAATCCGCAGCCGCTGCGGCGGACATGGCGTCAAAATCTGGCTGGATGTGGATTTGCATTTTGTATCTTTTTGTTCACCGGAAGGTGTCCTCGCTTCGCTGCGGTCACCTTCCGGAAAAGCCCGGGGTCAGCTTCCGGGAAACGCACCGGAAGGTGTCCTCGCTTCGCTGCGGTCACCTTCCGGGAAAGTCCGGGGTCACCTTCCGGGAATTTATTTCACTCCCTCATACAAAACCTTCCCTCCCACCACCGTCATCACCACTTTGGTTTGGGGAATTTTCTCTTCCGGCACGGTCATCAGGTCCTGATCGAACATCACCAGGTCCGCAAGTTTACCAGGTAACAGGGAGCCCTTATGATCGTCCTCGAAGGCCGCGATGGCATTGGCCAGGGTATAAGAATAAAGCGCTTCTTCGCGACTCATGCGCTGTTTGGGATAGAAAGCTTTCCCATCCTTCCCCTTACGCGTAACCGAAGCATAGAAATTGGCAAAGGGATCGATGTCCTCAACGGGTACGTCCGTCCCGTTGTTCACCAGCACGCCGGCGTCCATGAAGGCCCTCCACATATAGGCGCCTTCCTCAGAACGCTTATCGCCCAACCGCTTGGGCACAAAAGGCGCATCACTGGTGCAGTGGATGCCCTGCATGGAGGCGATGATATTCCATTCCTTAAACCGGGGAATATCCACGGGATTCAAATGCTGCGCGTGCTCGATTCTCCAGCGGTGGTCTTTGGCCTTATCCTTTGCAATCTGTTCCGCGAAAATATCTATGGTCTCCCGGTTGGCACGGTCGCCAATGGCATGCACGCATAACTGCAACTGCTTGTCCCAGGCAAACGATGCAATCTGTTTGAGTTCGGGGATGGAAAATGTATTCTGTCCAAAGAAACCCTTGCGATCAGCATAAGGCTCCAGCAGCCAGGCTCCGTAGGAACCCAGGGCGCCGTCCAGGGAAACTTTGAGCGCGCGCACCGTGAGATGATGATTTCCGGCGTTCATGATCGGGAAAACCGATGCATTCGTCTGCAGGTCTGCAATCCCGCTGCGTACCATCACATAATGACGGATGGCAAATTTCCCCTGCTCTGCCAGTTCTTTCATCCAGGCCACCTGCTCAAAGCTGGAGCCGGCGTCCACAAAGCTGGTGATGCCGTTGCGCAGGCATTCCTGTTCCGCCAGGGAAATACTCTTCGCCCAATCGGCTTTCCTTTCCGCCTCCGGCCGCCTGGTAAACCATTCCTCGTAGGGTTTGTAGACCAGCCCCTGCGCCCTTTCTTCGAGTACCCCTACCAGTTTTCCTGAAGGGTCTTTGACAATGTCTCCGCCAGGCGGGTTTGGTGTCTTGCCGGTGATGCCGGCCAGTTCCATGGCTTTGCCGTTGATATAGCTGCTATGACCGCTGGCATGGGTGAGGAGGACGGGGTTGTTGGGCGATACCGCATCCAGACTTTCCCGATAAGGATAACCCAAATGGTTAGGCGAAGGTGCGGCATCCCATTTTTCCTGGTGCCAGCCGCGACCAATAATCCAGTCGCCCGGCTTTGCGGTTTTAGCGGCCTCCGCCACCATCGCCACAATCTCATTCCAGTTTTTGGCCTTCATGAGGTTCAGGTTGATGAGCGAAGCGCCCATCCCATGGATATGTCCATGGCCCTCAATCCAGCCCGGGGTGAGGAGTTTGCCGCCGGCATCGATGGCCCGGGTGGAATCCCCGATCCAGGCTTTGGCGGAATCGTTGCTGCCCACGTATACGATTACCCCACCATCCACCACAATGGCTTGGGCCTTCGGTTGCCGATGTTCGATCGTGTATATGTTCGCGTTATAAATGACCAGCGAGGCTTTCTGATGATCATCTCCGTTTTTGCAGGAAAAGAACAGCAGAATCCAAACAGGCGCGGTGAAAATGGCCCGGGTCAGCTTAAGCAGAAGAGTCTGCTCCCTATAATTTTTGGGGTGAGTCAACCGAATCATGATATCTGTTTTGTTGCGCTAGATCTGGTTATTGATCAGGTTTTCCAGCCATTCCTGTTTGCCGCTTTTCTGCGCCGGCTCTCCATAAGCCAGGGCGAAATCCCGCAGGTCTTCCAGCTTTAGCTTTCCTTCCTCGAAATCCTTTCCCTTGCCCGCGTCAAAAGAAGCATATCGTTCCTTTCTGAACTTCAGGTAAGGCGTGTGCTGCATCACTTTATCGGCCACGATCAGCGCGCGGGCAAAAGCATCCATCCCGCCGATGTGTGCGTGGAAGAGGTCTTCCTGATCGGTGGAATTTCGCCGGGTCTTGGCGTCAAAGTTCACGCCGCCGCCCGCAAAACCTCCGGCTTCGAGGATGATCAGCATCGACTCCACCAGTTCATTCAGGTGCATGGGGAACTGGTCCGTATCCCATCCGTTCTGTGCATCTCCGCGGTTGGCATCGATGCTGCCCAGCATGCCGGCGTCTGCGGCCGTCTGCAGTTCATGTTGGAAGGTATGCCCGGCCAGGGTGGCGTGGTTGACTTCCACGTTGATCTTGAAATCCTTGTCGAGTCCATAATGCCTCAGGAATCCAATGACCGTAGCGCAATCGAAGTCGTACTGGTGTTTGGTGGGTTCGCAGGGCTTGGGTTCGATGAAGAACACGCCATTGAAACCCTTACCCCGCGCATAGTCGCGCGCCATGGTGAGAAAGCGGGCCAGGTGCTCCTGCTCTTTTTTCATATTCGTATTGAGCAGGCTCATGTACCCCTCCCTGCCGCCCCAGAAGACATAGTTCTCGCCGCCAAGTTTGATGGTGGCGTCCAGTGCGTTCTTCACCTGCGTGCCTGCCCAGGCCAACACGGCAAAATCGGGGTTGGTGGAAGCGCCGTTCATATACCGCGGATTGGAAAACACATTGGCCGTACCCCAGAGCAGTTTGACGCCTGAAGCTTTCTGCTTCTCCAACGCATAGTCCGTGATGCCCTGCATGCGGTGTTCGTATTCTGCGATGTCCTTTCCTTCATCCACCAGGTCCACGTCGTGGAAGCAGTAATAAGGAAGGCCCAGTTTGGTCATGAACTCAAAAGCCGCGTCCATCTTGTCCTTGGCGCGATGCATGGCATCCGGGTTGTGGTCCCAGGGAAAATGTTTGGTGCCGGGGCCGAAGGGATCCCCGCCGGCATTGCAGAAGCTATGCCAGTAGGCAGCGGCGAATTTGAAAAAATCCTTCATCGTCTTTCCGGCCACGATCCTGTTTTCATCGTACCATTTAAAGGCGAGGGGATTGTCCGAATCCGGTCCCTCGTATCCGATCCTGCCGATGCCGGGGAAAAACTCTTTGTTGCCAAGTGTGATAGACATATGTAATGATTTAGGCTGGGTAATTTTTTAAAGGTAATGATCCGGGATCATTTACCCCGCTATCCGGAGTCCCTCTTTCCATTTATGGTAAAGTTCCCCGTACTCCGACCGTCTTCCCGGATCGGGTTCCAGGGACTGCACTTTCTCCATGCCGAGGAAACAGGCTTCCGGCGTGGCATAGAGGCCGGCGCCATATCCTGCCGCACGGGCTGCACCCTGGGCGCCGTCCGTATTGTACAATTCCAGCGTGGCTCCGCTGACCTGGGTGAAGGCATCCGCAAAGAGGGGACTCAGAAACATATTGGCGTAGCCAGCCCGGACCTTGCGCACCTGCATGCCCATATCCCGCATGATCTCCATCCCGTATTGGAGGGCAAAGACGATGCCCTCCTGCGCAGCCCTGGCCAGGTGGGCCCTTGTATGTCTGTTGAATTGCAAGCCTTTCAGCGATGCACCCGGATCCGCATTGGCCAGCACACGTTCCGCACCATTTCCAAAAGGATAGAAAAACAAACCATCCGCGCCGGCCGGCACGGTTGACGCGAGCGCATTGATCTGTGGGTAGTCCATGCCCTGCAGTACCTGCTGACGAAGCCAGCTGTTCAAGATGCCAGTACCATTGACACAGAGCAGCACCCCGAAACGCGGCGCCTCAGGCAGGTGATTCACATGGACGAAGGCGTTGACGCGGGATTGGAGATCATAGAGGGGCTGATCCGTAATACCGTAAACCACCCCACTGGTGCCGGCCGTGGCGGCTATTTCGCCGGGATTGAGTACGTTCAGGCTCCAGGCGTTGTTGGGCTGATCCCCCGCCCGGTAAGTCACCGGCGTCCCCGCCGGAATACCGGTGAGCGCAGCTGCTGTTTCGGTTACCCGTCCCTGTATACCAAACTGAGGGGTGAGGGGCGATAACTTGCCGGCCTCAATGCCGTAATGGTCCATCAGCTTTTGGGCCGGTCCGGATTCCAGGTAATCCCATAGGATGCCTTCAGACAATCCCGAAACCGTAGTCTGCATCTCGCCGGTGAGTTTGAAGGCGATATAATCTCCCGGCAACATGAACCGGTGAATCTTCGCGTATGCCTCGGGATTATGTTCCCTTACCCATTTCAGCTTCGAAGCCGTGAAATTTCCGGGGGAGTTCAGGTAGTGTTGCAGGCAGTAATCCCGGCCCAGGGCCTCAAAAGCCGCATCGCCCCATTTCACCGCCCTGCCATCACACCAGATGATGGCGGGGATCACGGGCTTACCCGCCGCATCTACAGAGACCAATCCATGCATCTGGTAGGAAATCCCGATGCCTCCCAGTTCTCCCTGCTTCAGGTCAACTTTACCGCGGATCTCCGCCATGGCATGGACCAGTTCCGCCCACCACTGGTCTGGGTCCTGTTCCGCAAAGCCCGGCTCCGGGCTCTGGATCCGCATTTCTTCTTTCGGGCTCTGCGCCGCAGCTACTACCCTGCCGCTTTCCGCATCCAGCAAACAGGCTTTCACGGAAGAAGAACCAATATCCAGGCCGAGGAGGTATTTCATAAATGAAAAATACAAATTCAGGTTGATTACTACGCAGTCAGCAAACTACAGCCCCTCAGATCCGCGTTGTCCATCCGGCCAATCACTTCAAAGGATCCGTTTGGGTACAGCCTGCCCAAATCATCCGTGGCGATGAAGGCACAGGAATGCTGATTGGCCAGGTCGATGATATTGATCAACCCTTCTTTCCGGGCGGTGCCTTCGGGCAGGGTGAGGGAAAGGGGATCGTCCTCCCCGCGCAGCAACACACGCATCCAGGGCGGGCAAAAAAAGCGTCCCCCACCCTTTGAATACGCCTGGGAGAGCAGTTCCGTCATTCCATACTCCGCGTGCACTTCACGCAAGCCCCAGCGTTCCTTTAAAAACCCATGTACTTCCTCGCGGGTCAGTTCTTTCTTGCGTCCCTTCATGCCGCCGGTTTCCATGACGATGGTATGATTCAGTGCTAACGGGAACGCCTCAGCGAAATCCAGCAACGCAAAGGTCACGCCCAGCAGAATGGTAGGCTGGCCGGAGGCTTCCAATGCCAGCAGGGTGGAAGCAAGCTGCTCAAACTGGCTGAGGTAAAATCCGCTCTGCGGATGACCTGATGCGCGGATCAGCACATCGGCCATATAGACCAGCGAAGAACCTTCCCGCTCCAAATAAGCGGGCAGCAGGGCCAGCACACAGTAATTCCTGATATCGCCATAAAATAAACGAAACCCTTCCATGAAACTCTGTTCATAGAGACCGAGGTCCTTCACAAAATGGCTGCTCTCGCCCGTTTGGGTGGTGCCTGAACTGGTGAATCGAATCGCCGCGGTAAAATCTCCCGTGGCCACGCGATGGGTTTTGAAAAAGCGAATGGGTAGAAAGGGAATATCCGTCAGTGATGCCGGACTGGGGAATGAAGCAGCGGCCTCGCCCCGGACCTCTTGCAGCGTATCCACAAACTGTCGGTAGACGGAGTTGCCCGCATACTGGGACCGAAACATCTCCAACGCCGCATTTTCAAAGCGGGAAATGTTAAAATCCCGGAATCCATGAGGTCCCTTTGTATTTTCCGATAGGATATTCAAGCAGGATCGGCTATTTTTGAAGGGCAAAATACGCTTTCATGGGTAAAAACCTGGTGCTGGCTTCCCTGCTTTTCATGATCCTGTCCTGCGAGAAAGATAATTTCCAAAGCAAGCCGCAGTTGACGCTGAAAAGCGTGAGCAGCACCGTGGTGCCGGTGCAGGGTGATCTGCAGATCATACTGCGACTCACAGATAAGGAGGGCGATTTTGTGGATACGGTCTGGGTACAGAAAATCACCAGCCGCTGCCCCGCCAGCAATTTCCGGGATTCCCTGCTCTACCGTATCCCCTCTGAAACACCCAGGACGAAGAATTTCGACGGCGAAGTGGTGTTGAGTTTCACCTACGCTTTTGAACTCCAGCCCCGCTGCATCCGTGCGGACACGGCCGTCTTCAGCTTCTGGATGAAAGACCGCGAAGGCAACCGCAGCGATACGGCCCGGACTCCCCCCATCATCATCGAACGTCCCTGACGCCATGCGCGCGCTGACCAGGTTTTTCCTGTACAGCAATCTCCTGATCGCCGTCTGCGCGGTGACCATGACCTGGGAAACCCTGTATTTTTTTACCCCTGGACAGGCCCGCAATGCCGCACCCCTGCTGATTTTCGTGGGCTTCGCCTCCCTGGCAGCCTATGGCATCCACTGGCTGCTCAGCCTCACCCATCCGCATCCCATACCGCGGATCGACTGGACCCGGACGAATTTTCGGCTAATGATGACCGTGACCATCGTCTCGCTAATTGGCGCCATCCTTATGTTCTGGCCTTTCCGGCTCCATTGGATGCCGGTGCTGCCCGCGGCCGGACTGACGCTCATCTATATCCTGCCCAAAGTGGACCGCTTCCGCAGGCTGCGCAGCATCGCTTTTGGCAAAACCTTCCTGCTGGCCACCACCTGGACCTACATCACGGCCGTCATGCCCCTGCTCATCCAGCAAATCCCATTGGACGGTCCCTGGCTCTGGTTCACCCTGGGAAGATTCTTCCTGGTATATGCCATCTGCCTGCTCTTTGACCATCGCGACGTAGAACAGGATCTGCGGGAGGGCCTCAGCACCCTGCCGGCCCGCATCAACGAACACCAGTTGACTTTTATCTTCTCCTCCTCCCTGGCGGTCTGCATCTTTTGCATGGTCTTCTCGCTGCGCTTATGGGTACCCGATGGTTTCATCCCGGGCACGGCGGCGAACGCATGGTTGCTGCTCAGCAGGTTGGCATCGCCCCTGATCCTCGCCTTCCTGTTTAAAAAAGCACTCCACTCCCATGGGGATTTCCTTTACTACGGAATCTTAGATTTCCTGATGATGTTATCCGGATTGCTCAGTTTCGGGATCGCTTTTTGACTATTTTTGGCGCTATAAACCGCGCTATGGCAAAGTCAAAGAAGACCGCATCCAAAAAGAAACACTCCCTGCTCAACCAGAAATCCTGGGACTTCCTGAAGGCCTATATCGATAACCCCTCACCCACCGGTTTTGAATCCGGCGGACAACAGATCTGGCTCGATTATATTAAACCTTACACCGATTCCCATTTTACAGATCCCTACGGATCCGCCGCCGGCGTCATTAACCCGGACCACGCTTTCAAAGTGGTGATTGAAGCGCATGCCGATGAGATTTCCTGGTTTGTCAACTATATCACGTCAGACGGGCTGATATACCTCAAGCGCAACGGTGGCGTGGACCACCAGGTGGCGCCCGGCAAACGTGTGATCATCCACGGCAAGAAAGGTCCGGTGAAAGCGGTCTTCGGCTGGCCGGCAATCCACACGCGCATGGCTACGGCAGATGCCAAGGAACCTACGCCAAGGGTGGATAACCTTTTCCTCGACTGTGGTGGTCGCTCCGTGAAAGAAGTCCAGGACCTGGGCGTGCACATCGGCGCGGTAGCCACTTACGAAGATGGCTTTGAAGCCCTGGCCTACGATTACCTGATTGGAAGGGCGATGGATAACCGCATCGGCGGGTTCATGATTGCGGAAGTGGCCAGGCTGCTCCACGAAAACAAAAAGAAAGTCCCCTATGGGCTCTATGTGGTCAACGCCGTGCAGGAAGAGATTGGATTGCGTGGCGCGGAAATGATGGCGCGACGCATTAAGCCCAATATCGCCATCATCACGGATGTCACCCATGATACCACTACACCCATGGTGAATAAAATCATCGAGGGCGATTGCGCCTGTGGCAAGGGACCTTCCCTGGCCTATGGCCCGGCCGTCCACAACAAACTGCTGGGCATCGTGGAAGAGACCGCCCACAAACATAAGATCCCCGTGCAGATGCGCACCGTGAGCAGGAGCACCGGCACCGATACCGATTCCTTTGCCTACGCAAACGACGGCTGCCCCTCCGTGTTGATCTCCATCCCGCTGCGCTACATGCACACGCCCGTGGAAATGCTGCACGTGGACGATATTGAAAACACCATCAAGCTGATGTATGAGACCGTGCTGACGCTGACGCCGAAGACCAATCTAAGCTATTTTAAATAATGTAACCCGCCAATTAGCTCATTAGCTGATTAGCTTATTAGCTGATTATGCGAATCCAAATTCGATCAAAAATTGACCATCGAAACGCAACCCTTGGTTATTCAATGAGCTAATAAGCTAATGAGTTAATGAGCTAATCAATGCTATTGAAATGGAAAGAACATACTGGACCATCTCCGAAATTGAACAGATCTACCACAGCCCGCTGATGGAGCTGATTTTCCGTGCGGCATCCGTCCACCGGGAATACAACACCTACAACGAAGTGCAGGTCTGCACCCTGCTCAGCGTGAAGACCGGCGGCTGTTCCGAAGACTGCGCTTACTGTCCGCAGGCGGCGCGCTACCATACTGATATCAACGTGCATGCGCTGATGCAGACCGATGAAGTGCTGGACGCCGCGCGTAAGGCGGCGGCAGCGGGTTCCACGCGTTTTTGCATGGGGGCGGCATGGCGGGAGGTAAGGGATAATCGCGACTTCGACCGCATCCTGGAATTCGTGCGCGAGGTGAACCAGCTGGGCATGGAAGTCTGCTGCACCCTGGGCATGCTCACCGAAAGCCAGGCGCGCAAATTGGCCGATGCCGGGCTCTATGCCTACAACCACAACCTGGATACTTCCGAAGAATATTACGGCGAGATCATCACCACCCGCACCTATGAGGACCGACTGCAGACCCTCGACCATGTCCGCAAGGCGGGCATCTCCGTCTGCTGCGGCGGCATCGTGGGACTCGGCGAGACCCATGAAGACCGCATCCGCATGCTGCATACCCTGGCCACCATGCCCGAGCATCCCGAGAGCGTGCCCATCAACGCGCTGGTGCCTGTGGCCGGCACGCCGCTGGCGCAGAACGATAAAGTGGATATCTGGGATATGGTGCGCATGATTGCCACGGCGCGCATCCTGATGCCGAAGGCGATGGTGCGGTTGAGTGCCGGTCGCACATCCATGACCGTGGCCGAACAGGCCCTCTGCTTCATGGCCGGCGCCAATTCCATTTTCGCCGGCGATAAACTGCTTACCACGCCCAACCCCAGCTTCGACGAAGACCATGCCATGTTCCAGCTCCTCGGCCTCCAACCCCGTGTGGCTTTCAAGGACGAGCATGGGCATGATGTGGATCCAAAATTGGCTGCGAAGCAGGTG